>Ga0157378_10000786_pt1 | contig 29476 bp, 19 predicted proteins | sample M65metaG_FD_115309 | JGI IMG/M metagenome (GOLD analysis project Ga0157378, IMG submission 115309) | Miscanthus rhizosphere microbial communities from Kellogg Biological Station, Michigan, USA - M6-5 metaG | ecosystem: Host-associated > Plants > Roots > Rhizosphere > Soil | place: USA: Michigan... | reverse complement strand
CTGGTGGATGGTGCGTCCGAAGTTCACATGATGGTGCTGGCGCGGTTCATGCGCGAAGAGGGACGGGATTTCTGGCAATGGGGTCCCGGCGAGGGACGCCGGAACGCGCCTTGATCAACCCGCTGCTTTCCTGAGCGCCACAGCTTCCTCGCGCGCTGATTTCATCAGATATTGCACGTCCGATCCGGCAATCACGAACCGTGCGCCAAGCTTGATCAGTTCGGTCACGTGCGCGACGTCGGCGCGGATGCCGCCGACGCCGAGATGCTTGTTGTGTGCCTTGCAGGCCTTTGCGGTGGCTTCATAGGCGGCCCGCAGCTTCGGGCTTTTGAGGTCGCCCGGGATACCCATCGCGGTGCACAGATCGTTGGAGCCGATCAGCAGCACGTCGATACCGGGGACAGCGGCGATCGCCTCGGCATTTGCTATACCTTCGGGACTCTCCAGCATCGGAATCAATATCGTCGCGGCGTCTCCCTGTTTATTGACTTCACCAAGAGGCGTCGCACGGTAACCCTGCAATGGGCCAGTACCGGCGACCGAACGTTCGCCCAGCGGAGGAAACCGGCATGCGCGGACGAAAGCCTCGGCCTGGGCGCGAGTGCTGACATTCGGACAAATAATGCCGAGCGCGCCCATATCGAGCAGGCGCGTGGCGTCCTCGAACTGGTGGCCGGCAATGCGCACCATCGGCGTTACCCCGACAGGAAGCGCCGCCACGCAGATCTGCGCGGCTGCATCGAGGGAAATCGTGGAGTGTTCCATGTCGATATAGAACGCGTCGAAGCCGCACGAATCCGCGATCATTGCGATCTCGGTCGTACGCGCGAGCCGCGTCGCCATGCAGAGTGCGACCTCGCCGCGCGCAAGCCGCTCCTGCATTCGGTTCGTGTAGGCCACGATTTGAGCGCTCAGTTACGGTAGCTCGTGTCGATCTGGTCGAGCCTACGCAGATACGCGGCCCAGTCATGACTGCCGCGTCCGGCGTCGTGATGCTCATATTGCTCGGCGGTCTTGGCGCAGACCTCCGGCGGGATCTCGATCACCTCGGCGCTGGTTGCTTCCAGCCTGAGCTGGATATCGGCGGCATCGATGAGATGCTTCATCAGCACAAATGCTTCGCGCGCGCTTTTGCCGACCGTGAGCAAACCGTGATTGTGCATGATCATTGCCCGGTTCTGCCCGAGATCGCGGTTGAGACGCTCGCGCTCGTCGAAGTCTTCGGTAATTCCTTCGTAAGCGTGGTATCCGATCCGCTTGTAGAAGCGGATTGCCTGCTGCGAAACCATGCGCAGGCCGCTTTTGAGTCCGGCAATCGCCATGCCGACATTGGTGTGTACATGCATCGCGCAGTTCACGTCCGGTCGCGCACTCAATACGCCGCCATGCAGCGTGAAGCCTGGCCGGTTGACTCCCGACTTTTCGTCGAGGTCCTCATCCATCGAGACTTTCACCAGGTTGGAGGCGGTTACCTCGGTATAAAGCAGATCATGCTTCTTCATCAGCAGTTTGCGCGGCTCATCCGGAACCCGCATCGAGGAATGATTGTAGATCACGTCGTCCCAACCGTAATGCGCGGTCAGGCGATAGACTGCAGCGAGGTCGACGCGGGCCTGCCATTCCGCTGGTGAAATTCCATCCCGTGAAATTTTGGGAACGCTGGCAAGCTTGTTCATCGGCGTTGTCCTCCGTGACTGCAGGAGCGGAGTCTATCACACCGGTCCGGCTTGGCCAGATTGCGCGCCGCAGTATAGAAAGGAGCGCAATCGAGCAGGTGAAAATGAGCGAGCCAATCAAAATTCGAATGGGTGGCTATGGTCCCCCGACGACGGGATTCAGCAAGGCGCTGAAATTCATCGGCGACAGGCTGGAAAAGCAATTCGGCAATGACGTCGCGATCGAATACGTCTTCAACATCATGGATCACGGCCACAAGGCCGAGGACATTCTCACGTTGGTCGAGAACGGCGAGATCACGCTCGGTTACCAGTCGTCGAGCTATCTCACCGACCGCGTGCCTGAGCTGGGCTTTGTCGACCTGCCGTTCCTGTTTTCCAGTAACGCGCAGGCGCGCGGCGCAATGGACGGCGCGCTCGGCGAATTCATGGTGCGCAAGACGGAAGAGCGGATCAACTACCGGATCCTCGGTTGGTTCGAGAACGGCTTCCGCCATATCTCAAACCGGCTGCGGCCGATCCACCTGCCAGCCGATATGAAGGACATGAAAATCCGCGTGCTGCCGAGCGAGATTCACAGGCGCACGTTCGAACTGCTCGGCGCAAAGGCCATGCGCATGGACCTCACCGAGGCCATCGCCATGATCAAGGCCGGCACGCTGGATGCACAGGAAAATCCGCTGGCGAATACGGTCACCTATGGCGTGCACAAATTCCATAGATTTCACACGCTCAGTTATCACTTCTATATTTCGCGGCCGATCTTCCTGCATCGCGCGTCGTTCGAAGCCTGGCCCGAAAAGATCCAGCGCGCGATGCAGACAGCAGTGACCGAAGCGGTTGCCTACCAGCGCAAGCTCGCGCTCGAAGAGAACCAGTCCTCTCGCAAGGCGATCGAAGCCGAGGGTTGCGAAATCAACGAGCTGACCTCGAAAGAGCACGACGCTTTTGTAGCGGCCGTGCAGCCGCTACTGGCGGATGCGCGCAAAACCTATGGCGAGACCATGTTCCGTATGGTGCCGAAAGCATAACAGTGTCGCGGCAAACAGCGTCACCGAAACATTAACGCACTCCCTGCAATTGCAGGATTTACGCAGCTGAAAGACTCCGTTGCTAGTGAGTGGCCGCAACATTTCGTGTGGCGGCCATCAGATGACCAGTTCGAACCGACCCATCGCGCTTGCGCTCCGCGGGGTCAGCAAACGTTTCGATCGCCCGGCGGTCGATGCGCTCGATCTCACGATTTACGGTGGCGAGTTTTACGCCCTGGTCGGCCCCAACGGGGCGGGCAAGACAACGACATTGCGCATGGTCGTCGGCCTTCTAAGGCCGGATGTCGGCTCGATCAGCATCGGCGGGATCGATGCGCTGTCCGATCCGGTTGCGGCAAAGCAGATAACGGCATGGCTTTCCGACGAGCCGATGATCTACGACAAGCTCACGCCGTACGAATATCTCGAATTTGTCGCCGGGCTGTGGCGCATCGATCCTGCAATCGCGCTGGTCCGTGCACGCGAGCTTATCGGTTGGCTCGGCCTTGAGCCGCACGCGCACGAGCGCTGCGAGGGTTTTTCCCGCGGCATGCGCCAGAAGGTGGCGCTCGCGGGCGCGCTGGTGCACGATCCCAAGCTCATCATTCTCGACGAACCGCTGACCGGTCTCGACGCAGGCACGGCCCGACAGGTGAAGGACGTGCTGCGTGCGCGCGTCCGTGACGGCGGCACCGTCATCATGACCACGCACATTCTTGAGGTTGCAGAACGCATGGCCGACCGCATCGGCGTGATCGCCCGCGGGCGCCTGATCGCGGAAGGTACTCTCGATGACTTGCGCCGGCAGACTGGCGAAACGGCTACGAGCCTCGAAGACACCTTCCTAACGCTTGTGGCCGAGCAGGCGGCGGCGTGATTCAACAGGCATCGCTGACATGGCTGGCCGGCCACGAACTTAGGCTCGGCTGGCGCGACTGGGTCTCGCTGATGACGGCGGGCGGGCGCACGCGCGGACGTACCGCATTTGTTGCACTCGTGTGCATTGCCATCTTCATGCATGTCTTCGCCTATTGGACGGTTGCCGCCTATGCCGATGCTGGTCTTGGTTCCGACACGGCCGCGCTGGTCGGAATCACCGGCACGCTCATTCTGTCGTGGTCGCTACTTTTGTCGCAGGCCATGGAGTCCGTGACCCGCGCGTTCTATTCGCGCTCCGACCTCGACCTCATCCTCACGTCCCCCGCCTCTGCACGAAAAGTCTTCGCGGTGCGTATGGGCCGGATCGCCATGGCCGCAGGGGCGATTGCAGTGCTATTGGCTGCGCCATTCATCAACGTTTTGGCGGCGCTCGGAGGCGGCCGATGGCTTGCCGCCTATGGTGTGGTCATTGCGATGGGCGCGGTGGCCACGGCCGTCGCTTTGGCGCTGACGATCACTTTGTTCCGCACCATTGGCGCGAAGCGCACGCGCCTGGTTGCTCAGATTGTTGCGGCCGTGATCGGGGCCGCTTTCGTCATCGGGCTGCAGGTTGCCGCGATATTTTCTGCGGGCAGTCTCTCGCGTTACGCGGCGTTGCAGTCGGACTGGATGCTGCGACATGCGCCGGATACTGCCAGCGCATTCTGGTGGCCGGCGCGCGCGGTGCTTGGGGACTATGTTGCCTTGGCCGCGGTTTTCGGGTTTGCAGCTGCCGTGCTTGGAATGGCGATTGCCGTATTTTCACACCGCTTCGGCGAGCACTCGATCGCGGCGGCCGGAGTTTCGAATACCGTCGTGCAGCAGCGCCGGTGGGTACTCGCGTTTCGCCGCCGTTCTCCAGCCCGCACGCTGCGTCACAAGGAATGGACCCTTCTCAAACGCGATCCCTGGCTGGTCTCACAGACGTTGATGCAAATTCTTTATTTGTTGCCGCCGGCGCTGCTGCTTTGGGTTACATTCCGCACCGGACACGACGCGTTTATCGTATTGATCCCAGTGATTGTCATGGCCGCCGGTCAGCTCGCCGGCGGACTGGCGTGGCTGACCATTTCGGGGGAAGACGCGCCGGACCTCGTTTCGACTGCGCCGATCGCGGCCAATCGAATCCTGCTCGCCAAGATCGAAGCCGTCATTGGTATGGTGGCGCTCATTTTTGCGCCAATCGTTGCGCTCCTGGCATTCGATGCCGTGTTTGCGGCCGCGGTCTGCGGACTGGGGATTCTGTCGGCGGCGGCCGCAGCGACAATGATCCAGCTTTGCTTCCGCGTGCAGGCGCGCCGGAGTCATTTCCGGCGCAGGCAGACGTCCTCGCGGATCGCGACTTTTGCTGAAGCGTTTTCGTCCATAGCCTGGGCGGCGACGTCAGCGCTTGCGGCCGCGGGAGTGTGGCAGGCAATCGGCCCGGCCATTGTCGCATTCGGCATCTTGGCCGGTGTCTGGATGCTCAGCCCGTCACGGAGCTGAGCTACGCATAGGAAATGCGCAGCCGCTGACGGCCGACGAGTATGCCGACAAAAACCAGATTGAGAATATTGGCACCGATTCCGGCTGCGAAAGCCGGCGCATAGTAGCCGAAGTGATCATAGAGCAATCCCGCGAGCCAGCCGCCGAGCGCCATGCCACAGCCGCTGAATAGCAGCAATGTCGGTATGCGCCACGATGCTTCCGAGGCGGGAAACAGTTCGCGCAAGGCGAGCACATAAGCCGGAATAATTCCGGAGAAACCGAGCCCGAACGCGGCGGCGACCGTAAAGAGCCCGACGTCGTTCTGCGTCAGAAGCAACGCGGTCATTGACGCGGCTTGCCAACCCGAGCCGATGAGGACTGTAGCCAACCCGCCGATACGGTCGGAAATTGCTCCCCAGATCTGCCGGCTCAGGAAAGCCGTGCCAAGCAGCACGGACAGCATCAGCGCGCCGGTCGAGCTCGCGATGCCGAGATCGCTGCAGAAGGCAACGAGATGCCCCTGCGGCATCGCCATCGGAATGCAGCATAGCACTGCGGCCACGCACATCACGGCGAAAACGACATTGGGCGGCCAGCCAAGCACGCGCGCTCTCGCTCCGGTGCCATCGGTGGAAGCAACCGGATGGATCACTTCAGGCGGCGCGCTGAAATAGGTTATCGCCAGCGGAATGATCACGACGATTTCGAGCGCGCCGTACCACAGCATGGTCTGCCGCCAGCCGAAGTCGGCGATGACACGCTCGAACAGCGGCGGCCACATTGCGCCGGCGAGGTAACTTCCGCTCGAGATCAGGGCCAGCGCCGATCCGCGCCTTCGGTCAAACCAGCGGCTGACATAGATATACATCGGCGCATTGATGCCGCCGAGCCCGATCAAGCCAATGAAGAGTCCGTGTCCGACCCACAAGGGCCAGGGCGGTCCCAGCGTCGAGATCACGAGGCCGAGGCCGATCATCAGCGCACCGCAGATGACCGTCCACCGTGTGCCGACTTTGTCGGCGAGTCGTCCCATCAAAATGCCACCGACTCCCGAACCCAGCCAGGCGAGCGCGCTGGCGAGCGCAGGGATGGAGCGGATGCCATTAACCTCAGCGGCGATATCCTTGAGCGCGACCGCTGTGATCCATGCAGCACCGAACGCCATCAGCATGGTGAAAAGAGCCGCCATGGCGACGGCCCACGATTTTTTGGATTCGATGGAAGAGACTGTCGATTGCAACATCAGGCGGGAATCCGGCTGGTCGATCTTGTGGCAGGCCGCCGTTGTTTTGACCACCCACACGGGCGTAGGTCTGCCTTGCCTGCTGCATTGCGCCAAAATGCGCGTGGAGCCCACTTAAGGAAATTTCCTTTTAGGACCCGCTAAAATTTCGAAATTGACCCGACGCTCGTGAAGTATAGCCTTCAGCGCGGTTTCTGCGCTTTGCGCCGTCCCGGCCAACCTTATATGAGTGGGGTCCGGCACCGCATTGCCGGCTTTACAAGGCGTTCCATGCCGCTTCGACCGGTCAGCCTGAACGACAAATACGACCTTAACCAGTCACACGTCTTCGTGACTGGCTATCAGGCATTGATCCGCGCCTGCCTCATGCAAAAGGAGCGCGATCGCCGCGCCGGCCTGAACACGGCCGGCTACGTCACCGGCTATCGCGGCTCTCCGCTCGGCGGCCTTGACCAGCAGTTCATGCGCGCCGGACGGATACTCACGGCGGCGGACGTGAAGTTCCAGTCCGGCATCAACGAGGAACTTGCCGCCACCGCGCTCTGGGGATCCCAGCAGGCCGAATTGCGCGGCGAAGGCAAATTCGATGGCGTATTCGGCATGTGGTACGGCAAAGGTCCGGGCGTCGATCGGTCCGGCGACGTCTTTCGTCACGCCAATTTTGCTGGCACCTCCAAGAACGGCGGCGTCATCGCTCTGATGGGCGACGATCACACGGCTGAGTCGTCGACCACCGCGCATCAGTCGGAATTCCACTTCGTCGACGTGATGATGCCGATCCTCAATCCGGCAGGCGTGCAGGAAATCATCGACTACGCGCTCTATGGCTGGGCGATGTCGCGCTTCACCGGCGCATGGACGGCGCTCAAGTGTATGCACGAGACGGTCGAGTCGACCGGCGTGGTCGACGGCTCGATCGATCGCGTCAAGATCATCACGCCAGACGATTTCCAGATGCCCGAGGGCGGGCTCAATATCAGGCTTGTCGACACGATCCTCGGGCAGGAAGCGCGTCTGCACGACTTCAAGCGCGATGCGATGCTGGCCTTCGTGCGCGCCAACAGGCTCAATCGCATCATCACTTCCGGCGGCCGCGCGCCGAAAATCGGCATCATCACGACCGGTAAAGCCTACCTCGATGTGCGCCAGGCGCTCGATGAGCTCGGCATCGACGAGATGAAGTGCAACAATCTCGGTCTGCGCATCTTCAAAATTGCCTGTGTTTGGCCGATCGGCCGGCAGGAGCTTGCCGAGTTCGCTCAGGGCCTCGATCTCATTATCGTGGTCGAGGAAAAGCGTTCGCTCATCGAGGTGCAGGTGCGCGAAGAGCTCTACGGCTTGGCCAACCAGCCTGTGTGCATCGGCAAGAAGGATGAGCAGGGCAACTGGCTTTTCCCGGTCAAGGGTGCACTCGACCCGAACGATATCGCCATCTGCATCGGCGAACGGTTGTTGCGCTACAGCCCGAACGAAGAGCTCACGGCGCATATTGCCCGCCTGAAGTCAGCGCAGAAGGCCCTCGCTGAAACGACTGACGTCGCCCAGCGCATCCCTTATTTTTGCTCAGGCTGCCCGCACAACACGTCAACGCGCGTGCCAGAAGGCAGCCGCGCCTACGCGGGCATCGGCTGCCACTATATGGCGCAATGGATGGAGCGCGAGACGCTGGGTTTCACGCAGATGGGCGGGGAGGGCGCAAACTGGATCGGCGAGGCGCCGTTCTCAAACCGCGGACACGTGTTCCAAAATCTCGGCGATGGCACTTATAACCATTCCGGCTACCTCGCCATCCGCGCCGGTATCGCGTCCGGCGTGAACATGACCTACAAGATCCTGTTCAACGACGCCGTAGCGATGACCGGCGGGCAGGCCAATGATGGCGGGCTGACTGTGCCCCAGATCGCTGCTCAAGTGGCGGCCGAGGGCGCCAAACGAATTGTCGTCGTCAGCGATGAGCCCTGGAAATACGCGAAGGACATCGAGTGGCCTCGCGGCCTCACTGTGCATCACCGCGACGAGCTCGACGCGGTCCAGCGCGAACTGGCAACCGTCCCGGGCCTGACCGTGCTGATTTACGATCAGACCTGCGCCGCCGAAAAACGCCGCCGCCGCAAGCGCGGTGCGTTTCCTGACCCGGACAAGCGTGTCATCATAAATGATCTCGTCTGCGAGGGCTGCGGCGACTGCGGCGTCAAGTCGAACTGCGTGTCGGTGCAGCCGCTGGAAACCGAGTGGGGCCGCAAGCGCACGATCGACCAGTCGAGCTGCAACAAGGACTATTCCTGCATTAAAGGGTTCTGCCCTTCATTCGTCACTGTTCACGGCGCGAAGCTGAAAAAAGGCGAAAGCGTCGCACAGCCAAGCAACTGGCCCGATTTGCCCGCACCGTCGGCACCCCTGATCAATCATCCTTACGGAATCATCGTCACCGGCATCGGCGGCACGGGCATTGTCACCATTGGCGCGATTGTCGGCATGGCGGCGCACCTCGAAGGGAAGGGTGTTGGTGTCATTGATATGGCCGGCCTCGCACAGAAAGGCGGGGCCGTCTACAGCCACATCCGCATCGCCAATACCCCGGAGGAAATCCATGCCATTCGCATCGCTGCCGGCGGTGCGGATCTCGTGATTGGCGGTGATATCGTTGTCGCAGGTGCTAAAAAGGTGCTTGGCGCGATGAAAGCCGGAACGACGCGTGTCGTCATCAACACGGCGGAATTCTTGCCCGGCGACTTCACGCGCAATGCCGATTTTTCGCTCCCAACTGAACGGCTCAAGCGCGCCATTAGTGGCCACGCCGGCCGCGATCGCAGCCATTTCGTCGATGCGAGTCGGCTTGCTACGGCGCTGCTCGGCAATTCGATCGGCGCCAATATGTTCATGCTCGGCTATGCCTACCAGCTTGGTGCGCTGCCGCTGTCGGCGGACTCGATCGAACGTGCGATCGAGATGAACGGCGAGGCCGTGCCGATGAACATTGCTGCGTTTCGCTATGGGCGGCGCGCCGCGGTCGACCCCAAGGCGATCGAAACCTTGATAGAGCCGCGGCCCCAACAGCAGAACGATTCCCTCAGGCTGTCGCAATCTTTTGCCGAGACGGTCGACCGCCGCGTGAAATTCCTGGCGGCCTATCAGAACGCAAGTTATGCGCAGCGCTACCGCAATTGGATTGAAAAAGTGCGCACCGTGGAAGCAGAAAAGGCGCCTGGCCAATGCGGACTCGCGGAGGCCGTGGCGCGCTATTTATTCAAGCTGATGGCGTACAAGGATGAATATGAAGTTGCGCGCCTTTACGCCGACACATCTTTTCTCGATCGCGTGAAATCGAGCTTCGACGGCGACAATCTGAGCTTCGAATTCCATCTTGCTCCGCCGTTGTTGGCACGGCGCGATCCGGCAACCGGCGAACCGAAGAAGATGTCGTTTGGTCCCTGGATGTTGACCGTGTTCAGACTGCTCGCGAAGCTGAAGTTCCTGCGCGGCACCGCGTTCGACCTTTTCGGCTATACAAAGGAGCGGCGGATCGAACGCCGGTTGATTGCGGACTACGAATATCTTCTCGGAGAAATCTGCGAATTCCTCACGCCCGGCAACCACCGTTTCGCCGTAGGCCTGGCGGCGATCCCTGAGAAAATTCGCGGCTACGGACCCGTGAAAGAACGGCATCTAACGGCGGCAAAGGCCGAAGAAGTGGCCTTGCGGGAGCAGTTTTTGTCGGGATCCGCCCCGTTCCTCAAGGCCGCCGAATAGCGCGATCCGCGCCATACTGGCTGTCCCCACATCTGATACTTGACCGCCTGCGGGCGGTGTTTTCATATCGAGACAACAAGATCGTCCCAACAGGGCGGCGAGGGGTTAATGTCGCGCTCGAGAGCGCGGTTTCATGGGAGGACAGAGCTGTGGCGTCGAACGCCGCCGCTGGGGCGGATACGTTTCCCAAGTTGCTGGTCCGCAATGCCCAGCTTTTTGGGACGCGGCCTGCCATGCGCCACAAGGATCTCGGCATCTGGCAGACGTGGACCTGGGCGGACGTGCTCGACATCGTTCGTGCCTACGCGGTCGGCTTGCATCGGTTGGGGCTCGAGCGCGGCGAAACGATCGCAATCGTCGGCGCCAATCGGCCGAGGCTTTACTGGTCGGTCATGGCCGCACAGGTGCTGGGCGCGATTCCTGTGCCGGTCTACGCCGACGCTGTTGCCGAGGAGCTCGCCTATGTGTTGGCGCACGCCGACGTGCGATTTGCGGCGGTCGAGGACCAGGAACAGGTCGACAAGATTCAGTCGGTGTTGGAGCGCGTCCCGAAGCTGGAGTCGATGCTCTACGACGAGAAAAGAGGCCTGCGCGACTACGATCACAGCCGGCTGCATCCGATGGAAGACGTCATCGAAGAGGGCCGCAAGGCGCTTGCCAGCGACCCCTCGGTGCGCGCCTGGCTGGACGGCGAGATCGCAGCCGGCAAAGGCAGCGATCCCTCGATAATTCTTTATACCTCAGGGACGACCGGCGCTTCCAAGGGCGTTGTCCTCACGAACGAGCGATCGATTCATGCGGCGGCCGATACAGTCGCATTCGACAAATTGACCGAGAACGACGTCGCACTTGCGTACCTCCCGCTCGCCTGGGTCGGGGATCACTATCTCAATTACGCGCAGGGTCTGGTTTCCGGGTTTTGCATGGCCTGCCCGGAAAATGCCGATACCGCGATGCAGGATTTGCGCGAGATCGGTCCGAGTTTTTACTTTGCGCCGCCGCGCACGCTCGAGCTTCTGCTCACACGCGTCATGATCCGCATGGAAGACGCGGGTTTCCTCAAACGCAAGTTGTTTCATTTTTTCATCGACGTGGCCAAACGCTACGGCGAGCGTATTCTCAACGGCCAGCCGGTGCCGCTGATCGGTCGCTTGCTCTACGGAATAGGCTCATTGCTCGTTTATGGGCCGCTCAAGAACGTGCTCGGGTTTTCGCGGGTGCGTGTCGCTTATACGGCGGGCGAAGCCATCGGGCCGGATCTGTTCAACTTCTATCGTTCCATCGGCCTGAATTTGAAGCAGCTCTACGGCCAGACCGAAGCCTTCCTCTATGTTACCGCGCAGCCGGATGGTGAGATTTATTCCGACACCGTCGGCCCGGCATGTCCGAACGTCGATATTCGCATCGCCGAAAACGGCGAAGTGCAATTCAAGTCGCCGGGGATGTTCACCGGCTACTTCAAGGATGACGGCAAAACCGCCGAGGCAATGACACCGGATGGCTATGTAAAGACCGGAGACGCAGGTTTCTTTGACGAGAAGACCGGTCACCTGAAAATCATCGATCGGGCCAAGGACGTGGGGCGGCTCAAGGACGGCACGCTGTTCCCGCCGAAATACATCGAGAACAAGCTCAAGTTTTATCCGAACATCCGCGAGGTGGTCGCGCTCGGCGACCAGCATGATTTTGTTGCGGTGATGCTCAACATCGATCTCACGGCGGTTGGAAGCTGGGCGGAGCGCAACAACGTTGTGTATGGCTCCTACCAGGAGCTGGCCGGCCATCCGCTCGTCTATGGCATGATTGAGAAACACGTAGCCGAAGTGAACCGCTCGCTTGCGGCCGACCGGGTCATGGCGGGCACGCAAATCAAGCGGTTTCTGATTCTGCATAAGGAACTCGATGCCGATGATGGCGAGCTGACCCACACGCAGAAAGTCCGCCGCGGCTTCGTCGCGGAACGGTACGCCCCGTTGATCAAGGCGCTTTATGACGGCTCGAAAGAAGCCGACATCTCGACGGAGGTGACGTTCGAAGACGGCCGCAAAGGCGTCATCAGTGCCCGCGTGAAAATCAGCGACATGAAGACCAAGCCGGTTGCCGCGGCGATGGGGGAGGCGGCATGAGGGCGCCGGGCGGACCCGAAGTTGCGGTCGGCGACGTGCTGTTGGCGGTAGAGAATGTATCCTTGTCGTTCGGCGGTGTGAAAGCAGTCAGCGACGTCTCCTTCGACATCCGCAAGGGCGAGATCCGCGCGATCATCGGGCCGAATGGCGCCGGCAAAACGTCGATGCTCAACGTCATAAATGGCTTTTATCACCCGCAGCAGGGTCGTATCACCTTCAAGGGCGAAGCGCGCGCGAGGATGCGCCCGCACGAGGCGGCGAGTGGTGGCATCGCGCGCACGTTCCAGAACGTCGCGCTGTTTCGTGGCATGACAGCGCTCGACAACATCATGGCGGGCCGCACGCTCAAGATGCACAGAAATTTCTTCTGGCAGATGCTGCGTTATGGGCCTGCCATGCGCGAGGAGGTTGAGCACCGCCGGCGCGCGGAAGAGATCATCGACTTTCTTAAAATTCAGGAGATCCGGCGCGTGCCGGTCGGCCGGCTGCCCTACGGCTTGCAGAAACGCGTCGAGCTTGGCCGTGCGCTCGCGATGGAGCCCGAGCTTCTTTTGCTCGATGAGCCCATGGCCGGCATGAACCTCGAAGAAAAAGAAGACATGTCGCGTTTCGTGCTCGACGCGAACGATTACTACGGCACCACAATCGCGCTGATCGAACACGACATGGGCGTGGTGATGGACCTGTCCGACCGGGTCGTGGTGCTCGACCATGGCATCAAGATCGCCGACGGCGCGCCAGCCGAGGTCAAGAGCAATCAGGCAGTGATCGACGCCTATCTCGGCGTAGCGCATTGAGGACACGATGGGGCCGCTCTACCAGATCTTCATCGACCCCTTCGTGCAGATGGGCACGGCGCCGGACCTTTTCGTCCAGACATTATGGGAAGGCATGGTTGGCGGCATGCTCTATGCGCTGATTGCGCTTGGGTTCGTGCTGATATTCAAGGCCTCCGGTGTGTTCAATTTTGCGCAAGGCATCATGGTGGTTTTCGCTGCGCTGACGCTGGTCGGCCTCTACAATATCGGCGTTCCGGCGTTCCTTGCACTTGGCCTGACCATCGCTGTGATGTTCGGGCTCGCCTTTGCGGTCGAGCGCGTCGTATTGCGCCCGCTGGTCAATCAACCCGACATCATTCTGTTCATGGCGACGTTCGGGTTGACCTATTTCCTCATCGGGGCCGGCGAATTTGTATTCGGCGGCGATCCAAAGGTGATGATCACCGAGCAGCTGTATCTGCCGAAAGGTGCCGTCACCTATAAGATTCTGGGCGGCATCATCTCGGTGCAGAAGCTCGACGTCGCGGCGGCGGTCATCGCATCGGTTATGGTCGCGGGGCTTGCGGTCTTCTTTTCCAAAACCCGCATCGGCCGGGCGTTGCGTGCGGTCGCTGACAGCCACGCCGCGGCCCTGTCAGTCGGCATTTCGCTCGAGCAGATTTGGGTGATTGTGTGGTTTGCGGCGGGGCTGGTGGCGTTGGTCACTGGGATCTTCTGGGGCGCACGCTCGGACGTGTCTTTTGCGCTCGATGTCATCGCTCTCAAGGCTCTGCCGGTGCTTATTCTCGGCGGCCTGACGTCCATTCCAGGCGCCATCGTCGGCGGTCTGATTATCGGCATCGGTGAGAAAATGTGGGAATTCTACTGGGGCCCGCTGATCGGCGGCGGCACCGATGCCTGGTTTGCCTATGTGATCGCGCTGGTGTTCCTGCTGTTCAAGCCGCAGGGTCTTTTCGGCGAAAAAATTATCGAGCGGGTATAGGGACGAAACGATGCTCTACCGCGAAGCCGGTCAGTTCAAGACCAACTACGCCAGCGACCACGCTGTGTTCCCGATTTTGCAGGATCGCATCGGTATCTTCGTCATTCTGTTCATCGCATTCGTAGTCATTCCGAGGACGGGTAACGATTTCATTCTTAACGCGGTGATGATCCCGTTCCTGATCTTCGCGCTCGCCTCGATAGGTCTCAATCTGCTGACCGGTTATACCGGCCAGCTTTCGCTCGGCACCGGGGCCTTTATGGGCGTGGGCGCCTACGCCTGCTACAAGCTCACCACGATCTTTCCAGACGTGAACATCATCATCTGGATCATCGTGTCGGGATTTTTCTCTGCCGCAACCGGCGTTGTGTTCGGCCTGCCGGCAGTGCGCATCAAGGGTTTCTACCTGGCCATTGCCACGCTGGCCGCACAGTTCTTCCTCGAATGGTGCTTCACCCGCATCCCCTGGATCTACAACTACAATGTATCGGCCGCGATCGAGGTGCCGCAGCGCGAGTTGCTCGGCATCATCATAACCGGTCCGCGCGCCACGGCAGAGACGCGCTACTACATCGTGCTGGCCCTCGTCGTCGCCATGACCTGGATGGCGTCCAACATCGTGCATGGCCGCATCGGTCGCACGTGGATGGCGGTGCGTGACATGGATATAGCCGCTGAATTGATGGGAATTCGCCTGTTGCCGACGAAGCTGCTGGCCTTCGCGGTATCTTCGTTTTACTGCGGTGTGTCCGGGGCGATGATGGTGTTTCTCTGGTACGGCGGTGCGGAATCAACCGTCTTCAATATCAATCAGAGCTTCACGATCCTGTTCATGATCATTATTGGCGGTTTGGGCAGTCTGCTCGGCTCGTTCCTTGGCGCGGCCCTGATCTACATCCTGCCCATTATCCTTCGTTTCGTGCCGCCCCAATTCGGTCTCCCCGTGCATGCGGCGACCGTTGAGCACATCACGTTTATGGTGGTGGGCGCGCTGATCGTGCTTTTCTTGATTGCGGAGCCGGCCGGCCTTGCCCGGTTGTGGCAAATTGCCAAGCAGAAACTGAGGGTGTGGCCGTTTCCGTACTGATGGTGCAAGATAGGGTCTAATTTCCGACTATGGCGAACGCCATAGCTCCGAAATCGCCGCCCGGTGAGCCGGATCAGGCGAATACAGAAAACAGAGGCGCGCCTGGCCGGGCGCGAACCAAAGGGAGGAACGACGATGAAGGCAAGACATCTACTGGTCGGCATGACCTGCGCGAGCTTGCTGGGAGCTGCTGTACTCACCGGCACGGCCCAGGCGCAGGATTCGATCTACGTGCCGCTGTTGACCTATCGAACAGGGCCGTTCGCCGGATCGGGAATTCCAATCGCCAACGGCATGCATGACTATCTCGCAATGCTCAACGAGCGTGATGGTGGCATCGGCGGCGTGAAGCTCAACGTCGAGGAATGCGAAACCGGCTACGATACCAAGAAGGGTGTCGAGTGCTGGGAATCGGTCAAGGGCAAAAAGCCTGCGGTTGTAAATCCGTATTCAACCGGCATAACCCTGCAGATCATTCCGAAGGCGGCGGTCGACAAGATTCCGATTTTGTCGATGGCTTACGGCCTTTCGGCATCGGCGATCGGGGAGAAGTTCCCGTGGATCTTCAATCCGCCGGCAACCTACTGGGACGGCCTGTCGATGATCATGCGCTACATCGGCGGCAAGGAAGGCGGCCTCGACAAGCTGAAGGGCAAGACGATCGGCTTCATCTTCCTCGAAAGCGGTTACGGCCGTGAGCCGCTTCCGCTGCTGCATGAGTTCGCCAAGGACTACGGCTTCACCGTGAAAGAGTATTCGGTCGCCGGCAAGGAGATGCAAGACCAGTCCGCGCAATGGCTGGCCGTGCGGCGTGACCGTCCGGCCTGGATGATCATGTGGGGCTGGGGTGCGATGAACCCGACTGCGGTCAAGCGTGCCGCCGAGAACGGCTACCCGATGGATCACTTCGTCGGCATCTGGTGGTCAGGCTCGGATGACGACGGCCGCGGCGGTGGCGAGGCGGCCAAGGGCTATCTTTCCCTTAACTTCAACGGTCTTGGCTCCAACTTCCCGGCCCTCAATGACATCAAGAAACATGTCGTGGACAAGGGCAAGAGCCAGGTCGAGAAGGATAAGTTCGGAGAGAACTTCTACAACCGTGGCGTCTACAACTCGGTGCTGGTCGCGGAAGCGATCCGCAACGCCCAGAAGCTGTCGGGCAAGAAGGTCGTGACTGGAGAAGACGTCCGCCGCGGCCTCGAGACGCTCAACATCAGCGAAGCGCGCTGGAAGGAGCTCGGCTTCCCGAACTTCGCCGCGCCGATTTCGGGCGTGAATTGCACCGACCACAATGGCCATGCGCCGGCCTACATGCAGCAGTGGGATGGCACCAAGTGGGTCAAGATTTCCGACTGGATCCAGCCCATGAAGGACAAAGTACGTCCGCTGCTCGATGCCGCCGCTACCGAATATGTCGAGAAGAATACCGGTTGGCCGAAGCGGACCGAGCCTTGCGACAAGTCGTCGTAAGAAAGAAACCGCCAACGTGAAAAACCTCTCCCCGGAAACGGGGAGAGGTTCACCATTCGGAGTGGTCCTTGATGTCCGCCGTTAAGCGAACAAGTCCGACACCACTTGCGCAGAATGAGCGCATCCTCTCCGTCAACAACATCGAAGTGATCTACGATCACGTCATTCTGGTGCTCAAGGGAGTATCGCTCGACGTGCCGAAAGGCGGGATCGTAGCGTTGCTCGGCGCCAACGGTGCGGGCAAGACCACGACGCTCAAGGCGATCTCCAACCTGCTGCACGCCGAGCGCGGCGACGTGACCAAGGGCTCGATCATATTCGACCAGGCCGAGGTCCAGGACCTTTCACCCAACGAGCTCGTGCGTCGCGGATGCATTCAGGTCATGGAAGGCCGTCACTGCTTCGGCCATCTGACGATCGAGGAGAATCTCCTGACCGGAGCATTCACGAGACGCGACGGCGCCGCGGCGATCAGGCGCGATCTCGACCTGGTGTACGGCTATTTTCCCAAGCTTCGCGAACGCAAGGATTCGCTTGCCGGCTATACCTCAGGGGGCGAACAGCAGATGTGCGCCATCGGCCGCGCATTAATGTCACGCCCCAAGATGATCTTGCTCGACGAGCCTTCGATGGGACTCGCGCCCCAGATCGTCGAGGAAATATTCGAGATCGTGAAGAACCTGAACGAAAAAGAGGGCGTCTCTTTCCTGCTGGCCGAGCAGAACACCAATATGGCGCTGCGTTTTGCGCGCTACGGCTACATTCTCGAAAACGGCCGCGTGGTGATGGACGGTGAAGCCAGGGCGCTCGCCGAAAATGAAGACGTCAAGGAATTCTACCTCGGCATATCCGAGGGCCGGCGCAAATCGTTCCGTGAAGGCAAGCACTATCGCCGGCGCAAGAGGTGGCTCGCCTAGGCCATGACTGGCCACTACGACTCGCTGGAAACCCGCGACCCTGCCGCACGCGAGCGCGAGCAGTTCGCGCAGATGCCCGCTTTTATCGCGCACGCCATGACGGCGCAGGGATGGGCCAAGCATCTTGCCGGAGCGGACGCAAAAGCGGTCAACTCGCGCGCAGCTCTGGCGAAGCTGCCGGTTCTCCGCAAGAGCGATTTCACGGCGTTGCAGAAACAATTTCCGCCATTCGGTGGTCTCAATGCCACCCCGGCTGCCAGCGCAAGGCGGCTGCTGATGTCGCCTGGGCCGGTCTTCGAACCGGAAGGAATGGACCAGGACTGGTGGGGCGCGGCGCGCGCGCTTTTTGCAGCCGGTTTCCGCAAGGGCGATATCGCGCACAATTCCTTTGCCTATCACCTCACGCCCGGCGGTTTCATTATGGAATCGGGCGCACATGCGCTTGGCTGCGCGGTCATCCCTGGGGGCGTCGGAAACACTGAGCAACAGCTCGAGGCGATCGCGCACTACAGGCCGACCGGCTACGTCGGCACGCCGGACTTCCTGAAGATCCTGCTCGATATCGCCGAAAAATCGGGAAAAGATGCGTCGTCGCTCAAGCGCGGTCTCGTCTCGGGTGCCGCATTGCCCGCATCTCTTCGGGGCGAGCTCGGCCGGCGCGGTGTTGCAGTTCTTCAATGCTATGCCACCGCCGAGCTGGGGGTGATCGCTTACGAGAGTGAGGCCCGCGAAGGCATGATCGTGAACGAAACCGTCGTCGTGGAAATCGTTCGGCCTGGCACCAGCGATCCCGTGCCGGACGGGGAGGTCGGGGAAGTGGTCGTGACGTCCTTCAATCGCGACTACCCGATGATCCGGCTCGCCACCGGCGATCTCTCGGCGCTGATACCGGGTGTTTCACCGTGCGGCCGCACGAATGCACGCATCAAGGGGTGGATGGGCCGCGCCGACCAGACTGCCAAGGTGAAGGGCATGTTCGTGCATCCCAAGCAGATCGCCGAAGTCGCGGCGCGGCATCCTGAGCTCAAGCGGGTCCGCCTTGTTGTCGATCGCGAGGCCGAACAGGATACGATGACGTTACTGGCCGAGTGTGCGACGGCCGATGCCGCTCTTGCGGCGGCGATCGCTGCGACCTTGCAATCGATCACGAAACTGAAGGGCTCCGTGAAACTGGTGACGCCCGGCACGCTGCCGAATGACGGCAAGCTGATCGCTGACGAGCGCAAACCATGAGTCCTGCGACAGTTCCGGCAACCGGCGACCGGATCGGTGTGCTGCTGGTCAACCTTGGGACGCCCGACGCGACCGGTTACTGGCCGATGCGCCGTTATCTCAAGGAATTTCTGTCGGACCGGCGCGTGATCGAGGAGAATCGCCTCAAATGGTGGTTCGTGCTCAATTTCATCATCCTGACGGTCCGGCCGGGCCGCAAGGGGCGCGATTACGACAAGATCTGGAACAGGGAACGTAACGAGTCGCCGCTGAAAACCATCACACGCTCGCAGTCCGACAAGCTCGACGAAATTTTCGACAAGCTCGACAAGCGTATCCGGGTCGATTGGGCGATGCGTTATGGCAATCCGTCAATCCGCTCGCGGCTGGAAGCTCTCGCGGCGCAAGACTGCGAGCGTGTTCTGATCGTTCCTCTCTATCCTCAATATGCCGCGGCAACGACAGCAACGGTTTGCGATGAGGTCTTCCGGGCGCTGCGACGTGTGCGCTTCCAGCCGACGTTGCGTGTCGCCGCGCCGTATTATGCCGAGCCCGTCTATATCGACGCGCTTGCGGCCTCGCTCAATACGGAACTGGCAAAACTTTCGTTCAAGCCGGACGTGATCATCGCCTCCTACCACGGCATGCCGGAAGACTATGTCGCCAAGGGCGATCCTTATCTCAAGCATTGCGGCGAGACGACCGCGCTGCTGCGCAAAAAGCTCAAGCTCGATGACGAACGTCTGATCATGACGTTCCAGTCACGCTTCGGCACTGCGGAGTGGCTCAAGCCCTATACCGCTGCGACCGTGAAATCGCTCGCCGAGCGCGGCGTGAAAAATATCGCTGTGATCACGCCTGGCTTTGCGGCGGATTGCCTTGAGACGCTGGAAGAGATCGCGATGGAAAACGCAGACGTTTTCCGCAAGGCAGGTGGAGCGAATTTTGCAGCAATCCCTTGTCTCAACGATAGCCTCGGCGGCATGGCCGTGATACGCGATATCGTCACGCGCGAGCTCAAAGGCTGGATTTAGCTCGAAGATTTCGGCTTGCGCTTGCAGCCGTAGTTATTTGCCGTCAAGCAAGCGGCGCATTTCGGCGCGGAGCTCGGGTGCGATGTCGTCGCGCTGCAGCCCATACGCCACGTTTGCCGTGAGAAATCCGATTTTCGAGCCGCAATCAAAGCTACGGCCTTCGAATTTCAGTCCATAGAACGGCTGAGTGCGTGCCAATGCCACCATCGCGTCGGTGAGCTGAATTTCGCCGCCGGCGCCGGCCGCCTGCTTTTCGAGCAGCTCGAAAATCTGCGGCTGCAGGATATAGCGTCCGGTGATCGAAAGATTGGAGGGCGCTTCGCTCGCCTTCGGCTTTTCGACCATTTTTGTGATCGAGAATGCCTTTCCCTTTGCAGCGCCCACGCCGACCACGCCGTACATGTGTACGCGCTCGGCCGGGACTTCCTCGACCGCAATGATGTTGGCATTGCCATCGAGATCCTTGGCGGCATCGATCATCTGCATCAGGCACCCGCGCGGATGCTGGACAAGCACGTCGGGCAGAAGCAGGGCGAACGGCTCATGGCCGACAAGCTCGCGCGCGCACCACACCGCGTGACCAAGGCCGAGCGGCGTTTGCTGCCGCGTGAAGCTGACGGTTCCTGCCTCTGGCAGGTCCTTTGACAGTAGACCGAGCTCGGCCTTCTTGCCGCGCTCCGTCAAGGTTAATTCGAGTTCGAACTGGCGATCGAAGTGGTCCTCGATCACGCTTTTGTTCCGGCCGGTCACGAAGATGAGATGCTCGATGCCGGCCTGACGTGCTTCGTCGACCACATGCTGGATCAACGGCCGATCGACGACCGGAAGCATCTCCTTGGGCATGGCCTTGGTCGCGGGCAAAAAGCGGGTTCCGAGGCCGGCCACGGGAAATATGGCTTTGCGAATGCGGGTCATGCGAAATCTTCAGTATGAGTCGTGAATTCCGGCGCAGAAAGCACGGGTCAGGGTGGGGGGTCCAGATGCGACATAAAGAAGTACACCATTAACGCCCGTGAAATGATATCGGGGCATCCATAGATTGGGGATGGCGGATTAACGACGGGACGGGCATGCGCTGGTTGCGATTTGTCGTCATTACGGGCGTTTTTGCGGCTGCCGGCGGAATCGCCGGAGCGCAGGACTCTCGTTCCCCCACCACCACAGGGGCGCTGCCACAGCCGACTCCGCAGCAGACCATGGAGTGGAGTGGGCAGTCGGGCGCATCCGGCCATCCGCTCATGACGGCTGAGGCAATCCGGGCGTCCGCGGCGAATTTTCATAGCTGCATCCAGCGGTTCTGGCCGGCGGCCGCGAAGCGGGGCATTTCGCGAAACACTTTTGCAAAGTATACCGCGGCGCTGACGCCTGATCTGAGGATCATGGATCTGCTCGACAACCAGCCTGAGTTCACCAAGTCGGTCTGGGACTATCTCGACATCCTGGTGACGGGCGAACGCATCGAGCGCGGCCGCGCATTGCTCGAAAAATACCGCAGCGTTTTTGATGCTGTGGAGCGGATCTATGGCGTTGATCGCTACACGATCGCGGCAATTTGGGGCGTCGAGACAAATTACGGAACGCTTGGCGGCGAACGCCCGGTATTGCGTTCCACAGCGACGCTGGCCTGTGTCGGACGGCGGCAAAACTATTTCCGTGAGGAATTCCTGTCGACTCTTGAGATTCTTCAGCGTGGCGACGTGCGTCCTGAGCATCTGGTCGGCTCCTGGGCCGGAGCATTCGGGCCAACGCAGTTCATGCCGACCGCATTCAAGCGCTATGCCGTCGATTTTGACCGTGACGGGCGGCGCGACGTCGTTGATTCGATCCCCGACATCATTGCGTCCACCGCCAATAACCTGAAAAAGGATGGATGGATCATCGGACAGACGTGGGGCTATGAGGTGATCGTGCCGACGACATTCAATTTTCTTCTCGCGGACAACAGCCGGACGATGTCTATCCGCGAATGGGAACGTAACGGCATCAGACGCCCCGACGGCCATCCGTTCCCACGACCGGACGATCATGCATTTCTATTGGTGCCGGCCGGCGTGCAAGGGCCGGGCTTCCTGATGCTCACAAATTTCGGCGTCATCATGAAATACAACCCTGCTGAAGCCTACGCCTTGGCGATCGGGCATCTCGCAGACCGGCTGCGCGGCGGGGGCTCGTTCTCACAGGATTGGCCGCGATATGAGCGTGTTCTGTCGCGGACGGAGCGTCTGGAACTTCAACAACTGCTCGCGCGGCACGGTTTTGACGTCGGTGAGCCCGATGGTCAGTTTGGGCTTAAAACCCGCGCAGCAATTCGCGATTTCCAGGCGAAAAGCGGCCGGATTCCTGACGGTTTTGCTTCCGCCGGTATCCTGGATCAGCTACGCGCACGTTAAGGATAGCGGCCCTGTCACCTTTGAGTTGACATTTTTCGGGCGCTAATGGTCCATGGCGGTGGGGCCGTTGCCGAATACGGCCCGTCGATTTGGCACATCGCATGACTGGAAAGAACCGGGTTTCGCGCTGGCTTGTTGGAGCCGCCCTTCTGGCCGCGGTGGACTTCGCAGGTCTGGCCGCGCTGGAACTCGCCGTCAGTTCACCCGCACAAGCGCAGTTTTTCGGGGATGGATTCTGGAACCGACAGCGTCCACAGCGACCGAGTGGTGGCGGATTTTTCGGCGGCGGATTTTTCGGTGGCGGCCAGAGGCAATTCGACAACAGCACCGAGCAGCAGGCGCCTGTCGACAACTCGCGAGCGCCGCCGCCGAAAAAGGCGGAAGCAAAGCCGGATGCCGTTGCGCCGACGACCTCGGTTGTCGTCATGGGCGACGCCATGGCCGACTGGCTTGCCTACGGATTGGAAGACGCCTTCGCGGATTCACCGGAAATTGCCGTTGTCCGCAAAAACAAATTGCACTCGGGACTGCTGCGATACGAGGCGAAGGGCGATCTCGATTGGTGGCATGTTGCGCGCGACATCCTCACTCAGGAGAAGGCGAATTTCGTTGTGATGATGCTCGGTGTCAGCGACCGTCAAAATATCCGCGAGCGCGACTTGGCGAAGGAAGCGGACAAGAAGAAAGAAAAAGATAAAGTAAGCAAACAGACGCCGGAAAAAGAATCCCAGACGAAGAATCAGGTCGAGGACACTGAGCAGGATACGATCGCGGCACCCGAAACGCAGCCTGGCAAGAGGGCAACCGGTACGATCGAATTCCGCACCGACCAGTGGGCCGAGATCTATTCGAAGCGCATCGACGACACGATCGCCGCGCTCAAGAGCAAAGGCGTGCCGGTATTCTGGGTCGGTCTGCCGTCGATCCGCGGCACAAAGTCAACCGCTGACGCCGTCTACCTCAATGACCTCTATCGTGCCCGCGCCGAGCGCGCCGGCGTGATCTATATCGACATCTGGGATGGATTTGTCGACGAGGCGGGAAAATACTCGAACTTCGGCCCGGACTATGAAGGCCAGATGCGCCGCCTGCGTTCGAGCGACGGCGTATTCTTCACAAAAAGCGGCGCGCTAAAGCTTGCGCATTATGTCGAGCGCGAAGTCCGCCGCCAGATGAATAGCCGCGTGGCACCGATCGCAATTCCTTCGGGACCTGTTGCGCCGGCGACGCCCGACGGGAAGCCGGCGGCGCGTCCGATGGCCGGGCCTGTGGTGCCGCTGACGGTTGTGCCCGCCACGTCGGAGGAACTGGTGGGAGGCGCCGGAAGCAGCCCCCCCCATAGCGATGCCACTGCGACTCACGTGCTGGTGAAGGGTGAGCCCGTTGCGGCTCCGCGCGGGCGCGCCGATGATTTCGCATTGAAACCCGATAGCGACGGCAAAGCCGTGCTGCCGCCTGCGGCGGCGGTGCCCGCCGGGGCTATGGCGGCCGCGCCGCCGGCTGAGACCGCGCGCCCCGAACCGGCCGCCACGCCTGACAAAAAGACGGCCGCGCCCAAGAATGCGCCGGCTGCGAAGACGACACAAAATACGCCCTCGAAACCCAGAGCAGAGCCCAAGCCGCCGGTCCGTCCGCAGCAGCGGGACGACGTGCCCCGCCCGCCGCGGCCGATAGGCCTGTTCGGCGGCGGCTTCCGTTAAAGCAATTTGTCGAGTTAAAAAGTCTGCCGCTTCAGCGCGGCAGGGTCGTCGATCCCATCAGGAACATGTCAACGGCATGCGCCGCCTGCCGACCTTCGCGGATCGCCCACACCACCAGTGACTGGCCGCGCCGCATGTCGCCGGCGGCGAACACCTTTGGTACGGATGTCTGGTAAGCCATCGTGTCGGCCGAAACGTTGCCGCGCTGGTCGAGGACAATGTCGAGGGCCTTGAGCATGCCCTCGTGCACGGGGTGCACGAAGCCCATGGCGAGCAGCACGAGATCGGCTTCGATCTCGAATTCGGTGCCCGGCATCGGCTTGAATTGCGGGTCTACCTGCGTGCAGTGAAGTTTCTTCACCTGGCCGTTCTCGCCGGTGAACTTCTGCGTCAGCACGGCAAATTCGCGAGCAACGCCCTCTTCATGGCTTGACGAGATGCGCAGCTTGAGCGGCCAGTCGGGCCAGGTGAGCATCTTGTTCTCTTGCTCTGGCGGCTGCGGCATGATCTCGAAATTGGTAACCGACACCGCCCCTTGACGGATCGACGTGCCGATGCAGTCGGACCCGGTGTCGCCGCCGCCGATCACCACGACCTTTTTGCCCTTCGCCAGGATCGGCTCGACGTTGCCCTGCGGCTCATTGCTCACGCGCCGATTCTGCTGCGGCAGGAAATCCATCGCGAAATGGATGCCCTTGAGCTCGCGTCCGGGAATTGGCAGATCGCGCGACTTCTCGCTGCCGCCGGTGAGCACGACCGCGTCATGCTCTTTGACGAGCTTGTCGGCCGGGACATTCGCGCCGACATGCGCGTTGTAATGAAAAGTGACGCCTTCGCCCTGCATCTGCTCGACGCGGCGGTCGACGTGGATTTTTTCCATCTTGAAGTCCGGAATGCCGTAACGGAGCAGGCCGCCGGCTTTCGCCCAGCGTTCGTAGACGTGCACGTCGTGACCGGCGCGCGCGAGCTGTTGCGCGCAGGCAAGCCCCGCGGGCCCTGAGCCGACAACCGCGACTTTCTTGCCGGTCTTGCGCTGCGGCTTGTCGGGCTTGAGTCCCTGGGCAATCGCGCGATCGGCGATTTCGCACTCGATCGTTTTGATCGTGACCGGATTCTCATCGATGTTGAGCGTGCAGGACGCCTCGCACGGCGCGGGGCACACGCGGCCGGTGAACTCGGGGAAGTTGTTGGTCGAATGCAGATTGCGTGCGGCCTCGTCCCAATCGCCGCGATAAACCAGGTCATTCCAGTCGGGAATCTGATTGTTGACCGGGCAACCGGTTGGCGCACCGGTTATCCGGCTGGTGCCGTGGCAATAGGGCACGCCGCAATCCATGCAGCGCGCGGCCTGATCCCGGAGTTCCTTCTCCGGAAGCGGCAGAACGAATTCGTGCCAATGCTTGATGCGCTCCTCGACCGGTTGGTAGTCGCGGTCCTCGCGCTCGATTTCCAGAAACCCTGTGACCTTACCCATACGCGACTATTCCGCGGCCTGCATCGTGGCGGCCTTTTCCTTCGCCATCTCGGCGAGCGCGCGGCGGTATTCGACCGGCATCACCTTGCGGAACAGCGGGCGATACTTGTTCCAGTCAGCGAGGATCTCGGCGGCGCGCTTGGAGCCAGTGTAAAGCGCGTGGTTCGAGATCAGCATATGCAGCCGCTCGGCATCCTTGGTCGTGAGGTCAGACATCACGTCGACGCGACCGTGCGATTCCAGATCGTTGTAGTGGCCGAATTCCTGCTCCGCGATTTGCTCTTCTTCCGGCACCGGCTCGAGCTCGACCATCGTCATATTGCAGCGTGACTTGAAGCTTTCATCCTCGTCGAGCACGTAGGCAATGCCGCCCGACATGCCGGCGGCGAAGTTTCGTCCGGTGCGGCCGAGGACGACCACAATACCGCCCGTCATGTACTCGCAGCAGTGGTCACCGGCGCCCTCGATGACCGCGATCGCGCCGGAATTGCGCACCGCGAAGCGCTCGCCGGCGACGCCGCGGAAGTAGCACTGACCTTCGATCGCGCCGTAAAGGACAGTATTGCCGACGATGATCGATTCCTCCGGCACGATGCCCGAATCCGCCGGCGGCCTGATGACCAGGCGGCCGCCTGACAGGCCCTTGCCGACATAGTCGTTGGCATCGCCGTCGAGCTCGAAGGTAACGCCGCGCGCGAGCCACGCGCCGAAACTCTGTCCGGCCGTGCCGGTGAAGCGCACGTGGATCGTGTCATCGGGCAGGCCTTCATGGCCGAAGCGCTTGGCGACCTCGCCCGAAAGCATGCCGCCGCAGGCGCGGTCGGTGTTGCGAATGACGGCCTGCAGCCGCACTGGCGCGCCGCGATCGAGCGCGGCCTGCGCCTCGGTGATCAGCTTGCGATCGAGGATGTCCTTGATCTTGTGATCTTGCTCCTCGCACTTGTAGATGGCGGTGCCTTTCTCCGCCGGCGGCTTGGTGAACAGCTTGGAGAAGTCGAGGCCCTTGGCCTTCCAGTGCTCGACCAGCTTGCGGCGGTCGAGCATCTGCATCTGCCCCACCATCTCATCGAAAGTGCGGAAGCCGAGCTCGGCCATCAGCTCGCGCACTTCCTCGGCGACAAAGAAGAAATAATTGATGACGTGCTCGGGCTGGCCCTTGAAGCGCTTGCGCAGCACGGGGTCCTGTGTCGCGACCCCGACCGGGCAGGTGTTGAGGTGGCACTTGCGCATCATGATGCAGCCGGCTGCGATCAGCGGCGCGGTGGCAAAGCCGAATTCGTCGGCGCCGAGCAGGGCGCCCACCACCACATCGCGGCCGGTGCGGATACCGCCGTCGACCTGCACGGCAATGCGGCCGCGCAGGCGGTTGATCACGAGTGTCTGGTGGGTCTCGGCGAGGCCGATTTCCCAGGGACTGCCGGCGTGCTTGATCGAGGTGAGCGGAGAGGCGCCGGTGCCGCCTTCGAATCCGGCGATGGTGACGTGATCGGCGCGCGCTTTTGAGACGCCGGCGGCGACCGTGCCGACACCGACTTCCGACACGAGCTTCACGGAGACGTCGCCCGTCGGGTTGACGTTCTTCAGATCAAAGATCAGCTGCGCCAGGTCCTCGATCGAATAAATGTCATGGTGCGGCGGCGGCGAGATCAGGCCGACGCCAGGAGTCGAGTGGCGGACCTTGGCGATGGTCTTGTCGACCTTGTGCCCGGGCAACTGGCCGCCTTCGCCGGGCTTTGCGCCCTGCGCCATCTTGATCTGCATCACGTCGGAATTGACGAGATACTCGGCGGTGACGCCGAAGCGGCCCGAAGCGACCTGCTTGATCGCCGACCGCATCGAATCGCCGTTCGGGAGCGGCTTGAAGCGATCGGATTCCTCGCCACCTTCCCCGGTGTTCGATTTGCCGCCGATGCGGTTCATGGCGATCGCCAGCGTCGTGTGGGCCTCGCGCGAGATCGAGCCGAACGACATGGCGCCCGTCGAGAACCGCCGCACGATGGTCTTGGCCGGCTCGACTTCTTCCAAGGGGACCGGTTTGCGGCTGTCTTCCTCGGCCTTCTTGAGGCGGAACATCCCGCGGATGGTCAGCAGCCGCTCGTTCTGCTCGTTCACGATCTGCGCAAAGGCGCGGTAATGGTCCTGCGAATTGCCACGCACCGCGTGCTGCAGGTGCGACACTGTCTCCGCGGTCCACACGTGGTCCTCGCCGCGTACGCGCACGGCGTAGTCGCCGCCGACATCGAGCATCGAGCGGTAGATCGGCGCGTCGCTGAAGGCATCGCGATGCCGGCGGACGGCTTCTTCGGCAATTTCGGCAAGCCCAACACCTTCAATGCGCGTGTGCGTTCCGGTGAAGTACTTGTCGACGAAATCCTGACGCAGGCCGACGGCGTCGAAAATCTGCGCGCCGCAATACGACTGATAAGTGGAGATGCCCATCTTGGACATCACCTTGAGCAGGCCTTTGCCGATCGCCTTGATGTATTTCTTGACGACTTCCTTGTCGTCGGTCGGCTTGCCCGGCAGGTCGTCCTTCATCGCGGTCAGCGTCTCGAAGGCGAGGTAGGGATTGATCGCCTCGGCGCCGTAGCCCGCGAGACATGCGAAATGATGCACCTCGCGCGGCTCGCCGGTCTCCAGCACCATGCCGACGGACGTGCGCAGGCCGTTGCGGATCAGGTGGTGATGCACGGCGGCGCAGGCGAGCAGTGCCGGAATTGGAATGCGATCGGCGCCCGCCTTGCGGTCCGACAATATGATGATGTTGCAGCCGTTGCGCACTTCCTCTTCCGCGCGCTCGCAGAGTTCGTCGATCGCCCAGCCCATGCCGTCGGGGCCATGCTCGGCGGGGAACGTGATGTCGAAGGTTCTCGACTTGAAATGGTCGCCGCTCATTTCCGAGATCGAGCGGATCTTTTCCAGATCCTCGTTGGTGAGGATCGGCTGGCGCACCTCGAGCCGCTTGGTGTTCGACATGCCTTCGTGATCAAGCAGGTTCGGGCGCGGCCCGATGATGGAGACGAGGCTCATCACCAGCTCCTCGCGGATCGGGTCGATCGGCGGGTTGGTGACCTGCGCGAAGTTCTGCTTGAAATAGGTGAACAGCGACTTCGGCTTGTTGGACAGCGCCGAAATCGGCGTGTCGTTGCCCATAGAACCGACCGCTTCCTCGCCGGTGGTCGCCATCGGCGCCATCAGGAACTTGATGTCTTCCTGCGTGTAACCGAAGGCCTGCTGGCGATCGAGCAGCGACAGGTTCGAGATCGGCGCGACATTCGCGGTGCCCGGAAGCTCTTCGAGCACAATCTGCGTGCGTGCGAGCCACTCCCGGTAAGGGTGGCTCTTTGCTAGCGTCGCCTTCAATTCCTCGTCGGGAATGAGCCGGCCCTCGTCGAGGTCGACCAGCAGCATCTTGCCCGGCTGCAGCCGCCACTTCTTGATGATGTCCTTCTCCGGGATCGGCAATACGCCCACCTCGGAGGCCATCACGATGCGGTCGTCGCGCGTGAGCAAATAGCGCGCCGGACGCAGGCCGTTGCGGTCAAGCGTGGCGCCGATTTGCCGGCCGTTGGTGAAGGCGATCGCCGCAGGGCCGTCCCACGGCTCCATCAATGCGGCGTTGTATTCGTAGAAAGCACGGCGTTCCTCGTCCATGAGCGGATTGCCCGCCCAGGCTTCTGGAATCATCATCATCATCGCGTGCGCGAGCGAGTAGCCGCCCTGCGTGAGGAATTCGAGCGCGTTGTCAAAGCAGGCCGTGTCGGACTGGCCTTCGTAGGAGATCGGCCAGAGCTTGTTGATGTCCTTGCCGAACAGCGGCGAGGAAACCGACGCCTGCCGTGCTGCCATCCAGTTGACGTTGCCGCGCAGCGTATTGATCTCGCCGTTGTGCGCAATGTAGCGATACGGGTGCGCGAGCGACCAGGTCGGGAATGTGTTGGTCGAGAAGCGCTGGTGCACCAGCGCGAGCGCGCTCTCGAAATCCGGATCGTGCAGGTCGGGATAGTAGGTGCCGAGCTGGTCGGCCAGGAACATTCCCTTGTAGATCACCGTACGGCACGAGATTGACACCGGATAATAGCCGGAGGTGCGGCGCTCGCGCCGGCGATAAATCGCATTCGAGATCGACTTGCGCAGGATGTAGAGCCGGCGTTCGAACTCATCCTCCGATATCTTCTTCTTGCCGCGGCCGATGAACACCTGCATGTGTTTCGGCTCGG
>Ga0157378_10000784_pt1 | contig 29496 bp, 39 predicted proteins | sample M65metaG_FD_115309 | JGI IMG/M metagenome (GOLD analysis project Ga0157378, IMG submission 115309) | Miscanthus rhizosphere microbial communities from Kellogg Biological Station, Michigan, USA - M6-5 metaG | ecosystem: Host-associated > Plants > Roots > Rhizosphere > Soil | place: USA: Michigan... | reverse complement strand
GCCCGAGACCCTAAACACGCAAGTCCGTGCCCCGCTGGCCTGCAGGCACGCCCGCAGCGAGCCCGAGCCACTGTCATTGAGGTTGGTTACCTCAAACACTGTCCCGCCACGGCCACCAACAGCTGCTGCGCCACCACCCTGCGCTTCTGGGAAAGCCGGAAGCGGACCGCCGGTATTCGTCACTTGGGCCTTGACGGTGATACTTGCAGACGCGGACTTGGATTCGTCCGCATTGCTGGTCGCCGTCACCGTATCACTGCCCGTATGTGACGGCGCCGTATAGAGTCCACCGGACGTGATGCTTCCATTTACCGCCTTCCAGGTAACGGATTTATCGGTCACCGTGCCCTGCACCGTGGCCGAGAATTGCAGCGTTCCGCCCGTGAATGCCGTTGAACTTGTTGGCGACACCGTTACCGACGACACCGTTGGCGTCGGCGAGCTGGGGGGCGCCTTCACCGTAACCGTTGCTGCTCCGGCCTTGCTGGTATCCGCAACGCTGGTCGCCGTAATTGTATCCGTTCCCGCTTTCGCTGGTGCCGTGTAAACACCGGAAGCGCTAATCGTGCCCAGCACCGCCTTCCACGTCACCGCCTTGTTGCTCGTCGATCCGGCTACGCTCGCGGTAAATGGTAGCGTTGCCCCGGTCAGCGCCGAAGCTGTCGCCGGCGACACAGTAACAGCTGTGACCGTAGGACTTGGCGGTGGATTGTTCGCCGGTGCCGCACTGACCGTGATCGTCGCTGATCCTGCTTTGCTCGGATCCGCAACGCTGGTCGCCGTCACAATCGATGTGCCCGCAGTCGCTGGCGCCTTGTACACTCCGGCTGTCGAAACGCTGCCGCTCGATGCGCGCCACGTCACTGCTTTGTTGGTCGTCGATCCAGTTACGCTCGCGGTTAACGTCAGCGTTCCCCCCACCGTCGTCGATGCGCTTGCCGGCGACACGTTCACTGCCGTGACCGTCGGACTTGGCGGTGGATTGTTCGTCGGCGCAGCACTGACCGTGATCGTCGCCGATCCCGCTTTGCTCGGGTCCGCAACGCTGGTCGCTGTCACGATCGAGGTGCCCGCCGTTGTTGGCGCCTTGTACACCCCGGACGCCGAAATGCTGCCACTCGACGTGCGCCATGTCACCGCGCGATTCGTCGTCGTGCCGCTCACCGACGCGGTTAACGTCAGCGTTCCTCCCGCCGTCGTCGATGCGCTTGCCGGCGTGATCGCCACTGAATTCACTCCCGATCCGGTGGGCACCGTGGTCGGCGCTTTCACCGTCACCACCGCAGATGCTGACTTGCTCGGATCCGCTACGCTGGTGGCCGTCACTGTTCCCGTTCCAGCGGATGCCGGCGCCGTATACACACCGGTCGCTGAGACCGTTCCCATCGTCGCCGTCCACTGCACCGCGTCGTTGGTCGTTGTGCCCTGCACCGCGGCCTGGAATTGCACCTTGGCGCTCGGCTCCGCCGTCGCCACCGTCGGCGTCACAGAGACGGATGTTACCGTCGGACTCGATTTCGTGCCATGGCCCTTCAGCGACGCCACTACCGGCCGATGCGCTGCGTCGGTCATGATCGCCAGGCTGCCATCCACTGTTCCGGCGCCTTGTGCGGAAAACTTTACCGAAAACGTGTGCGTCTGATTCGGCGCCAGCGTCAGTGGCGTAGTCAGGCCCGAAAGACTGAAACCCGTCCCCGTCACCATGGCTTGGCTGACGCTTACGCTCGTGGGTCCTATGTTGGTTACTCCGACGGTCTGCGTGCTCGACGTACCGACCTTGGCACTTACCGAGAGTATCTCGGGAGTCAACGACAGCGATGGTAGGGGCTCAGCCACGCCCGCGCAGCCGCCAACCCAAGTCATCGCAAGGGTTACCATGAAAAGTACTAGAACTTGGTACTGCCGACGCAAGGTCATTTCGTTCTTCTCCCCTATGAATCCCAAGTTCAATTTTTCTAACGAATTACCGGCCTATCCCCAGGTAGCTTGGTCGGCGGGGTGCCAAGCTGTCGCCATCCTAAAAAGAGGATGGAAGGCCGCCTACTGGCGGAAGGGCCAATTTCGGGCCGGGGGGGTTAACTCTTGCGGGATAGCCCAGTAGTACTGGTACGTACCCTGTCCCAAGGCTGTACTTAAGTCCCAGTCCCTTTCTCCTAACCCTGGCTTGTGCGCAAAGCGGGCTTGGCTCTCACGGATCACACTTGCGCAAACATCAACTTTCGCGACTTTTTCAGCCTCGGGGGGTTCCTCAGTTGACGTTGAGCAGGATGTAGCAGCCGCTTTCCGAACCGAGGCCGTACGCTAACGTGAGTGGGATATGGACAACGAAGCAACCGCACGCTGAAAAGCGGAACCACAAAGAGCGGCAAAACCCCGCCGGAACAGCCGCGAATTAATCACGAGATACAACTCAGTTATAAATGTGAGCGATGGCACAGCAACGCCGCCGCAAATATGCGATGCTGTGTAGAAAATTCGGACGGAGAAACGTAACACGCAGCACCGCGGTGATGAACTCAAGCTGCGCCGTTTTCTTTTTTGGCAGTCAGGAGGACCGATCCCGTCATGAGCGTCTTCGATCGATCGCAAATCGAAATCTTCTCCACCAGCCCGCAATCCAAGGATTTCTCGCGCGATAGTTACGTCCAACAGGTCATTGACGTCGCCACTTGGAGCGAACAGGCCGGCTGCACTGCCATTCTGGTTTACACCGACAACTCCATCGTCGATCCCTGGCTCGTCGCCAATCTGATCCTTCAAAACACCAGGACTCTTTGCCCTCTGGTCGCCATCCAGCCCATTTACATGCATCCATATTCGGTTGCAAAGATGGTCTCCAGCTTCGGCCATCTTTACAAACGTCGCATTTTTTTGAATATGGTTGCCGGCGGATTCAAGAACGATCTCATCGCTCTCAACGACACCACTCCGCATGACGATCGCTACACCCGCCTCGTCGAATACACCAGCATCATCAAGCTGCTGCTATCCACTTCCGATCCGGTCAGCTTCCAAGGCAAGTTCTACAAAATTGACAAGCTGCGCATGACCCCGCCGCTCGATCCCGCTTTGTTCCCCGGTATTCTGATGTCGGGCTCTTCGGATGCCGGCTTCGCCGCGGCCCGCGCCGTCGGCGCCACTGCCGTGCAATATCCAAAACCCGCCAAGGAATTCGAAGGCGCTCCCAACGACGGCGGAAAATCCGGCGTTCGCGTGGGTATCGTCGCTCGCCAGAACAAAGCCGATGCCTGGAAGGTTGCCAACGAACGCTTCCCGGGCGACCGAAAAGGCCAGTTGGCCCACCAGCTCGCCATGAAAACTTCCGACTCCTCCTGGCACCACCAACTCTCCCAGATGATCAAGGAGGTCGGCGAAACCCAAGGTGTCTATTGGATGTGGCCTTTCCAGAACTATCAGACTTTCTGTCCGTATCTCGTCGGCAGCTACGAGGAAGTCGCGGAAGAGGTCTCCCGCTACATCCGCAGCGGTTTCCAATCCTTTATCCTCGACATTCCACCCAGCCACGAAGAGTTAATTCACACCCAGGCAGTTTTTGACCACGCCCTGCGCGCCGTTGCTCCTGAGGGCCGGGCAATGTAGTGGCGGGTTCTCTAGACCTGCGGGTCTTCCGACCCGCGATCGCACTTTCAACAATTCTCGACTCTTTGGACATCCACAAACGCACGATTCCTAAACTCTCCAAAACTCTTCCAATTACAATTGGACTGAAATCCAAGGACGCATTTCATGAGTCGCCTGCTACAAAATTGGGTTACCCAGCAAGCCCAGACGCGTGCCGAATCACCAGCAATTGTCGACCGCACCGAAACCCTCACCTACGGTCAACTCGAACTCTGCAGCAACCAGCTCGCTCACCTTCTCCAAGACTCCGGCTGCAAAAAAGGCGACCCCGTCGTCATCCTTATGCCCAAGTCCCCGGCCGCCGTCCTCAGCATGATCGGCATCCTCAAAGCCGGCTGCATGCATGTTCCCGTCGACGCTGCCAGTCCAGCCGCCCGCATTCGTGCGATCCTCGACTCCTGCGAAAACCGTTGGATCCTCGCTGCGGGTTCTGTCGTTCCGCTCCTCGATGAACTCCTCGCGGATGAGCAACTGCGCTCCCGCATCTCCGTCGGCTGGCTCGACGCCAAGCCGCCGGCTTCCAGGAATTTCCAGCCGGCATTCACCAAGGCAGATCTTGACGCCGCACCCGCCCGCGCTCTCCCCCAGCTAGCTACCCCCGAAGACGGCTCCCATATCCTCTTTACCTCGGGATCGACCGGCGTGCCTAAAGGTGTGGTTATTACCCATTCCAACGTCATCACGTTTGTTGCTTGGGGCATCAAGCATTTCGGCATCGATCACACCGACCGTTTCTCGGGTCATACGCCATTTCACTTCGATCTCTCGACTTTTGACATTTTCGGCACCCTCACCGCAGGTGCCCAGATGCATCTGGTTCCTCCCGAAGCCGCCCTTTTGCCTCCCAAGCTGGTCGACTTTATCCGCAAGTCCGAACTCACTCAGTGGTTCTCCGTCCCTTCCGTGCTCAACTATCTGGCTAAATTTGACGCCCTCAAAGATGTCACCTTCCCCTCTCTCCGTCGCGTCCTCTGGTGCGGCGAAGTCCTCCCCACACCTGCTCTGATTTACTGGATGCAGCATCTCCCCCGGATCCCGTTCACCAACCTTTACGGCCCGACCGAAGCTACCATCGCCAGCAGCTACTATGACGTTCCCTGCTGCCCTAACGACTCCCAGGCTTCGATACCCATCGGCGTGCCCTGCGACGCCGAAGAGCTTCTGGTCCTCAACGAAAAACTCCAGCCCATTCCGGCAAGAGAAATTGGGGACCTCTTCATCGCTGGAGCGGGGCTCAGCCCCGGCTATTGGCGTGATCCGGCGAAGACTGCCGCAGCGTTTCTCCCGGATCCTCGAAACCCCCAAAAGCGCATCTATCGCACTGGCGACCTCGCCTGGAAAGATGAGAACGGCCTCGTCTATTTTGTCGGCCGCGCCGACACCCAGATCAAAGTCCGTGGCTACCGTATCGAATTGGGAGAAATTGAGTCCGCTCTGAACTCCGTTGGAGCACTCCAGGAGTGTGCCGTCGTTGCTGTGGAAAACGAGAATTTCGGAGGGTGGATGATCTGCTGCGCCTACGTCCCACGGACCGGCACCCAGGTGCTACCTGCCGCCCTTCGCGAACACCTCAAAAAGTTCATACCCAGCTATATGTTCCCGGTTCGCTGGAGTGCCTTCCACGCTTTGCCCAAGAATGCCAACGGAAAGATCGACCGTCCACGCTTGATTCAGAAATTCGCGCAGGACGAACTGGTTCAGTCTGGACCCCAAGCTGCTAATGCTTAGAAGGGGGATTGGGGATGGGGAACCGCAACGACTGAATGGGGGAACGGTCTTTCGGGAGTATAATCCCACCTGTTGTTCCGACCTTTTTTGAACCCCTAACTTCATCCCGGGGCATCAAACTAGTGTCGAAGCGTGCCGTTCCGTTGACACCGGCTCGCTAAACGATCTGGTTATGTTACTTTTTGTTTACATACTTCTGGCGGCTGTGGCAACCTCGGCGTTCTTGACCTACTGGGTCCGGAATACCGCGATCGCCCGTGGCCTAAAGGCTACGCCGGTCTACGGCCGCCACACCCACACCAAGCCCGTTCCTCGGCTCGGCGGCGTCGCCATTTGCCTCACTTTTGTGCTCGCCGCGGTTGCCTACATTCCCGTCTCTCCCCTGTTTCACGTCGGATTCCCTATCAGGAATTATTTCGGAATCGTCGTCCCCGTGCTTCTCATCTTCGCCATGGGCGTCTACGACGATCTGAAACCCCTGAAGCCCAAGGCCAAAGTCGCCATCGAGGCCCTTGCTGCTGTCATCCTCTATTTTGGCGGATTTGGTATCCACTACTTCGATTCGCTCTTCGTCGGCCACATCTTCGGGACATTGATCGATTTGCCTCTCACCATCCTGTGGATTTTGCTGATCACCAACGCCTTTAACCTCATTGACGGTTTGGATGGTCTCGCAGCCGGTTCCGCCTTGATCTCTGCGATCACCATCCTGATTGCTGCTCTGATGGGCCACAACAGCCTGGTTACTTTCCTGGTTGTCGCCTTCGTGGGCGCCATCATCGGATTTCTGCCCTTTAATCGTCACCCCGCCAGCATTTTCATGGGCGACTCCGGAAGCCTCTTCATCGGCTTCCTCTTGAGCGCCCTCTCCATTGCCGTCGCCCACCCGGCCACCACCGTCGCCGGCGTCGCCATTCCGCTGCTGGCCTTCGGCCTTCCGATTTTGGATGTTTCCCTGGCGCTCTTGCGGCGCGCCGCACGACATCGCCCGCTATTCCGCGGCGACACCGATCACATCCACCATAAGCTCCTGAAACGCGGCTTTTCCCATGGCGAGGCTGTCAACCTCCTGTATTTCGCTTCCGGGCTTTTCGTGCTGGGCAGCCTCGTTCTTTTAGTCGATGCCGATCTGCTTCTGCCGGTCTTCTTCGTGCTGGGCATCGCCGTTTCTCTCGGCGTCCAGCAGCTGCACTACACCGAGTTCTCTGAGTTTTTCCATCCTGTCGCGGGACGTCGCCAGCTTGCCACCGATGAAGCTGGCGTCCGCCGCGCCGTGGAAGCTCTCGCCACTTGCTCCGACTTCCGCGCCATTTGCCAGGTTCTCCAGGAAACTCTTCAGCCGGCTGGCTTGGACGCCATACGCATCAAGAATCTCGGGAAAGACGGATATCCGATGGCCCTTTTTCACTCCCTGCGTTACGACCAGGACGGCCGGTGGTACCTGGAATGGTCTGAGCGCAAGTCCGACGATGACCAGTGGGGACACCGCTTTGAGCTGCTCGCCGATTCCCCGCCCTCTTGGGGCTATGCCTCGCTTCTCCGCGGCAAGCCCGACGCCGACGTCCGCCTCAATCGCGACCTGCTCGCGGAAGCTTTTCGTTATGCGCTGGCCGAGGCGGTGATCCAGGCCACTCTACGCATGGACGAACTCCGCAATCCCGACCTCAACGCCGACCTGAACCTCGTGCGTGCCGTCTGCCGCGCCTCCGACTAAACGCAAAAAAGCGGCCGTGTATTCACCGGCCGCTTCAAAACTTCCGACAACTCTTCGCCTGGCCGGCCTCGAGCGCCAGCCTATAAGAGCATCACGCATTTGTACCCGCTCGAGTTCGGCAGCAAACGTGGCACAGCTATTTCTCGCTATGCTCGCTGCAGAATCCAGCCTCGAAATTATCCTCTTGATCGTTCTATAGTTCGATCGGAATTGTCATTCGCAGCGCAATCGCACCTGATCTCCGTGCCCGACTCAGCCCGTAAGCCCCGCATTCGCAAGCGTGCTCTTCCGCTCGCCGTCGGGCCCACTAGGCTTCTCCGACTGCACCGTCAGATTCCACAAACCGCGCACGATGGAAAACTCGTTTGGATCCGCGATCGCCAGATCGATCTTGTGTCCACTGGTGGTTTCGATATGCACGATCAGGTCGAGAAAATCGAAGGAATCCAATAGCCCGGATCCCAGTAGCTCCGTTTCCATGGACACATTCAACTCTTCGCCAGCTTGTTTGTTCGTCCGAATCCACTGTGTCAATAAGTCAAGAAATTGCTCTTGAGTCATCAGCCCGTACTTCCCCGCTTTCACTGCGGTTTACCCGCACTTTTTATCTTATTGAGAGACGCGTGCTGGGGACGCTGGTACGACAGTACTGCTTTTCTAGGACTCTACCGTAGCTTCTTCGCGCGCGGCTTCCTCTTGTCGCAAGCAGGACAGCACCAGTTCTACGCGGTTGGACACGCCTAGTTTATCGAAAATCCGGAACAGATAATTTTTCACCGTATGCTCGGTTAGTCCGAGCTCTCGGGCAATCTCCCGGTTCGACAGTCCTTCCACTGCCAGCTTGACCACATCGGTTTCCCGCTTGGTCATGCGGTTCTCGACCGTAGGATCGACCTTGAGCTGCTTCGGCGCACGCGTGAACTCTTCTAAAACGTACCGAAGCTCCGTGGCGTTCGCCCAGATCTGCCCCTGCGCCAACGCATCGACGGATTTGCACAGCAGGTCGAACGGACCGTTTCGGCAGAATACGCCGTCGGCGCCAAATCGAAATGCTTCGATCACCAGTTCGCGATCCATGGATCCCATAGCCACCAGGATTCGCGTCTCCGGATTCGCCCGCCGGACATCCGACAAAATTCGCAAGCCCGTCAACGGTCCATCTTCCAGCGTGTCGCTGATAATCGCCACTTTCGGCCGGCATTCTTGAACCAAAGCCAAAAGCTCAGCTGTCTTGGAAGCACACGCCACTACTTCAAATCGCTCCGAGACGCCTAGGAATGCTTTCCTCAGCAAGTCGCAGTACATCTTGCTCGCCTCGGAAATCAATACACTTGTTCGCTCGCCGCTACGCGCATTTGAGGTATGAGGTAAATCGTTCATCGGGAGGGCCTCAGTACACTGGTCTCGAAGTCCAGAGGCTCGGTTTGCGGGGACGTGCGGACGAAGCCATCCGAAGTTCGTAATACGACGCAAAGGGATAGAGCAGTTTTAGTACCAAAACCCTTCTCGCTTGGCCCGCGTCTAAGCTGTCGTAAAATCAAAGGGTTACAAACGGTGGAGGCTAAAGTACCTATTCCCGCCGCTAGGAAGTCTCCGGTTGAGGACACTCTCCTTCCGGAAATGTGCAATTGCGTTTGCTGTGCCATTCGCGTCACCTGGCAATCCACAACGCTAGAAACAAACACGTTCGGCTGGCCGGGCGACCCGCGCCGGACCACCTCGCACAACGCTCCCCAAACGTCGCTGCGCGCGGCCCAGTACTCTTCGTGACTCAATTTTCCGCCCGGCCGGAAGGCATCAGCAATACAGTCAACCCTGTAGCGTCCCCCGTGGGTGTCCTGTTTCGTTTTCTGTCAGACCATGTCGAGAGTACCGGCTAGCTACGACCGTTGTTCTGCAACGATACGGAAACGATACATCTTTCTCCGGAAGTCGCTGCAAATTCCACAAACTGTCACACAATGGTTGGGCATCAAGATTGCTGTCGAACGGATCGGCCGGGATCGGGACCAGCGAGTGTGGGGACTCCAGTGCCGCTGCCACGCGCCTCAGATGTGTGCACTAGGGAGATTTTTGAAAATGGCGAAAGTAGTCGGCATCAGTGGATTTGAGAACTCCATCCCTTTCAAGAAAAAACATTGGCCGGGCCTCGAAGAGCGCGAATACCGCATCTCCCAGGGCCACGACTCCGCAGCCGTCCTGATGATCGACGGCAAGATCGTCGCCGGCGCCGCCGAAGAACGCTTCAGCCGGAAAAAGCACACCGGCGACTTTCCCATTGGCGCCATCCGCTATTGCCTGCAAACCGCTGGTCTGAAACCCAGCGACATCGACGAAATTTCCCACGGCTTCGACTATGCCCCGTTCAAAGCTGCTTTCATGCTCGACCCCACCTCCGCCGAGCAATACAAAGAAGTCTTTTCGCGCGAAAAACTGCTCTCCCAGGTGAGCCAGCATCTCCCCGGCTGCCCCGCCGACAAGGTCCACCACATCAACCATCACCTCTCCCACGCCGCCAGCGCCTACTACACCTCCGGCTGGAACCAAGCTCTCGTCGTCATTCTCGACGGCATGGGCGAAGCGCACGCCGTCACCGCCTACCACGCCCACGACAATCAGATCGACAAACTCGCCGAAATCAGCGCCAAAGATTCCATCGGCATCCTCTACTCCATCATCACCCTGCATCTCGGCTTCGATTTCAACTCCGACGAATACAAGATCATGGGCCTCGCGCCCTACGGCAATCCCGCGCGCTATCGCCACTTTTTCGAGCAAGCCGTCGAGCTCCTCGACAACGGCCTCATTAAGGTCCCTATCCTCCGCCTCAACAACGAGCGTCTCGACCGCGAAACCTATGGCGCCACCCGCCGCTATCTAGAAGAGCACCTGATCCCCGCGCGCATTCCCGACGGCGACACCACCGACGATCACCGCGACGTCGCCGCCGCTCTCCAGGAGTGTCTCGACAAGGTCATGCTCCACATCTGCGGTCACTTCGGCCGCAAGACCGGGCTCCGCAAACTCGCCTTGGCCGGCGGTGTCGCCCTCAACTGCACCGCCAACGGCCGCCTCCTGCAATCCGGCCTCTTCGATGACATCTACGTTCAGCCCGCCGCTGGCGACGACGGCTCCGCGCTCGGCGCCGCCCTCTGGTCCGCCTCCCGTAATGGCGGCGTGCAAAACGTCCGCATGCCCGTCCCGTTCCTCGGCCCCGAGCACTCGCAAGCCGAAATCGACAAAGCCCTCGCCGACACCGGCAGCCGCATCGAAGTCACCCGCTTCGCAACTCTCGCCGAAACCTGCGCCGAAGCCGCCAAGCTCATCAAAGCCGGCCGCGTCCTCGGCTGGTATCGCGGCCGCATGGAGTTCGGCCCCCGCGCCCTCGGCCATCGCAGCATCCTCGCCGATCCCGGCCACCCGGAGATGCGCGATCGCATTAACGCCATGGTCAAAATGCGCGAAGCATTCCGCCCCTTCGCACCCGCCGTCAGCCTCGAACAGGTGCAAGACTGGTTCGAAGTCCCCAAGGGCCTCGAACTCCCCTACATGATCATGACCGCCGACGTCCGCCCCCAGCATCGCGCCGCGCTGCCCGCCATCACCCACGTCAACGGCTCCGCCCGCGTGCAGACCATCAACAAGAAGGACAACCCTGAATTCCACGCCCTGGTCCAGGCCGTAGGCCAGGTCACTGGCCGCGAAATGGTCCTCAACACCAGCTTCAACGTAAAGGGCCAACCCATCGTCAACACACCGCGCGAAGCCATCGACACCTTCCTGGGCACCGGCATCGAATTCCTCTTTCTGGAAAACACCCTGGTCCGCCGCGCCGCCCAAAAGTAATTCTGGCACGCGGCCAGGTAAGGTTCCACGCGACGGTGATTCGAGCGTGGTTGTTCGCATAACAGCTCCACGCGACATGCGGGCCAGTCCGAGTGTCATCCCGTCCGAAACGACCTGGATTTTTCCTGCACTCGGTCTTTGCGTGCTGGCTTGCCCTGAGGTACGAAGGAGTTACGCTGTGGAGGGACCGTGGCGAGACCTTCCCGCTACGTGGATCGATGAGAGCCCCGCTACACGCCACCGCTCTAGCCCCTCTCCGCACACTCGTGCAACCTCCGCACTTGCTGCGTTAAGCCGTTCTCCGAATATCCGCAGACTGAACGCCGCAGCAGGGTGCTAAATTCCCCACTCCCCAGCTAAAATAAAGCGCCCATGAGCGGCTACGCCGGCATCATCTCCCTCGACAACTCCCGCCCGACCGCGCTCTCCTCGAGCGCATGGCCGCCGCGCTAGCCTTCCGTGGCCCTGACGCCACCCACGTCACCACGCAACCCGGCGCCGGCTTCGTCTTCACCTTCCTCCGCACCGGCCCCGCCCCGCAATCCTCGCAGCAACCTTGCACCCTCGATGGCCGCCTCTGGCTCATCGGCGACGTCCGCCTCGACGGCCGCGACAATCTCCGCCGCAAACTCGAACAGCACGGCGCCTCCATCCCATCCACCGCCACTGACGAAGAACTCATCCTCCACGCCTACCAAAAATGGGGCGAGCAATCCTTCCCCGATCTGATTGGCGATTATGCCGTCGCGCTTTGGGACTCCATCGCCCGCCGCCTCCTCTGCCTCCGCGACCTCATCGGCTCCCGCCCCTTCTTCTATGCCCATGTCTCAGGCCAACTCATCTTCAGCAACACCCTCAATGCCATCCGCTTCGCCCCCAAAGTTTCCGCCGAACTCGATCGCCACTTCATTGCAGATTTTCTGTTGCAGGAGTCGTGCCCCGACCTTGCCCGAACAGCTTTTCAAGACATTTCCCGCCTTCCGCCCTCTCATTTGCTCTCGTATTCCCGCGACAATCTCGGTGTTCGCCGTTTCACGTCGCTCCCGATCGAAGAACCGCTCGTCTTCAAGCGCCAGGAGGAATACGTCGAACAATTTCGCGCGCTGTTCGAGACCGCCGTTCGCGATCGTCTCCCGCACCATGAGTCTGCAATTTTTTTAAGCGGCGGGATGGATTCGACAAGCATCGCCGCCACGGCGGTCGCCTGTGTGACGAAAAGCCATTCACCGATCAGGCTATACGCCTTCGCTGTGAACTCTTGCCCGCTCCTCGACGATCCCGAAGCCCCACTGGCTTCTCTTGTCGCAGGCAGCTTGGGCATTCCAATTCAGACCGTGTCTTTCGCTAAGTCTCCTCCCTGTGAAGGGTGGGGCGCACGTGCATTGCACGTGCCTGAACCCTACAGCGATCCGTTTCTCTTGTCGCAACGAAAGCTGCATCAACAAGTCGCCGCTCGATCGAGGGTCGCTTGGTGGGGATTTGGCGGTGACGAACTACTTTCAGGACAATCGTGGCCGTATTTGGTGTACCTCTTGCGCCGGGCACGCTTTCTGGAGATAGCTGGCTCGTTCGGAATCTATCTTCTGAAACACCGGCGCATACCGCTCCTTCGCGGTGGCTTTCGTGCTCGATTCCTACGATGGACCGGCCGGGCTCCTCGGGCTAACGACTGCCCTCGATGGATCCAGCCCCGTTTTGCCGAGCAGCACCATCTGCGCCAGCGTTGGGTCGAGTTGCAGCAGCCACCCAAGTTCTTGGAACATCCCTTCCAACCCAGGGCTCATGGTGGGTTGGACAATGGAATTTGGGCCAGCGCGCTTGAATATCAGGACGCTTCTTGGACGCGCTCCCCCTATTTCGTATCGCATACCGTTCCTGGACCAACGGCTACTACGTTATCCATTGCGTATTCCGCCGTTCCTTGGTGCGCCGAGAAACACATTCTTCGAGAGGCCTTCCGGGACGAGCTGCCCGAGCAAATACGGACCCGTCGAAAAACTCCCCTCGTTTGCGATCCTTTACTGCTGTGGGCGACCAAGCGGCGCTGGCGTCCGAGCCCGCTTTCCAATCCCGCGCATCAAATATCTGACTTCGTGGACTGGGATGAAGTGCGGTCGGCGTTGAGAGCAGATTCGCCTTCTAGTTTCCTTCTAGTTTATGGACTAATTTGCGTCCGGTCGCTTTGAACCATTGGCTGTGCGTCGTTGAAAGTCCGTCCGAGATTTGTTAAGGTGATTGCCAAATGAATCCGGATTCCAAGCAAACCACTAAGGTGCCTTGTAAGGCTCCCAAACTTGGCATTTATGGGAGCCTGGCGCAAATGACCCAGAGCGGCACCAGCATGGGAATGGTCATTGACGCCAGCGCACCTGGCATGGCCAAGACAGGGTAACGCATCCATCCGGCCAGGCTTTTCAGCATCTCGGATTTGTGATTCACGTCCACTCCATCTATGGGATCGCCCTGGTTTCAGATTACTCTGTGCCCGGCCTTTCTGAAGACGCTCCACGTCCTGGTGAACCGCACATCACTCTGAATTTCGGTTCCCAACCAGATTGGGCGGCCGAGGCCTTACGGCTGCCAGCCAGCAAGTGTTACCCGCTAGCGTCGGAATCGGTTGAGCCCTACGATCCGGCGCTCACGATCACATCCTTTGCACATCGACGGTATTTTCAGCTGGCATACGCCGACGGAGCGGCATTTTTTGTGGATGCGCATCAGAACCGGATTTGGGCCTGCTGCCCCGCATCCCTAACCAAGGAAGACCACTGTACTTATCTCGTCGGGCCTGTCATGGGCTTCATTCTCAGACTTCGCGGTACCCTTTGCCTACATGCTAGCTCGACGTCCATCGCCGGCCAGACTGTCGCTTTGTGCGGAGCAAGCGCGGCCGGCAAATCCACGACCGGCGCCGCGCTCGCCCTTCGCGGTATTCCCGTGCTTACCGAGGATGTAACACCAATCAAAGAATTAAGCTCCTCCTTCATCGTCGAGCCCGGATATCCCCGCATTTGCCTCTGGCCCGATTCCGTCAAACAACTGCTCGGCTCTGCCGATGCTTTGCCCCTGCTCACGCCGAACTGGGACAAGCGCTATCTTCCACTCGACGGCGTGCGCGCCACTTTTGAATCGGAGCCCAAGCCACTTGGTGCGATCTATCTCCTCTCGGCCCGCACCAACGATTCCGACGCGCCTCGTATCGAGGACATGCCTCCTCGCGACGCGCTGCTCGGTCTGGTCCAGAACACCTACATGAACTGGCTGATCGATCACAACCAGCGCGCCGCTGAATTCGACTTCCTCGCCAAGCTCGCCGACCGCGTGCCCATCCGTCGCCTCACTCCCCACGCCGATCCCGCTCGTCTGCCCGCTCTCTGCGATCTGATCATCGAGGACGTCATGTCTGTCGTCGCTGCGGAACCCGCCCGCACAATCATCGCACCGCCTTGCTAATGGGCGACGCCTACTCGCTTCGCGATTTCGGCGCCATGATCGGCGACGGGCCGCGCTTTTCCGCCTATTCCGAAGCCATCGCCAAGGCCGTCCGCCCCGGCGACGTCGTCCTCGAAATCGGCTGCGGAACAGCCGTTTTCTCTCTTCTCGCCTGCCGCGCCGGAGCTCGCCGCGTTTTCGCCGTTGACACCGCCGACATCGTCGATTTCGCCCGCAAACTAGCCGCCGACAACGGCCTCGCCGACAGCATCGAATTCCTCCAGACCGATTCCCGCACTCTCGAGCTGCCCGAGCGCGCCAACGTCATCCTCTCCGACATTCGTGGCGCCCTGCCCTTTCACGGCCATGCCATCACAGCCATCAATGACGCCCGAACCCGCCTCCTTGCTCCCGCCGGCACCCTGATTCCCCAGCGCGACACTCTCAAAGCCGCGCTCCTCGACGCCGCCGAGTTCTATTCCCGCATCGTCAACCCGTGGCAAAAATCAGCAGCCGATAATCTCGATCTTTCTAACTCCCTGCCGCTCCTCCTCAACGATTCTTACGGCAGCCAGTTCAAGCCCGAACAACTCCTGAGCGATCCTCAAACCTTCTGTGTCCTCGACTACGCCGCAGGCGCCGCCGATCGTGCCAGCGCCGAACTCACCTTCACCGCCGTCCGCGCCGCCACCGCTCACGGAATATGCCTCTGGTTCGAGACCCGGCTCTTTGCCGACATCGGCTATTCCACCGGACCCGGTGCCGTCGATTCCGTCTATTCCCAAATCTTTCTCCCGTGGCTCTCCCCCATTACCCTTCAGCAAGGCGAGCACGTTCGCGTTCAACTTCGCGCCGACTTGATCGGCTCGAACTACGTGTGGCAGTGGAACACTTCAGTGGCGGCCAGCACGAACCGCGACACGATCCAATATCGCCAGTCCACCTTCCACGGCAGCCACCTGTCTCCGCGGTTCCTGCGCTCCCGCTCCATGGACTTCACGCCGGAACTCTCCCCCGAAGGCCAAGCCGATCTCTTCCTCCTGCAATCCATGGCCGGCGCGACCACCCTCCGCGAAATCGCCGCATCAGCGGCGCGCCACTTCCCGCGAGTCTTCGCCTCCGTAGAGGCCGCCTTCGACCGCGCCGCGACCCTCGCGGAAAGGCTCGCGCGCTAGAGTCCAGCCAATTCTGACGGGCCCGATTCTGACGGAAATGATTGGATCCGGTGGAGGGCCCGCGGCGGAGTGACGCGAACGGGCGCACCTTCCCGAGGAAGGTCACACGCGTTAACTATTTTCGTCGATGAGTCATGAGTGACGCCACGGGATCGCTCACCGCGCCGACTAGCTAGTCCCACGGTCTAGATCCGTTTGATTGTCGCGAACCAGGCCGGCGCGCCGTCATCGTGGTATCTGGTCTGCATGCGGTCCGGTTCGATGGCGGCGACCTTCCATCCATTGCTGGGATTGAACGCCGCTCTCAGCTCTTCCTGACCGATGGGGTGCGGGCCAGTCTCGGGAACTTGGTCACTGAAGCACAACACATATAGGGTTCCATCGGGTTCCGTCACCGACGCTAGACTCGCCACATATCCTGGTCGCTCGTCGCCGTTGAAGGTGTGGAACAGTCCGCAGTCCAGCACCGTCTCAAACCTGCGCCCCAAACGCTCTAGCTGGAACGCGTCAGCGGTAGCGAACTCAACCCCGATCCCTCGGTTGACGGCCTTCTCTCGGGCGATTGCCAGTGCCGTCTCCGCCACGTCAACGCCCAGAACCGGCAATCCCAGCGAGGCGACGTGAAGCGCGTTCTCGCCGGTCCCGCAGCCCGCGTCCAGCACCGCTCCGGCAAATCCGCCTTCGGATGCCAAACGCACGATTGCCGACTGCGGCCGGCCAATATCCCAAGGCGCAAGGCCGTCGTGGTACGACGCATCCCAGGGCAATCCCGTCAGCCGTTCGTGGCTGGTTGGGTGCCGGCCACCGAACGGATCGTCAGCGAGGGTTCCTGATCGCTCGGACAACTTCGTCCCCCTCTCTGCAACTGATCCTATCACCTCATCGTGACACGCCAAGCCGCTAGACTTACCTATTCCTCAATTCTGACCCTTTGCTGGGAATTTCCGCTGCACTAGGAAGGGCGTGACGTTCACTCGATCTTGGCGCGGGGTGGTTCACCTGATCATGGCACCGGGGTCGGGCCTTTAGCTTGCCCTGAGCCTCGAAGGGTCCCGACAATACCAGCGGCCACGAGATCGGCTTTAGCCGCTGAGGAAATATCTTGGTCTTTGATTTTTTCTCTGACCACCAACTTCAATTTTCGGCCCAATAAATTCTCAGGACGGCAAACTCCTCAGCCAGCCCGCAAATCGCGCTCGATGCTCTTGCTCCATCGCCACAAACTTCACGCCCATTCCCGCACGCGGACTCGTCCGCTGCACCACCGCACGCGCCCGCACTTCTCCGGTCGGCGCGTCCATCAACAACTGCAGCAACGTTCCAGCAACAGGCGGATCCGCCGTGCGAATAAATAACCCTCCAAGCCCGAAATTCTCCACCACCGAAACCATGCCTTTACTGCTGCTGCGCCACGCCACCACCACCCCTCGTGGCGAGGGCAAACGAGGATATCTGCGACGATCTGCGCCTGGTTCTACCATTCGGATAGCCTTTCACTGTGAATCCTACGTGGTATCCGAATTCCCAGACTGTCCCGATTTGGGCCAGTTTTCGAACGGCAGCCTTGTAACTGGTCTCTAGTACAGCCTCCGCCGGTCTTCGCCCCTCTTGTAGGGGCGGACTTCACGTCCGTCCCTGCCACGCCACGCAACGCCGACAAATACGTTCACTCGTCCGCCAAACATCGATCCCATCCTCCGCGCCAGTTACGTTCTATGGACTCATCGATTTATTAACCCCATGCAAATCCGCCTGTTATTCGCTCGCCCCCGCGTCGGCCATTCCGCCAGTCGGCCAGCCAGCCCTGGACGGCATTTTTCACCCGTTTTGGCCGCTAACTCCAATGGAGATGATGACGATGCGTCCCAAGTACGACGTAAATCCAATGGAATCTCAACGATCCGTAAGGAACATAGGGGGTGGTACCCCATCGCTGCTACCGTCACTGTCGAACGCGACTCTGCTCCCTCTGCACCTATCGCAGCAAGACCGGCAATCGCTGCCGCTTGCTGGCTGTCGATCCCGATACTCCGTTTTGTCCCCACCACTACAGTCAAAATCTCAAACTGCAACGCCGCGAATGAGCCGCACGCGCCAAGCCCCTTCTTGGCTCCATGCGTCAGTTTCCCACCGCTGAGCACGCGAACTGCTTCCACGGCAATCTCCTTACGCAACTCGCCTTCGGGCGCGTCGATCGCAAAGACTCCGTGACCCTCGCTTTACGTCAGCCAGCTCCTGCAGAACACCTTTCCCGCCATCGAACGCGAGCGCCAAGAAGAATTGAGTGGCATTGCCACCCAAGCCTTTCTGGACGCCGTGGACAAAGCCCGCGCCCAAGCCGAAGCCGCGCAAGCCAACAACGGCATCCCCACAATCGATGCCGGGTGAGCGCTCGTAATGGCGGGTTCTTTAGACCCGCTCCGCCGACGAACGGTTCCTTCTATACGCTATACGGTTCCCTCTATGCGGTTGTGGGACGATGACTTGGCGAAAGTAAATGGCAAGAGCGCGATGCCGCTTGCCGAATGCCGCTCGTGCCCGATTGCCGTGGGAATGAAGGCGAGAGAAAAAAGGGGAGACGCAATCCGGCAGCGGCCGAACCTAGGGCCGCATCATGACTTCGCCCGGGCGGGAAGGCAGGCTGAACCCCGTGCCGCGCTGCAGGTTGAGCTTGAGCGTTTCCGCGACATTCAAATCCGCGATAGGAATCTTCCGAGTCCAGGAGCCGCTACTCCAATAGTCGGCAGAGGTGGACAACGTGGTGGCCGTAATGACGTACTTCCGAATTTGCTCTGTGTGGCCGTCACGAAAAACCAGCACGGCCGCGGGAATTTCCACTACGGACGTCCCGCCACCGCTGGTGCGATCCGCCGGCGCTGTTGGACTGATCGTTGAACTCGTCGCCGAACCGCTTGTTGGACCCATCGACCGTTCGCCTGTTACCTCACGTGCGTCTCCGGATGCGCTGATGCGTAGCCAGGTGTCGCCGTGACGCTCCAGCAGCAGGGATTCCGCGGGCTTGGCGGGTGGCGCCGGAGCGGCAGCAGGGGCGGGAGGCACGAATACGACTTGCGCTGGCGGCGGCTCAACGGGTTCAGGTTCCGAGTCGGGGTACCAATAAGGAAAGAATCCATACCCGCCCACGAACCCTCGCCCATGGCCGCGGTGACCGAAACGCCGCGCGTGCACCAAATTCGAGCCGCCGGCTCCTGGGCGCAAAGCTACCGGCCCGCTGTGAGCCGCAGGTGCAAATCCCACGGCGGTGCCGCGCTGCCCCCACGCGGACGACGCCAAAAGAAAGACGACGAGCGTACCGAACGCGCCGGCAACGGCGCGATTCCGCATTGTGTGGCTAAGTCTCATCCTGTGGCTAGGTATAGTCTCTCGCGGCGCTCCAGTCAAGACCACGCAACTCCATGCTGCCAGACTCAACCACACCAGCGCGATCCACCCTAAGTCGCGAGATCAAAATTCCTCTCATGTCCACACCACTACGCAGTTTAGGGTATTGGCCTTACGACAAACCCCTCTTACCCTCGTGCTCATAAATGATGTGTTGTACTACCAGCAGGTCATTGCCGAACTCGGTGCGGAATTTCGCGGAATGCAGCAAGGGCCCAGGGAAACTCTGATCCTGTTGGCGGACCCCCAAACTGCGCAGCACCTTGGCGGTAACCGAGCATGATTTCTCGCCGGAAGTAGTCTCCCGCCGGCTGGAAGAAAGCCATCGCGCCTTCCGTTCGCGCCTCTGAAAATGGCTCCGCCGGCTCCGCGTCGCGATCCCAGATCGCGATTTTGATGCCGACTAGCGGCCTCGTTGTCCTTGTTTCCCAGGTGCTTCAATTCAAATCGCCACCGTTCCACCCAGTGCTCCGCCTTGGCGCGCGCGCTCTTTGATCGCGGGAATCAGCGTGGACACCAGGTTGCCCTTGTCGAGCAATTACACGGCGCCGAATTCGGCGGCGATGCGCGAGGTTTCCTCCTTGGCCCAGAACAACATCGCCAGGATGCAAAAGCGGCGCAGTACGTCCTTGAAGGAGTCGGAGTCTCGCAAGCCATGAGGATCATATCGACAGTCGATCCGTCGAGTTCCTTGAGGAGATCCTTGTAAGTACTGACCGCCGATAACAGTGACGGCTGGTTTCGGTCTTCAGCAGGGTGCCGATGACGTCGCGCATGGGTTGGAATCGTCGGCGAGCAGAACGCGGATGCGCGTGGCCACGGTTGGGGGATACGATATTTTAGGCCACGCTGTCTATGCTGTTCAATTTTGCACACCTAAGAATGCGAATCTAACCACCATGTCCAGCACGTGGTTTCGGTCCGACATTGTTTCCAAGGCGTGCGAGCATCCCCGGATCGACGTGGTGGGGGCGCAGGTCTTTTTCGGCTAAGTCCTTCCACCGTTGCACGCGGATCGGGCCGTGATACCAATTGTCGAGTGGGAATTGGTCCAGTATCCGCCGCACCTGTACGCCGCTCCGGCCCGAGCCGACCATCAAGCCCGCACCAAGGTAAGCCGAAACATGCCCTGCCCGGAAACAGATCACGTCCCCCGGCTGTAATTCATCCTCGTATAGGCTCAACTCCACAACGTCCTTGTGCGCCGCGCCCACTTGGATCATCCGCCCGCCGCATCCGTAATACATTTCCGACGAGTTGCACAACTCCAAATCGCCCCCGCGCGCGGCCAAGATATAGCGGGAGCAATTGAGCTTGGCGTACGGCGTCCCGATAAGGGCGATCAGATGAGCGAGGTACAGCAATAGCGCTTTTGTGAGCACGAGCAATTGTCGGAAACGGGGGCGTCACGCGACAATAGAGCGTCCGTACCAGCGGGGCAGTCCCTCCAGAACCCGGATAAGCACAGGTGATTTGTGGCGAAGGCGTGTGGGGGGGAATATGCCTTACTGTCTAAGTGCCGAACCTGCTTTCAGCAATTCACTGTATTGAACCTCGTCCGGCGGGCGAATACATTGCCGCTGGGAATCCATATCCAAGTGGGAACTGCTGTGATTGTCCTTCCGGCGGCTCCCGTCCATCTGCCTCTTAAACCCAGAAGACCTTAAGCCGAGAAGACAATGACCTCTGAGCGAATCGACCGCGAAAGGTTACGCAAACAAATAACGAAACTAACGGACTCGGAACTGATTAGGCATGGCAAGGTCGCATCGCAAGTGTGCGAGTCTAGTTTCGGCGAAGCCCCTAAAGAAAGTTTCGTTGCCCAGCTAGAAGAATGCCGTGAGGAATGGAAACGACGTAGAGCCGCCCGGCTAGAGTCGTAGAGATGGCCCACGCCCCGAAGTGCTCCGTTCATCAGGTCGAAATGAAGCTCACGACAAAAGAGCTGCCCAAAGAGCCGCTTTTACCACCTCTGCCCGAAGTGGGGCTGCGTGCAGCGCTATCGGGAGCGTGACGGATACTTCACAATGCTAACCTGTCAGCTCGTTCCACTCCGACGAGCTGGATTTTTCCCCGTGTCTGGGTTGGCGCCATTCACAGTGGGCACACTGATTTCGTGAGCGAGCATCCCTACATTCAGGTGATATACGAAGTGAAGGAAATTCCTGCCACCTATGGCATGGACATTTTTTACCGTTACGTTGAAATTGTTCGCAAGCGCGGACCATCCCCCAAGTATGAATCTGGCAACTATGAAAGAGACATCTCCTTAGCTCGAATCGAAGGCCGTATCCTAAACAATCTTCAAGTGCATCACAGCGTGGCGGCCTATGAGAAGTTGATCGCCGCCAAACCGCAAGAACGCTACAAGCTGATAATGAGAGGCGAAGTAGTCCCGCCCGCTCAGCTCAGCGAATCTTCGGCAAGCAATCCCAAATCACATTTCAAGTCGCTCAATTGGAAAGTGAATGACCGGTCAGATTCTCGATATGAGGAATTAAGCTCCAAGCATGGTCCTTAGGCACTACGTCCCAGACTCCGGCCTCTGAAGCGGAACCTTTCAGGCCTTCAAAGCCGAATATGGTGAACAAGATTATCGGTACTGTCGGATCGACGATGGACATCATCCGAGCTGTCTCTATGCCATTCATTCCAGGCATAGCCAAATCCAATACCACTACATCTGGCTTCTGTTCCTCGAATTTCTCGACACCAGACCAGCCATTTTCAGCCTCGCAAACAGCCCAGTCGCGCGAGCCAAGCAGCACGCGAAGAATTCGACGGGTAGTCACAGAATCATCGACGACTAGTACGCGTATGGACACGACACGACTTTACTAGAGGAAACTCCTATAGGCCAATACAGGTAATCCCTGATAGAGCCTTGGGCCGTAAGCTTATGCTACTTATAGAGCGTAGAGCGTCGCAATTCATTGCTGGTTGTCCTTATTCTTTGATTCTTAGATTTGACAACTAGTGAGAATCATTGAGGACGAAAGTCAGCCGGGGTTAAGCTCGTCTCCGCCCCCTCTAAGACACGGAGTGAGAATGAAGTACCCCGGGCAGACCGCGTACGAAAACGCGATATTTGAAGCCGACCCTGCAAACGACCCGCACAAATTGCGTCTGCTGAAACCATTATGTATGGCCGTCAGACTTCCTTGGCCGGCGATCCGAATGCTATCGAGGAACAGAAGGCTTTACAGACCGCAATAGCGGGGCTGCGTGAAGCGGCTATATTGCGGCGAATAGCCGCAGATGAATATCATTCGCTCCACCCCGGACTAGCTTGAGCCGCTCTTATCGCTCTAGGGCTGCTCACTTTTATCCCTCGAGTCGCTAAGGGCCGACTGGATAAAAACTACATTCGAGCGAGCGCCTGGAGTGGTCCAGCGTGCAGTTGGTTCAGTGAAACGGCTAGCCGGCATCTCGTTGTGGCGGAGGCGTGTGGAAGTCGAACCTTTTTTGCTATTGAAGGCAGGCAACTTATTGATTTTAGTAAGCGTTCGTTTCTTACCGTCCACTCAAAATGCTATCGGCGGTATGAGTTTTTCAGCGGTGTGTTGATCTCGTCGGTGAAGACGTCTTCGGTGAACGCTTTGCCAATCGCCAGGTCGAGACGTGTGAGCAACTGGCCTAGGGTTTCGCCTTCTCGGCGCTTCAGCATCGCTAAAGTGTTGTGCCCGTCAGTGGCTATGGCCACACACCCGACCGGCACGAGCGTGCCGACTGTGATCTCGCCGTCTATGATTAGCTCTGCGATGTGAGGTAACTCCGCGGAACTGCCGACGCCGACTTTCGCGGCTGCGTCGTTGTTTACGCCGCTTCGTCTATTTCGGGTGACAGACTTGCGGCAACGTTCCACGGAAGCAACTCCTCGATGCGATTGATGGGATGATCCACGATTCGGGGCAACACGTTCCGTAGATAGCTTTCGGGATCGATTCCGTTCAGTTTTGCTGTACCGAGCAGACTGTAAATCGCCGCGGCACTTTCTCCACCACCGTCGGAGCCCGCAAAAAGAAAATTCTTCCTGCCCAGAGCCACGACCCGCAACGCTCGTTCCGCTGCATTATTATCGATTTCGATGCGGCCGTCATCACAGAAGCGCAGCAGTGCTGCCCACCGTCCGAGTGCGTAACGAACGGCCATGGCCGTATCGGACTTTCTCGAGAGTTTCCCTGAGGTTTCCTCGAACCATTGTCATGAGGGACTTCAGTGCTTTGGAATCGAGTTGATCAAGATCAGGAAGTGTGGCGGCATCCATTGCTTGCGAACATACCGCACTTTTTTTACAGCATGATGAAAACGCACGAGAAAATAGCAAAATCTTTATTTCACACCGCCATCTGCGGTTCGTAGCTGCGTACCGGACGCCGCCAATCAATCCCTTCAAGCAACATGGATAACTGTGCCGGACTTAGCGCCACCGTTCCACTCGTCGCTTGCGGCCAGAGGAATCTTCCTCGTTCCAGTTTCTTTGCGAATAAACACAACCCATCGCCGTCCCACCACAACAGCTTGATCAAATCTCCGCGCCGCCCACGAAACACAAACACATGTCCGGAAAATGGATTCTCTTTGAGTGCCGTCTGCACCATGCCGCTCAAGCCCGTGAATCCTCGCCGCAGATCCGTCACGCCCGCCGCGATCCAGATCCGTGTTCCTGCCGGCAGCCCGATCATCCGAGCAAATTCTCCAGGACCATTTGCAGCGCTTCTCGGTCTACGCTCCCCGTCACGCGAACCTGCCCTTTCGGCAAATTAATTTCCATCGTTCCTGAACTGCTTTGTGACAAAACTCCGCGAGTACGTCCGGATCTATTCGGTGAGTTCTCTGAGACAGTGACAGCGAGGAGGTTACTGGGCCGACCTTTACCAAGTCTTCCTTCACGGTACTGCTTACGCCAGTAGAAAACCTGATTGGCGTTGATCCCGTGCCGTCGCGCTACGCGGGCTACCGACGCACCGGTCTCTAATGTCTCTTCAACGATCAGCAGCTTCTCTGCAGCCGATCGCCGCCGCCGTTTCAAATGCTTAATCGTCTCAACTATCGCTTGCCCGGATGTGTCCATCTGCCCACTCGTGGACACCTATAGATGTGTCCACTAAGGCCATCATCTATATACAGGCTCTCTCCGTCCAGACGGCCATGGGACTACGCTTACGATTTTACGTGATACTAGAACCGATAAAACGGATATTCAGGCCACACTCGGTCACTCCCTTGGTCACTCCGAATTACCTCTTAGGCGTACCCCATTACCTGTATCGCTTCCACCCTCGGATTAGGCTCATAATAACGTTTACCCTGAAAGTCAGATTGTTTCGCCAACGCTGCCCCACGGAGGTGAGACATGGTGACCGTTCTCGTAGCAACCGCAACTATTCTCGGCTTCGGTTTGATTTCGTATGTGGTTTATATTTGCCGAAGAGCGCACGGGTGATTGTTGCCAAGCTGGTCCAATACCGTGGTTCTAATACTATTCCTCGTGCTGGCTTTCGTTGTCGTCGCTGTAGTGGTCGCATACCTTTGGTATCAGCCCAAAAGTCCTAAAGGCCCCCAATAACGGCAGCTTATTTGTTTAGAAGAGAGAAGGAGTGACGCGTCCCAGCCCTACCGCTTCTATCCGGAAGCGTACCACGCCACCCCTTGCCCCGCCGAGAACGCTAGCCCTCTTGCCTTTCGAGGACAATACCCTGAAGACCTTCCCTGCGTGTCCCGTCCAATCTGTGCCTGTTGATTGTTATACGTGTTTTGTTTTTTAGCTTCCTCGGCCTCTTTTTCATCTATCTCACGAGCCTTCTTAACAGCCCATGATTTCATTTCGTCCATCACAGTTGCCTCCCCACGACCTTCATCGCAGGGAGCAACTTACCACCGGTTGAGAACTTTAGCGACAACGTAACTAGCACGTTACTCTCCACGATCGCTCTTAATTGCACTCCGACTCGGCTCAGCGTGAGCCTTCTGGACGATCCCGTAGTGCTGCGGTTGCTGACCATTGGTCTGCAATCCATCTGGAACATTTAAGCCAAGGTAGATTTCGCCATCGCTCATTTGGGGCATTACTAGCCGACGCGGCTGAGGCATCCTTTCCGCAATTTGCAAAGGTGCACTCTGACGGGCATCGCCCTCCAAGTCAGGGCTGGTGCTTTGCTATTCGGATTCAACATGGTAAATACACTGCTTTCTGCCCTGAAAAGGGCCTTTTGATTGATGCTGGGAAAACTATGAGCATCGCTTTGAAGCCGTTCGATAGGAAACTTTTTCGCAAGCGACTTGCGAAGATGACGAACCACGAATTAATCCAATATCATAAGGCCGCTACACATATAACTACGTTGGGCATGGAGCAAATCTCTCGCGAGACGTTCGTGATCCAACTACAGGAGTGCCGCAACGAGTGGCGCAGGCGACATCGCAAAAAGGCCCCGCGAAAAATAAGCGTATAGTCGTAGTTCATGACCCACGTCCCGAAGTGTCCCGTTCATCAGGTCGAAATGAAGCTCACCACGCGAAAATTGCCCAAAGAGCAGGCTTACTTCCTCTGCCCAAAGTGGAGCTGCGTGCAGCGGTACAGGGAGCGAGAGGGACACTTCACAACGGGGAACCTACCAACTCGCTACGCTCCAGACAAATGAGGACCCTTTGCGGGTGGGAGCTAGGCTGGCGTAGGTTATACGCTCAACGTCCACAACTTCTTCACATTTGTGGAATTCTCCATCCCGCCTGTCAGTTTTGACAGTACTAAAATCTGTCCATGTCGAGGGATAGTTTTGCAAACTTAGAGGGAGCAGAAGTCGTAGAAAACTTCCCTGTTGCGGCAACGGCTCCTGCTGTCCCCTCCACAAGCACGACTCGACCAGCGAGGGTTGCTGTAGACACGCACCTATGGCAGCCCTCGCTTTATTTCCAATAGCGTGCAGGAAATTCATCGTAGCTGTGGTAGCGAATCGGTTCAGATGCAGGCTCGGCTTCCTGATACTCAGCCTGGGTTTCGTGACGGGCAATCGTAGCCTGCACTGGTGAAAGCAAAGCGTCCAACAGAACACCTCTACCTTCGTCTTTGTAAGGAATCTCCTTACCCCGCAACATCGCTAACCCCGCAACATTGCCAGCCTCGCGCTCCGCTAGCATCTGCGCTTCAATTTCCCTAGTCTAGAGCGCCGTTCACGCTCTTCCTGTTCGGGACAGTGGCCCGTCCATTTCCGACGGAGTTACTACGCTACGTTACCATTTCGACAATTCACTTGCCCTGGTAAATTTCTGCTCGAATTGGCTCAAATCCGCGCCAAATCCAGCAAATCAGGCCGCGCGGGTAGGTCTCCCACACACCACATCTCCGCTATTTCCCAGTAAATCGACACTTTTGCTAGTCTGAGTGACCACTCGACTGACTACGCCACTCAGATTCGTACCTAGCCATCTGCCTGTCGTACTCGCTCTTGGCTATATGCAGAGATAGGCCTGCAGCGTCCGTCTACGTGATCGGCGAGCCTGGTGACAGAACCTGTCGCAGCGTGGGCAGGGTATCTGGTGATGCATTCTCCTGCACATTTCTGGTAAACCGCTCGATTCGTCGCACTGGAACCTCTCCGGGCTCACCAGAGCGCCTAAATACGCTGGAATCGGCTTATTTCGCCCAGAAATGGCTCTGTGCCTCGAATAGCTGTCCAATTTTTGGCCAGTATGTTGTGCGAAGGAGCGCGGCCATCCCTAGGGCCTATCTGCACGTAATATCAGGTAGATAGCCACCCTGACGGGTCTGGAGCAAGTTGCAAAGACTGGTATTCCAGGGTGGTCCGAGTGCCTTTTTCAACGACTAACGTCAAGCAATTTCGGGCGCTCAGGGTAGTTTCAATGGTCATGTGGACCCTGGATTGCTCGGACACTCTATTGCGTTCAGCGTTTCCCTCAGGTACTGTTCGTGCCCCTTTAGCCTCAAGCGAAATGGGAGAGGATCATGCATATCTTGCTAACCCTTGGGGCTGTTTTAGTCGGAACGATTTGCCTCGTTGTAGGTTATGTGCTTTACATCGTGCCTGGCCCCAAGGACTATCGTAAATAGGTCGGTCTGGACTAGGACCCATCTTGGGTGGATATCCGCTGGCTAGCTGCCTGGCGATTCACCAGAAAATTAACCAGCGGCTCCTCGTAACATGCTCATTCTAAACCTGGCGAATCTGGCGAATGCGCCTTATATACATATTCACCAGCCAACCAACTGCGGGTAATACTGCTTCCCGCTTACCCGCGTAGAGTAGATTAGTGTTGCGTTTCGCCATCACCAGCGCCAGAAGGCCCTTTACAGGCATCCTTGACCGCTCTAGCGATAGCGGGCGTTACTCCAACGTCCTTAAAGCGGTCTGCGAGGGCATCCCTGCCAAGTTTGAGCAGGCTGGGTTCGGCTATAACCGCATCCCTCAGGATTACCTTAGGGTCAGGAGCTTTCCAGATTGGCATAGTGACGTACTTGAATGTGCTGCCATCCTCTGACAGTTCCACCGTAAGACCGTCTGCGTCAGTGATGTGCTCGTTAAATCGACCTTCGGTAACATAGGTCCGTTCGCGTGGATAGAGCTTCCTGTCCTTTGCGAACAGTAGGATGTTCATATCAGAACCAGCGCGAATCGCGTAGGAACCTGCAATGTCCGCGAAGCTCCGAGCGGGTTTAGTGCCTGAGAGTTTACGGCAGTGGCAGAGAACCACAATAGCCAACCCAGGCACGATGGAATACAGAGCTTTTAGAATCGTGAGTAGATTGGTGATCTCGCCAGCGTCGTAGCTCTCGCCGTTTTGAAGCTGAGAGAACGAAATGAGCGTATCGACCACGATTAGACGAGCGCCAGTCTTGAGCAGCATCTCGCCCCAAAACTTGACCTGCTCCGCCCAGCCGCCGATAGGAACCTCACGGAATGCTGGCTTGCCTTCATCGTCTAGCGCGTGCTCCGTTGTATTCACGTTTTCAGCGTTTTTGACCATTACCGGAATCTTGCGGCGGTTATAGTCAATCGGCAGAACGAATACATCTTCGAGCTTCCATTGGTCACCGGTCACCGTCTCGGTAGATGCAAAACTTTCCGTCAGCTTGGGACCTAGCCGAAGCTACTCGAAAAGAAATACCAGCTTTGAGACGTTCCCAAGCCTACGGAAACTTCAATAGAGGACGCTATCGCCGCATTTACTCTGGAAGTGGAGCGCAAAAAAGCTGCCAGCACCTTTCGCCAGTACAAATTGGTGCTAAAGAAGCTCAAAACATTCTGCACCGAAATGGGTTTTCACAGCCTGACGCAGCTTACGCTCGTTGAACTGGAGAAATTTACTAGGGCCTGGAAGGTTAGCCCGCGAACCGAAGGCAAGCGCATTGAGCGCGTGAAGCGGTTTTTCAACTACTGCGTTGAGCGCAAGTTTATAGCCGAGTCTCCCGCCAAGGGATTGACCGCTCCTCCACCAGAGAAGGTCAAAGCAATTCCCTTCACCGAAGAGCAAGTAGGCAAAATTGAGAAGGCTTGCGCTGCTTCTGATGGGCCGAACCGCAATCGGCTGATTATCTTGCTCGATTTAATGCTCTCTACGGGCTTGCGCATTTCCGATGCGGTTACGATCAGCCATGACGAGATTATCAAGACTTCGGCGGGCTACTCCGTTCACCTGGACACGCAGAAAACAGACACCAATGTATCCATTCCAATCAAAGATGAACTTGCCAAATCCCTCTTGGAGCTAAATCAATATCCGTTTTGGACGCAGCATAGCGACGTGGAGCACGCCACGGCGAACTGGCGCAAGATATTTGACCGCGTGTTTAAGGCTGCGAGCATAGAGGGCCGCCGCACCAGTTCCGGCACACGTTCGCGATGCGCATGCTGCTGAAAGGTGTTTCGGTCCTGTCGCTGTCGAAATTGCTGGGCCACAGCAGCATAAAAATCACCGAGGACACCTATTCGCGGTGGATTGCAGAGCGTCAATCTGCCCTAGATTCCGAGGTACGTGCCACCTGGCGGTAGTCGCTCCACGGTCACTCCGCTTAACCTATCCCTTCAGAGCCCGCATAAACACTAGCTAAATATGGCGGAGGCGTGTGGAAGTCGAATCCACCATTCGACTCGCGAAGAGCCGAATCGCCGGCTTTGAAGGCCGGGAAGGTCACCGGACCCCTTTCGCCCCCGTGGTTGCAAGACACCAAGGCTACGCACTTTAGTTGACGTACGCAATTTTCGGAGACTGCGTCTCAGCCGCCGGTGCTACGGTGGTGCTATTCGCGATCAGGGCGACGGCCGCGTGCAGATTGCTGATCGCCAGGTGCGCGTATCTCTTTGTCATCTTTAAGCCTTTGTGACCGAGCAGCTCGGCGATATTGCCTAACGGCACTCCCGCCTGGCGAGGCCGGCTTTCGTCAAGACTGATGCCGGAAACGAACTACTGGAGGGCGTGAACGCCGTACTTAGAGGCGACAAGTTTGTCGGTAGGCGGTTTGCTGGTCATGATCTCGTTAAAGCGTCGGACGCGGCAGCCTCCCAAGACCTGCACAGCAATCGCAGTCGCCACGTGCTG
>Ga0157378_10000777_pt1 | contig 29657 bp, 33 predicted proteins | sample M65metaG_FD_115309 | JGI IMG/M metagenome (GOLD analysis project Ga0157378, IMG submission 115309) | Miscanthus rhizosphere microbial communities from Kellogg Biological Station, Michigan, USA - M6-5 metaG | ecosystem: Host-associated > Plants > Roots > Rhizosphere > Soil | place: USA: Michigan... | reverse complement strand
TGCTGTAGCTGCATGGTCGCAGCCGCTACGCGTTTACTCCGAGTTCGCCCGCATCGACGCAGCGGGCAAAGTGGCCGCGCCTTCCGAGCCTCGCGAGATTCTTTCCCCCGCGATGGTTCGCAACGGATATTCGTCGTTTCAGGTGGTGGTGGATGTGCCGAAGGGGACTGCGTACCAGTTGTATGTCGCACAGAATCCGGAAAATGCGGTCCAGGTGACACTCTATCGTGAAAACGGCGACAAGCTGGAGCCCGTTACGCAACCCGCCAGCGGCGATGCAACACAGGTCTACTGGATGGATTTGTGGACGGCTCGTGACGCGCCTGTGCAGCGGATCAAGGTCGAGCCGCAGTTGCATGTGAACAACGATTGGGTGATCTATCCGATGGAAGGCCGGGTGGTGACCGCAACCGTTCCCGACGGCAGACAACCTGATGGTTTGAACACGTGCACGCCTTCGGGCAAGATGCCTTCGGACAGTGTGTCTACCTTCAAGTTGCGTTTGCGTAACTCTCAGCAGGACGCAGCGCTAGCCGCCTCGGCGCCTAAAGAAGAACTTCAGAAGTTGCTTCTGCCGTGTGATGCCTCGACGTTGTCCGACCCCGAGTGGTATCTCCGCATCCGCGACTATCTGCTTCGCCTGCGTTAGACTGGGAAAGCTAACCCTCGCGGAGAGATGGCCGAGTGGCTGAAGGCGCACGCTTGGAAAGCGTGTTTAGGGGAAACTCTAACCAGGGTTCGAATCCCTGTCTCTCCGCCATACCGAATCGACTTTATGCCGCGCTCTGATCCGCAACAGACCCGGAACTGGTGAGCTCGCCGTCGCCACCCCTAGCAGCCGCTATTCGTCTCGGTGAGGGAGAAAATGTTCATGCCGATTCGGCCATTCTGTTTTCGGCGTCCTCGCGTCCCCACTTGGCCAGGTAGGATTCGGCGGCGGTATCTTCCAGCTCGCGCTCATTCAGGTATATCCACTGTCTCCAGCGCCGTTCCTTTAGTTTTTCGAGAACGCGATGATCCGTGCGCGCTTTCAGCAGTCTCTGGCGCTGTTCCACCATCAATTTCTCGCACTGCGCCAGCCGCGCTTTAAGCAGTTCCTGCTGCTTCGCCAGCCGGCCCTGATACAGAGCCCAAGACTGCAGTTCGGATCCGCCGGCCACCCCGGAGGAGAATAGATGCGATTCCGAGCGGTCACGCGCCGCCGATAGCTGTTCCCGAACCTGGAGCAGGCCCGCATGCTGCTGCTGCAATCCGGCGAGCTTTTCTTCCTCCACGCGCTGTTGCAGGGAACGCCACTCCAGGACACGTTGCAGTGGAAAGCGAAATGTTTTCATGCCAGTTCCTTAGCCAGGGACAGCAACCGATTCGTAGTCTCTTCTTGCGATGTATGCGTCTCCGCCGGCTGCTTCAGAAAATCGAGCAGCTGCGGACGCAGGCGAATGCTCTGATCGAGTTTGGGATTAGCGCCTTGCACATGTGCGCCCAATTGGATCAGGTCGGAGGACTGCTGATACACGGCTAGCGCCTCGCGTAGTCTTTGCGCCGCGGCGGTTTCGTCTTTCGTTGCTACTTTATTCGCCAGACGGCTGATGGAACTCAGCACATCGATGGCTGGATAGTGCCCGGTAGCGGCCAGATCGCGCGAGAGAATCAGGTGGCCGTCCAGAATTCCGCGCGCGGCGTCGCAGATCGGTTCGTTGAAATCGTCACCCTCCACCAACACCGTGAAGAATCCCGTGATCGAACCCTTCTCGAAGTTCCCGGCGCGCTCGAATACCTTGGGCAGCAGAGAAAATACTGACGGCGTATAGCCTTTTTGGCTGGGCGGCTCTCCGGCGGCCAGGCCGATTTCGCGCTGCGCCATCGCCAGCCGCGTTACCGAATCCATCACCAGCAATACGTCCATTCCCTGATCGCGGAAGTACTCGGCTGCCGCCAGTGCGACGAAGGCCGCACGGATGCGCAAGGGAGCTGGCCGATCCGACGTCGCGGCGATGACCACCGAACGCTTCATACCCTCCGGTCCGAGTTCCTGATCCAGAAACGCCTTCACTTCGCGGTTCCGTTCGCCGATCAACGCCACCACGCTGACCTGCGCTGAATTCTTTCGCGACATCGCGCCCAGCAGCGTGCTCTTGCCGACGCCGCTGCCTCCGAACAGGCCGATTCTCTGACCCTTTCCGCACGTCAGAAGACTGTCGATGGAGCGGATGCCGGTTACCAGGCGTTCGGTGATATGTTTCCGCTGCAACGGATTTGGAGGCTGCGCATACAGCGGATAGGTTTGTTCGGCTTCAATGGGAGGACCGCCGTCCATAGGCTGCCCGAATCCGTCCAACACGCGGCCGAGCAGACCCGGGCCAACCGCCAACCGGGCGTCTTGGACGCGCGCAATTACACGGCTGCCCAGCTGCAAGCCTTCGGGTTCTTCCATGGGCATCGACAGCACGCGGCCGTTGCGAAAGCCGATCACCTGCGTACGAATGCTGTTGCCGTGCGTGGTGAAAACCTGGCAGAAATCGCCGATGGCCACAGCGGGGCCCTGCGATTCGATCAGCAATCCCACAGTCGCGGTGACTTTGCCGCACCAGGGCAGTAGATCCAGCTGCTCCAGATCTCTGAGATACGGCGTCAAGATTTCTTGTTCGGGAAGTTCTGCGCTCATGACATTCACCGTCGTAACCTGCTCATCGGCTTAACCTGTCCGCGAATCCGCGTTCAATCTCCTGCAATTGCGCTTCAATCGAACCGTCTAAGGTGCCATGCGATGTTTCGAACATGACGTCCCCGCATTGCAGAGTCGGATCGGGAATCAGCTCCACGGACGCGGCCGAGAAGCGCCCCAACAAAGTGCGAATCACGGGTTCCTGGTCGGGATGCACGCGCACCCGGCACAAGTCGCGCGACTCCAGCTTTTCCAAAGCCACCCGGATAAGTCCTTCGATCGATCCCGGGTCCAGTGTCAGTTCACGATGTAGAACCCGGCGCGCGACGGCGATCGCCAGCTTCAACAAGTCTGCTTCCGCTGCTTTGCGGACGCGGTTACGGATCGATGCCAGGTCAGACAGCGAGCGCGTGACCCGATCCATCACCGGCTGCAGCTCGGCTGCGGCCTGGCTGTGGCCCACCGTCCGGCCCTCGGAAAATCCGCGTTGGTACGCTTCTTTCCGAGCTTCGTCCTGCTGCGCTTCGTCATCGGCGTCCAATGCTGCGCTGGCGCTTGCCGTGACTGCGGGAGTCCGCGCGGGCGGCGGAGGAGGTGCTGCGTTGCTGGCGCGCCAGGCCATCGGCGCTACCGTCGAGAGCTCAGCGTCCCGGAGGATTCTAGACGATGTATTGCTCATCGCCGCCCCCCTTCAGGTTTACGACGCCTTCAGTCTCCAACTGGCGGAGCAGGGCGATCATCATTTGCTGCGCTTCTTCCACTTCCCGGATCTTCACCGGACCCAGCGCTTCCATGTCTTCCATGAGCATGGCGGCGCCGCGTTGCGACATGCCTTGCAGCAAGTGTTTACGAAGCTCGTCGCCGGTTCCCTTGAGGGCGACAGTCAGCTGCCGGCGGTCAGCGCGGCCCAGAAGCTCTTTGATACCGTTGGCGTCGATCATCATCAGATCGTCGAACACGAACATGTTCTGCCGGATGGAATCCACCAATCCTGCGTCGCGCTCGCCCACCTGCCCCAGAATTTCATTGCTGAGCTCGCCGTCGAGCTGATTGAAGATTTCCGCCACCGCGCGCAGGCCGCCCGAGGATTCGCGTTTTACTTCTCCCAGGCTTTGCAGCTTCTTGGTAATCACCGCCGAGATCTTGTTCATCACCACCGGCGAAATCTGATCCAACCCGGCTAACCGGATGGTGACTTCCGCTCTCAGCTCGGCTGGCATGGCTCGGAGGACAGCGGCCGACTGCCCTGCGCTCAAGTGAGCCAGAACCAGCGCGATAGTCTGCGGATGTTCGCTTTCAACGAACCGGGCAAGCAGCTGGGGATCCAGTTTTTGCAGACGCTGTCCGGCGTCCGAGCTGCGGCCCGCGGCTTTGGGCAGACGCTCCACATGCTTTTTGCTGCCCTCGGCCCCGAATGCTGAAGTCAGAATACGGCGCGCGAAGTCCACGCCGCCGTGACCCTGTCCGGATACTGATGTCGCGGATCGAAACTCTTCCAGAACCGCCTCCGCCTGTTCCCGGGAGATGGCGGGCAAGCTGGCGATGGCTGCAGTGACTGCTTGGACCTCGTCGTCGCTCAAACGTTTTAGAAGCTCGGCCGAGGCTTGATCGCCCACCGAAATCAGCAGAATCGCGGCTTTCTGAATGCCGGATAGAACAGGGGCGTGCGCGGGAGCTGCCATGGTCTACGCTTGCTCCTCGCGGAGCCATCCACGCAATACGCCCGCGCAGATTTCTCCGTCTTTTTGGGCCGTCTCGCGGATCTGGTTCGTGAGTACTTCAATGCGGGCCGGCGCCAGAGCCGGTACTGCGCCGCCCATGGCGAGCGGGGAAGGCGCCCAGCTATCGGCTGCTGCCACTCGCGGAGTAGCCGGTTCAGGCGACGGCGGAAGAGACTCGGTTTGACGCACTTGCGCCGCCGGCGCAGGAGATTTTTTGAGCATCTTGAAGATCAGGAAGAAGAGGCCGGCCAGAACTACAGCCGCACCCGCAGCCGCACCGATCATCAGCTTCGGATTCTTCTTGAGCTGTTCGATGGGAGACAGCGCGGGGGTCTGGGTAACCGGATTGCTGAGGCCGGGAGGCTCCAGGTTCACGGTAGATTCAAACGGAAGACTCTCGACGATGATTTGATCGCCGCGCTCGGTGTTCAAGCCCACCGCGGCCGCTGCCAGATCGTGAATGACTTTGATGCGTTCCGGAGTCGGTGCGGTGAGAACCCGCTTCGCTTGCGCGCCCGTTCCTTCGAAATGGACTTCCTGGTCGATTAATACCGAGACCGATAGCCGCTTGATGCCGCCCTGTGGAAGCACCGTGCGCTTCACCGTACGGCTGGATTGGTAGTTGACGCTTTCCGTCTTGCGTGTAGAGCCGCCGCCGACCGTGACAGGAGCCGGAGCCGGATCGGGGAGATTCGATGCTGTTCCAGGAATTCCGGTAGCGGTGTGAGCCTGCGTGGCAATGTCCTCGGTCTTCTGCGATGACAGCATGACCGACTGGGTTGGATCGTAGTGTTCCTCGCTCTGCTCGCCGCTGGTGAGGTCGGTATCCGCGGAAACCGATGCGCGAAATCTTCCCGCGCCTACCAGGGGTTCCAGAGTCGCATCCAGCTTGGATGCCAAATCGTGTTCGACAGTGCGTCGATACTCCAGCGCCGCTTCGGATGTGTCCGCGCCGGTATCGCCGCCGCGCTTGGCCCGGTTCAATAGATTACCGCGCATGTCCAGGACCGATACGGATTCCGGTGACAGGCCCTCTACAGCGCTCGAAATCAGGTGCGTAATCGCAGGAATGGCGGAATCCGGCAGTTGCGCGGAGCCCCGCAGGTGCAGCAGCACGCTGGCTTTGGCCGGCTGTCTCGCTTCCTGAAAAACGGATTCTTGCGGAAACGAAATATGAACCCGCGCCTGTTCGACCTCGTTCAGCGCCATTACGGAGCGTTCCAGCTCCCCTTCGAGCGCGCGCCGGTAGTTAATATGTTCGGCGAAATCCGTCATGCCGAGATTGGTTTTGTCGAAAATCTCGAAGCCGATCCGGCCACTCTTGGGCAGTCCCGCGGACGCCATTTCCAGGCGCAATTCCGCGATGCGCTCTTCCGGAACGGAAATCACATTTCCGGTTGACGAAATGCGATATGCCACCCCGGACTCTTTTAGCTTTTGCACCACCAGCGCGGCGTCTTCCGGCGCCAGCGTAGTGTACAGCGGGCGAAAGCCCGCCTCGCGCTGCCATTGGGTCAGCCCGTATATTCCGCCCGACACCAGCATCGCCACAATGGCGATCGTAAACAACTGGCGGGCCGTAAGCGTTCCTACAATTCGTTTAACTTGATCCATGGGATTTAGAAGTTTGCGATGCTACATCTGCATGCGCATGATTTCCTGATAAGCGGAGACAACTTTGTTGCGTACCTGCATCAACATGTCGAATTCCAGATCGGCGCGCTGCACGGCCAACACTGTGGAATGCAAGTCTTCTCCGTCGCCGGATAGAAAATTCTGCACGCTCTGATTCGCGTGGTCGCGGGCGTTCTCCACCGTTCCGATGGCGCTCTCCAGCATGCTGTGGAATTCACTGCCGCCGGCCGAAGACGGAGCTGGGCCGCCGATTTCGAGGGGGCCGATCGGTTGGATGCTGGCTGGCTGGATGGGCGAAATATTCATGACGAATATGTAGCGTCGTTTACTTCATCAAATCCAGAGAGTGCTGGATCATGTCTTTTACCGTGCTGATGGCCGCCACGTTGGCCTGATAACCGCGCGAAGCGCTCAGCAGATCCACCATGTCCTCGGCCGGATTCATGCGCGGATAGGCTACGTAGCCGTCCTTGTTTGCATCCGGATGTCCCGGCAGGTAGCGCATTTCCGGGTCGCGCTGGTCGGTGACCACTTGGGCCACGCGAACGCCCGAGGCGGATGGATTCACCTCGGATTCAAACATCGCGGAGAACTGTCCCACAGTCGAATCCGACGCGAAGACCGCGTCTTTTCTTCGATACGGGCCGCCTTCCGGCGTGCGGGTGGTGTCGGCGTTGGCCAGGTTTTCGACCAGCAGTTCGGTTCGGGCGCGCTGCGCAGACATGCCCGAGGCGCTTACGGAGAGAGCAGAGAAAAGGCTCATGCGGATTTACCATCCTCAATCGCGGATTGTATTGCGTGCAGTTGGGACCGAGCCAGGCTGGTTGCGATCGAAAAACGCAAGGCGTTTTCCGCCAGCAAGCGAGTTTCGCGGTCCAGGCTGACGTTGTTGCCGTCGGCTTTCATTGGCAATCCCGTCGGTTCCACGGTTTGCGGACCCAGGCACTCCTGCCCCTGCATCTGCTGGGCGAACTCCGCGCGAAAATCGATGTCCTGCGTGTGGTAGCCCGGCGTATCGGCGTTAGCGATATTCGACGACACCAGCTTCTGCCGTACACTCAGCAGGCTCATGTACTGTTCGAGATTTCCAGCTACGGCTTCAAACACGATATGCGCCTTAAAGCAGTTCCGGTGCCAAGATGTAAGTTGTTGATTCCAGATTTAGATGCCTCTGGAAATGGGCAGGAAGACGTCGTGAACCAGACTATTCCGTCAGATTTCTGACGGGGCGTGCGGGCAGAAGAACGTTGGTCCCCCGAAACGGAACGGGAAGGGATTCAGGCGTCCATCCCGCGATGCGGGTTTTCGAGGCTCAGACCGGCATAGGCGTGACGCCGGGATAGCCGGTTCAGGCTGTCGGCGGCATGCGCGCGGCTGGTGATGGTCATGGCGCGAGCCCATTCCAGGAAGCCTGTGGTTTCGCGGGCGATGACCTGGCGCTCCTGCTCGGTTTTGGCGGCTCGCCAAGACGCTTCTACTTCCTGGCGGAAAGCCGTGAGCAGGTCCTGTGCCGTGCTCCATGCGCCGCTCTGAATCGCGGCGTGGAGCCGGTCACTTGTTCGTGGTTCCATTCATGCTCCCGAAGAGGCTCGTAAAGTAGGTGACTTGCTGTTCAAGGGATGAGATCAGCGCGTCGGCCGCGGCCATGCGGCCCGTCAGGTCCTTGGTAAGCGCGTCGATACGGCTCTGCTCGTCATCGATCCGCCGGTTCTGGTGGTCGATTGCGGTTTGCGCGCCGGCTTTGGTCGTTTCAATGATGCCGCTGATGGGATCCTCAAGAGTGTTCAAGGCGTCGGTGGCACTCTTTAGAAACCCGCCCGTTGTGGGTGTCCCGAGAAACGCGGCCAGGTCGCTAGGATGTGCCGCCGCGAGGCTATCGAACACGGTCTGGTCGAATGAGAGTTTTCCGGTCTTGTCAAACGTCAGTCCCAGATCCGTCAGGTTCTGGGCCGCGCCCGAGCCCCCGGTGAATCCCGCCAGGCTGCGAAGCGATTGGGACAACGTGGAGATGATGGGATCTCCCACAAGCGCGCCGCCGCCCTGGCCTCGATGGGTGGTCAGTTCATCCACTGCCGCGTTGTAAGCGGTGACGAACGCGGAGAGCGCATCGGCCTGGGCCGAGGAGCTTTGCGACACCACTACGTCCGCGTCGCCGGTCTGCAGCAGATCGACCGTCAATCCGGGCGCGATCGTGACTGTGCGCGAATCCGAAGAGATGGGCGTGGAAGGTTGTCCGTTGACTTGATATTGGGCTTGCGAGCCGGCGGAGAGAGTACTCAGCAAATCCTGACTGCCATCGTTGAGTTGCACAGCGATGTTGCCCAGCTTGGTGGTCTGCAGCGATAGTCTGTAGTTCGGTGACGACGGCGAGCCTAGATTGATAATGTTCGCGGTGACGTTCGCACCGGAGGAGTTGATCGCATCCGCAAGCGCGCTCAAGGTGTTGCTGGTGGGGGTAATCGTGAACGGACTGCCACCGACCGTGAGCGTAAGCGACCCCGATGAGGTAATGGATTGCGTGGAGGGATCCGTTACCGCCGGCAGGGTCCCCAGGCTCATGGCGCGGGTATGCGCTCCCTGGCTGATTACGTGGATCGAGTATGTTCCGGGCAGCGCCGTAGGATCGCTATGTGCCGCCACTATATCCGTATCGGAAACGCTGGCCGTCGTCGAGTCGGCCGCTGTAGAGATGCCTTGTACCGCGGAGAGCACGGCCGCGAACTTTCCGTCCAATGAATTCAGGGCGTCGGAGCGGCTCTGCAAAGTCGTGAGCTGGTTGTTGAGCAGGTTAAGCGGCAGCGACGCAATTGAAACGGCGCGTGTAAGCACCTGCTGCAGGTCGCTGGAGTACCGGCTGGCGCCGGTGAAAATACTGGAATTCGAACTCATGGGATTGCTTTTACCGCCTTAATTCGCGACCAAAACAAAACTGGGCCGCTCTCGGTTGAGAATCGGCCCAGATTGTTCAAAACATTAGGACTGCTTACTGCAGGAGCTTCAGGAGAGCCTGCGGAGCAGAGTTGGCCTGGGCCAGGGCTGCGACCGAGGATTGTTCCAGGATCTGCGCCTTGGTCAGGTTCGCCGCTTCCGTGGCCACGTCCGCGTCGCGAATCGACGATTGCGCGGCTGAGAAGCTCGCGATCTGCGATTGCGCCAGTTGTACGGCATAGTTCAGCTCGTTTTCGCCGGTACCGACGGATCCCTGGACCAAGCCCAAGTTTGAGATCGCCGTGGTCAGGTTGGTCAGCGCCGTGAGAGCGTTCGCCTTGGTACCAACGCCGTTGCCGGTGATGCCGAGGCCAGTCGTGTCCACCTTGTTGGCCGCACCGCTCAGATCGATGGTCACCTTGGCGTGCGCCTGCGTGTCGCCGCCGCCGATGTACACGTCGAGGCTCAGGTTGAACCGTCCGCCGGTTGTACCGGACGAAAGACCGATGTTGGCAGCCTGACGATCGATTTCAGACAGCAGGCCGGTGAACTCGGTGTTCAGGGTGGCGCGGTTGCCGCTGAAGGTGTCAGAAGCCGACTCGGTGGCCAGCGTCTTGAGACGATCCAGAATGTTCGAAATGTTGTTGAGGCCGCCGTCAACGATCTGCAGAATGCTGACGCCGTCGTTGGCGTTGCGAACGCCCTGTTGTAATTCCGTCGTGTCGCTGCGGAGCTTATTGGCTACGGCCAAGCCCGCGGCGTCATCGCCGGATGAGTTGATTCGATAACCCGAGGTCAGGCGAGTGATGGTTCGGCTCTGAAAGTCGCTGTTCACCCGAAGATTCTGCTGGGCTACCAAAGAGGTTACGTTTGTCTGAAATGAATATGACATGCAGTCACGTCCTTTTTTTTGAATTCCGGCATCCAGCCGAACCCGCCTCGAATTAACTGGTCGGTGATTATCATGTCGCAAAGCCCGGGGCGGATTTCAGGCTTTTTTAGAAAAGTCTTGACATTGTTTTATTGGTACTGGACGCCAAGAAGTCCCAAGAAACCTTAAACTCTGCAGGCGGGGCTTCGATATGAGGTGCGTCACCCGCATGATGATCAAAACGAAATCCGAGTCCGTCTCTGAGCTGCAGGCCAGAATCCTTCTTTCCGCCTGGAATAGCGGCGATCTGCGCCGCCTGCGCGAGACCTTGACCGAAGTCCCGGACTCTGCCGAGCCCATGGGTTGGCCCCTTACGGGAAGGGAGGAGTACGAGCGAATGGAGGTTCTGGCCACCATCGCCAATACTTTCCGGAACTGGCTGAGGTGCGGGGGTGAGGCTCCAGCTGAGGACTTGCAGGTCTCCGTGCAGCTCCTGCGCCACCTGGCAGGCTGTGAATCTCCGCGGCGCCCCCTTCTCTGGAATCAATAGCCTCGTCTAATAGCCTCATCTAGGGGAGGGCCGACACATGGAAGGCTCTCTTGCCTCCGGAACTGACCACGGAACCATCCAGAGAGACCGCTCCATTGACCACTCCGTGCAGCGGTTGATCCAGCGGATAGTCCAGTATGATCACCTGCCCGGGTTTCAGATTCATCAGGTCTGCCACTGGCAAAAGCGGCCCCTCCAGGCGCACCTCGAGGGAAACGGATGCCTCTTCTACAAGCGCCATCTTGTGGCGAATACCTTTTTGCCGAGCCTCGGGATCGGCCGCTTCCTGGTGTGATTTTTGCTCGGCTTCGCCAGTCGCGTCAAAGAGCGATTGCGGTACGGCCAGTTCCAGCACACCCTGCTGTTCGCCGTGCTCCAGGCTGAATGCCAGGCGAATCATAGGTTGCGTTGGGGGCTGGTCCGGATCGCTTTGCTCTACTATGCTTGGCTCGCTGACCAGGGATTCCACTTCGAACTCAATGGTCGCGAACAGTTTCCAGACTTCGCCCAGCGGGCGTACCATCACCCGCACAATCTCTTCCAGCAGGCTCCATTCAATTTCAGTCAGGTTCCGCGGGTTGACCGGCTCGGGACCGCTTTTTCCGCCCAGCAGCAGTTCCATGAGTCCGAATACGGTCTCACAGTTTATATGCAAGTACATCCGTTCGGTGCGCGGATGCAGCTTGAAAACCATCAGACAGGTGGGACTGGGCAGGGCGGCCTGAAAGCCTCCCCTGGTTTGGACCGAGAGATCTTGCAGGCGGGCCTGGAAGTCGGCGCGCAGGAACGCCGAAAGTGCGGTGGCTAGGGCCGTCGCATATCTCTCATGCACCGTCCGCAGAGTTCGAAAACGCGGGCTGGAGGAGCTGGGTTGGCCCACTTCGAAGGGCTTGGCGTCGGGCTGTGTGCGTCCGGAGAGCATAGGTTACCTGTTAAGAATCATCGGCGTACTAGGTGGATTCCTGTAGACGGCGGATATAGGCCGGCGGGGGCGCGGCTTCGGTCCTAAGTGTTTGTTACTTGAATAACTTCGGTAAACTTTCCGGAGTTTTCATCGATATGGACTCTGCCCACAACCGGGGAGGTGCCGATGATACGTGTAACCCGACTCAATCACGTTCCGATGATCATCAACGCCGACCTGATCGAACACATCGACATGACCCCCGATACTATCGTCACCCTGACTTCAGGACAGAAGTTCACGGTGCTCGAATCGGCCGAGGAGGTTGTGGACAAGGTGATCTGCTTTCGCCAGAGGCTGCTTAGTCCGGATACGTCCAGATTGACCGCAGCGCCGGAATACAGCTCAGAATCCGAGTTCCCGTCCCATGGCAGATAAGGCAGCAGCGGAAGCAACCCCCAAATCCAAGCTCAAGACCTCCAAGCCGGATCTTGCGAGCGTCGCGGGATTGCTGATCGCCTTTGGCGGCATCATCGGCGGGCTCATGTTCGAGGGCGGGAAAATCTCCGATATCGTGCAGGTATCGGCCGCCATCATCGTGTTGGGCGGAACCCTGGGGGCTGTGATGGTCACGTCTCCACTCTCCTCGCTGTTGTCCGCGATCGGCGGCCTGAAGGCCGTGTTCTTCGAAGAGAAGCTGGACCCCGCGGCGGCCGTGGAGGAGATCATCGCCTACGCCACCAAGGCCCGCAAAAGCAGCATCGTTTCGCTTGAGGAAGACCTGGAAAAAGCCGGCGACAAGTTCCTCCAGAAGTCCCTATCCCTGGCCGTCGATGGCACCGATTTGCAGGAGCTCCGCAAGATGATGGAGCTGGAGATCGCGCAATCGGAACACCACCGGGAATCCGCGGCCAAGGTCTTCGAATCGGCGGGCGGATACGCGCCCACCATCGGCATCATTGGCGCAGTGTTGGGCTTGATTCAGGTAATGAAGCACCTGGAAAATATCGAAGAAGTGGGGAAGGGAATCGCCGTAGCCTTCGTCGCCACGGTCTACGGCGTGGCGGTTTCCAATCTCATTTTTCTTCCAGCGGCGGCCAAGCTGAAGGCTCGCATGCGTCAGGACGCGCAGGATCAGGAGCTGCTGCTCGAAGGCGTATGCAGCATCGTCGAAGGCATGAATCCGAAGCTGATCCGCGTCAAACTGGATGCCTTCCTCCAGCATGCCGGCAAGTCCAAGAAGAAAGCCGAGAAGGAAGGCAGTGGAGCTGCCGCCCCGGCGCCGGCTAAGGGATAGCCATGGCGCGCAAGAAACACGTCGAGCACGAAAATCACGAGCGCTGGCTGGTTTCCTACGCGGACTTCATCACCCTTTTGTTCGCATTTTTTGTGGTGATGTTCGCGTCTTCACAGACCGATAAATCCAAAGCCAAGCAGGTTTCCGAAGCAGTGGAGAAAGCGCTCAAGGAAGGCAGCTCCGTCAGCATTCCTCCGGCCGTCGCCAAAGTGCTGGGCGGCACTGTCGACGATAAGGGCCAGGGCAACGCGCAAATGCACGGTCCCGGCGGCGCGCAGAAGGCCGCTAAGGAGGAACGCCCCGAAGTGATGGAGCTGGGCGTCTCTCTCAAGATGCTTTCCACGCAACTCTCCGAAGAGATCAAGTCAGGCAAGGTGGAGGTCAGCATGACTCCGCGGGGCATTGTTGTGAGCTTGAAACAAGCTGCGTTTTTCCCCTCTGGGGCCGACGCCGTGGATCCCGCCACGTTCGCCACCATGGCAAAAGTCGCCTCGGCGCTCCAAGCGGTTTCCAATCCCGTCCGCATCGAAGGCCACACGGACGCACAACCGATTCATACCGCGCGCTTCCGCAGTAATTGGGAACTCTCCGCTGCCCGCTCCATCGCGATTATGGAACTGCTGTCGAGCCGCTTCGAAATTGCTCGCGACCGGCTGGCGATTGTCGGGTATGCCGATACCGTGCCGGTAGCCGGGAATGATACGCCTGAAGGCAGGGCCCGCAACCGGCGCGTGGATCTGGTGATCCTCAACAACTATACGATTGCTAAAACCGAGCCGGACAAGATGGAAAAGGGCACGCCCGAACCCGCCAAGGCCGAGCCCGCCAAAAAGGACTAGGCGGCGCCTACTTCAAGTAATCGAACAAGCTGGAATGCGGCATAGCCGCCTGAGCTTGCAGGGCCGACTGCTGGCTAAGTCGCTCCTGCTGCAGGTCGGTGGTGGCAGCGGCGACGTCCGTGTCGCGTTCGTCGCTCAGAGCGCTCTTCCACTGGAGCTGGAACTTCTGGGCGATATCCAGGGAGTTGGTCACGCGGTTCTGGACTGCCCCATAGAAGGTGCCTTGCAGCGAAAGATAGTCCTGGGCTGTCTGAATCGCGGCCACGGCCGCAGCCGTGCCGGGCTGATCATTGTTGGTCAGTGCGATGCGCAAGCTGTTCACGGCCGCGAAAACGTTGTCGGCGGCCAGGCTGTCGTCCGGATTGCGATGATCGAAAAGATCCTGCGCGGTCTTAGACACAGCGAAAACTACCCCGTTGGAATCCTGAATGAGCCGGGTGGCGGGCGCGGTAATCAGGCGATCGACGCCGTTCGCATTGGCAAGATTCACATCGTAAGCGGGCTGTCCCGAGCTGTCTCCGCTGAACAGGTATCGGCCGGCGAAGGTCGCGCGGCTGGCATCGACCAGCGCGCTGAGAATTTGCTGGGCTTGCGCGGCAAGCGACATCCGGGCCTGCGCTGAGAGCGTGGCCGATGCGCCTTGCGCTCCCAGGGTTCGAGCCTGATCCAGGAGTGAGACGGCGTCCTGCACCACGCCGGAAGCCGAGTCAACCTCAGCCTTAACGCTATTCAGATTGGTGGTTACCTGATTGACTCTGCCGATATCCGATTGCAGCTGCAGCACGTCGCCTACCGCTCTGGGATCATCCGAGGGACGGTTGATGCGGTAGCCGGACGTAAGCTCCGCCTGGGTCTTGTTGATGCGGTCGTTGATCGTGGCCAAGTCAGCCAGGAATTTCTGACGCACTGGATCGAAAACTTGAAGCATACGGATCTCTCCTTACGGCTACACCATCTGCATCAGGGTATCGGCCAGTCCGTTGATCACGCTGATCATTTTGGACATAGACTGATATCCGCGCTGCAGTTCCATTACCCGGACCGCTTCTTCGTCCAGCGATACTCCGGATACTTGCGCCCGCAGTGCCTGCGCCTGCGTGACGGCCTGCTGCGCTACGCTTTTGTTCGCCGCGGCGCTAGCGGACTGCTGGCCTAAAATCTGCGTCTGGCCGTTTAGAAAATCCTGGATAGATTGGCCGTTGATCGTATCCGTGCCCGCTCTCGATTGGCCCAGTCCGGCCAAGGCCATCGCGATGCCGTTGGCCACCTGCGGGGGGCCAGGATCGAGCGCAGCAAGTGTATTCGTGGTGATATTCGGATTGACGGTCAGGGAACGTGCTGACATCACGGCGCTCGATCCGTCGTAATTGAAGAGGGCGACGCCCGGCTGGCCCCCTGGGTCGAGCCCAGAGGCTAACAGCTGGTTCACGCGGTCGGCGATTTTCTTGGCGATCAGGTTGATCGCCCCCGCCTGCTGGCTGTCGCCTTGCAGCCCGGGTAGTACGGTATTGCGGACCGCAAGCAATCCAGCCAACGTTCCGCTGCTGACATTGGCGGTAACGTCCTGTCCGTTGGCGTCCACGATGTGCGCTGCCGGCCGGGCATTGGCGTTCACGGCGACACCTGTGTCGAAGTTCTCCGCCGTTATTAAATATTGGCGCTGGCCGATCACCAGAGGCGATTGTCCGCCCAGCAACAGCGTGATGCTTCCGTCGCTTTCGAAGCGGGCCGTGACGCCGGCGTCCGAACTTAACGATTCCAAAGTGTCGTGCAGGTGCGCATCTAATCCCGCGTCGGCGGCGCCGCCCGTGGCCTGGCGTTGATTGTAGGCCAATACCTGCGCGGCTAAAGAATTAATGTCGCTGACAGTGGAACTAATCTTGTTGTCGATACTGTCGGTGGCGCTGGAGAGCACCGACATGGTTTGCTGAAAGCTCGCACCTAAGTCCTGTGCCTTGGCCAGCACGTCCTGGCGGGCCGCCGCAGAGTCCGGATTAGCGCTCCAATTGGAGAAGCTTTGCAGCAGGCTGTTCAAGGATCCCAGGATTCCCGTTTGCCCCGTGACGTCGAAGATCGGTTCCAGCCCGGACAATGCCTGAGCCTGGGCCTGGAAATTTCCCAGGAGTCCGGTCTGATATCGCACGCCCTGTTCGAGGAATTCGTCCCGTGTAGATTGCGGCGCGCCGGACTGCACACCCCCAAGCAATCCGCTTTGCAGGTCAAACGGCAGCGCATTAAGGGTGGGTAGCTGTTTGGCGTACCCCGCGGTGGAAGCGTTCGAAACGTTGTTCTGCGCGACTTCGAGAGATCGCTGAAAGGCAGCGAGTGCGTTGGCGCTCGAATTTAGATTCGCGAAAAGAGTACCCATGCATTACACCTCGTAGCTGGCCTGCGGCGCACTAGGCGGCAGCACCGGCATTCCTTGACTGGTGTAGCCTTCACTCAGCCGTAACTGCGCCCAGCCCCGGCATAGATTCACGGCCTGCTGGACCTGAAGGCCGAGCAGCGCCGATCGTTTCCGCAGCCCCAACAGCACGGGCCGGTCTGAAGCGACAGGCCGTTCGGATGGTTCTAGGGTTTCGCTGGCCAGTAAGCCGGCGATCTCCTCCAGCTCGGCTTCGCACGCCTCCAATGTCTCGGGACGATAATCCAGCAGAGCTGTGGAAATCTTCTCCAGCTTCGCCTCAGCGGTCTCGCAGCGTTCTTTTATTGTCATGTCCAGCCTGTTGCTTAAAGAGGTTGTTAATAACCTTTGAGCATGGCTGCGACCATGGCGCCAGCAAGTGCCAGATGATCCACCTGATACTGGCCGGATTGAACGAGCTGGGTCAGACGCGCCACACGGCTGGTATCTTCAGCCGTGGGAGTCATGGCCAGAAGGCGAAGCTGGTCCTGGCTACCCAGGGCCACAGCATCCTGCCCAGCCGGCGAAGCAGGCTTCGCGGTCCTGGGCGAGGCGTTGGTGTTCGTCTCGTAAACCTTGTCAGTATTAGGTTTCTGAGTATTCAAGGCTTTGCGCTCGTCAATCTTCATATTGGCGCCCCCTTATATATCGCAGCGAACTCATATTTGTTGAACAAAAGAATCCGGCATTTGGCCGTAGTACCCGGTAGTGCTTTAGCTTGAATACCTCCCGATGGAATCTTTCCAGGGAGTCTGCCAGCCGCACTTCGATCGCCAGCAGATTCAGCCGGCGTCTTCGGCCGGCCAGTTTAAGGCTGGCGAACCTCCAGCCGACACTTGCCACTAAGCCCGCGAGCACAAGCACGGTGAACCGGCTGATCACAGTCCAGAGGATCATGCTCCAGCCGCCTTTTGTGCGGCGTCGTCCGATGCCAGCTCCAGAACGCGTACTCCGTAGTGGCCGTCTACCGCCACCACTTCTCCGCGCGCGATCAGGCGATCGTTCACACGAACTTCGACGTTGTCGTGCAGGGACTGGTCCAGCTCCACTACCGATCCGGTGGCCAGATTCAGCAGATCTTTCAAACGGATCTCAGTACCGCCAAAGGAAACCGATACAGGAACCTTCACCTGCATCAGCATGTCGCTGGTTTTCGTGCCATTCGAAGTCGCACGAACGGGAGCCACGGATGGCACAGTTTCTAAACCCGCGCCCAGGGCTTGCTCGAACTCCGGGCTCAGCACGCAGCAGGCGCTGGGCCATTGGCCGGCAGGGTAGCGAACCACCATCGAAATCCGTGTCCAATCTTCAGAGGGCGCACCCGATGCGCCCGCGTCGCGTGCGGTAACACGCTCTCCGAAGCGTTCGGCGACAGCCTTTGCAAAACAACGGCTGACTAGGGCGAAGGCGTTCTCGCGGTTGTCGTCCGAGGCTCCGCCGCGGCCAAGCTTTTCCCAGGTTTCATCCGGCGCACCGATGAAACAATTCGCGCCGGGATGCGTGCTGAGTCCGCCGGACCACCACGCCGATATTTCCGCGCTATTCTCCGGATCGGGAGTCAGGCTCCAATCCAGGTGGATTTCTTCAGGGCCGTTATCCGACAAGGCTTCCGATACGGCGCGCGCGAGAGCGTCCAGCATTCCCGAGATCAGTGCTTGTTTGTCCATTAGTACAACCCCTTGGGCGTCGGCCAGTGCCGTTGCAGATAATTTCGCAGCCGCAAAACCGCCTGAGCCTTGATCTGAGAAACCCGTGTGATGTGCAGACCCAGAATGGGCGCAATCTCGCGAATCCCCAGTTCCTGGCGATAGTAGAGATCCAACACCATGCCTTCGACGCGAGGCATCTTCTTGAGGCCCTCGGCGATCAACTTCTGCAGCTCGGAGCGCTCCAGTTGGCGCGCGGGCGAGTTTTCTTCAGGGTCGGTGATGAAATGGATCAGGCTGCGGGAATCGTCGTCGTGCGTGGTCGAATCCAGGCTGCCCAGGCTGACTCCGCGCAATTCCAGCAAAGCATCCTGATAGGTCTGCAAGCCGATTCCCAAATGCGCCGCGATCTCTTCCTCGGAAGGGGCGCGTTGGAGGCGCTGTTCCAGGACTCCGACCGCCGCTTGCATTTGCTTGAGATTCTTCCGCTTGTGTGCGGGAATTCCGTCCAGGCCGCGCACGCTGTCCAGAATCGCGCCACGAATCTTGTGCTCGGCGTAGGTCTTGAGCTTGACGTTGAATTGCGGATCGAAATTGTCGATGGCGTTGATCAGGCCGACGATGCCGATGGAGATCAGATCTTCCAGGCACGTGGCGTCGGGAAGTTTTTCGTGAATGCGCGTGGCTACCCAGCGCACCTGAGGCAGGTGCTCCATGATAAGCCGCTCCCGTTCGCTCGACGGGTCTGCCGCCGGACCGGAATACGCGAGTGTGCTGAGACTAGCCATTCGTTTCCTTAAGCCGCGTGATGCGCACGGGCGGCGCGGGGGAGCGCCGGCACCATCGCCACCAGATCCTCGACTGTGGCGGGGCGAATATCCTCCGGAATCCTGGTCCCGTGCGACAAGAAAGAGAGAGCCAGGCCCGCATGGGCCGCCTCTGAAAATACCGTACCCAATGTCTCGGTCTCATCCAGGCGCGTGATCAGCAGCTTGGATGGTTGGAAAATGCGATACCGTTCGATGGCATTCCTCAGATCGCGGGCCCGCATGTAGGCTGGCGCCACCAGGTGAACGTCGACATCGCTACAAGCATTCAGCACAGCGGCCAGTTCGGCGGCAGCCGTCTGCTCGTGAGCGGAAAAGCCGGGAGTGTCGATCAGCACGCATTCTTTCTTGCGCGCCTCCGCTACCAGCTTGGGAAGATCGGTTAAGGATTCCACCGAAGTAAACGTGATGCCGGGGGTCGCTACCGAGCTCAGCAGCTGCTGGGCGCCCGATCGCAGACGGTCGAGCGACACAACTCTCACCGGACGTTGCTTGCTGGCGATCACTGCCAGCTTGGCAAGACTGGTGGTCTTCCCGCTTCCTGTCGGGCCCACCACGGCGGCGACCGCGCCCTGCGATCCGTCTATGCCCAGCCTGGGCCGGACCACAACGCGGCTTTCGAGTTCGGTCCGCAGGAAACTCTCCACGCGAGCCGGATCGGACTTCAAAGACTTCCAGCGATTCTGCGCGCCCTCGGCTTCCGGGCCGGCATACAAGAAGAAAGCGTCGGTGGCCATGGCGGCTTCCAAACGCGCGGCGATGTCCCGGCTCAAAATCGGATCCACCTCGGCCGCGTCCAGCCGCGCGAATATTTCCGCTACTTCGGGGACCGAGCGCTGCGACGTCCACTGGTTTCGGGCCGACCGGACCAGCAGATTCTGGAGGTCGTCCATCTGCGCGCGCAGTTTTTCGAGTTCGCCGGAGGCGGGTGCAACTCGCGGAGGGGCCGGGGTTACGCGCAAGGTTGCCCGTGCAGGCTCCGTGGTTTCGGCTGCTGCCCTCGAAACTTCGCGGATGGGGGCCGCAACTTCGTGGGTGGGCGTTCCGCCGGCCACGCCCATGACTACTTCGTATCCCGCGCCCGATCCGGAGTCAGGAAGGCGGCGGGTGTTCAGCAGCAGCGCATCCGAGCCGAGCTCGACGCGGGCCTTGCCGATCGCCTCATCCACGGACTTGGCGAAGTACGACTTGATCTTCATTCCCTGTGTGTCTTTCATTCAATGACTCCGCGGGACCGCACTTTAACTTCTGATGGGACTTCGTTATGCGATAGCACCGTCAGGTTAGGCAGACTGGATTCGGCCACTTGCCGTAAGAAATAGCGTGCTCCCGAGCTGGTGACGATAGCCGCCGACTCGCCTCGATCGATCTTGCGCTTCAGCTTGGTCAGGATGTCGGTGATGATTTCCGGCGAGAGGCTGGCGACGCTATTCCATTCGCCGTGCTCCACGGACGATTCGACGGCCCGATCCAGGCTGGAATCAAGCAGATAGGCTGGCAGTTCGCCTTGCGCATTCACCAGCGGCTGGGTAATGGCGCGGCGAATCGACTGCCGGACGTATTCCGTCAGCAGGACCGGGTTCTTCGTGGTTTGCGCCGCTTCGCCCATGGCTTCTAATATTCCGACTGCGTCGCGGATAGCTACCCGTTCCCGCAGCAGGTTCTGTAAAACTCTCTGGATCGTGGCTAGAGAGAGCAGTTTGGGTACCAAATCCTCGATGAGCTTAGGATTCTCCTGGGCGACCCGGTCGCAGTAGTTCTTGGCGTCCTGCCGCGTGAAGAGTTCGTGGGCGTGCCGGCGGACCACTTCGGTCAGGTGTGTTCCGATGATGCTGACCGGATCCACCACCGTATATCCCGCGCCGCGAGCGACGTCGGCCTGGTCCTTGGGGACCCACAGAGCGGGCAGTCCAAAAGCTGGATCTTTGGCCGGTTTGCCGGCGATCCCGGTATCCGCGGTTCCGCTGGAAATGGCCAGTTCATGGCCCTGCATGAGCTCGAAGCGGGCGATTTCCATGCCGCGCATCTGGATCACGTATTCGCGCGAACGAAGGGCTACGTCGTCCTTCACCTTGACGGCCGGGAGCAAGTATCCCAACTGGCTGGCCAGCTGCCGGCGGATCGCTCCCACGCGCTGCAGCAGGGGCGATTGATTGCCTTGTTCCACCAGGCCTACCAGACCGAGACCTACATCTAAAGAAAGGGGTTCCAGCTTCAGCAGACCCTCGATGTTTTCCTTGGGTTTAGCGTCTCCGGCTGTCAGAACCGCCGCTTCTTCGTCAGTTTTCCGACGCAAACGCGTGGCCGCCAGGCCCACGCCCCCGCCTAAGAGCAGGAACGGGATGGTCGGCAGGCCGGGCAAGAGAGCGAGTGCCACCAGAACTCCGCTGGCCAGCATCAGAGGCTGGGAGTTGCCTAAAACCTGCTTGTAAAACTCGGAGCCCAGGGTCTCTTCGGAGGCCGTGCGGGTTACGATCAAGCCGCCGGAAATCGAAATCATCAGCGCGGGGATGACGGTAACCAGCCCGTCGCCGATGGTCAAAACGGTATAGGTCTCGAGCGCTTTGCGCAGTTCCATGCCATGCTGCAGTACGCCGATCAGGAATCCGGCGATGATGTTGATGGCGGTGATCAGGATGCTGGCGATAGCATCGCGCTGGGTGAAACGCGAGGCTCCGTCCATGGCGCCGTAGAATTCTGCTTCTGAGGCAAGGTTCTTGCGCCGCTTGCGCGCTTCCGTCTCGTCGATGAGGCCGCTGTTGAGGTCGGCGTCGATGGACATCTGCTTGCCTGGCAGAGCATCCAAGGTGAAGCGGGCAGTCACTTCCGAAATGCGCACTGCGCCATGGTTGATGACGACATACTGAATGGCGATCAGTACCAGGAAGATAACGGTTCCGATGATGTAGTTGCCGCCCACGACGAAGCTCCCGAAGGCTTCGATCACGTGGCCGGCTGCGGCTGTTCCGCCGTTGCCGTTCAACAGGATCAGGCGCGAGGAAGAGATATTGAGAGCCAGCCTATAGAGCGTCAGCAACAAAAGCGTGGTGGGAAAGACGTTGAAATCGACGGCCTTCCGTATATACACGGATACCAGCAGCACGATTACAGACAAGGTGATGTCCACTACAATCAGGAAATCCAGCAGGAACGCCGGCATGGGCATGATCAAAGCGATCACGATGCCCACAACGGCGATCGGGACGGCCATCTCTTTCCATCCCAGAGGAGAGGACGGAAGAAGCTTGGGCCGTGCCGCAGCGACATTAGAGGAGCTTTGAGCCATCTGGTTCGGTGATTACGCCGCCCCTGCCAGGCACTCTTGAGCTTTTAGTTTGTAGAGCAGCGTGGTGCGCTTGAGGCCCAGAGCCTTGGCGGCTTTGGCCTTGTTGCCGCCGTGGCGGCGCAGAGCCTGGTCGAGTAACAGCTTCTCCACTTTGCCCATCAGGTCCTCGAAAGGAAGGTCGTCGGTGGGTACGGCGAGAGGGAACTCGTCGAGTCCTTCGCTGATCTCGCGTACCGCGGGTTGCAAGTGCAAATCGATATCGCCCAGATAAATGGTATTGCGCTCGCCGCTCAAGGCCGCGGCCATTTCCATGGCGTGCTCCAGCTGGCGAACATTCCCGGGCCATTCGAATTCGGTCAAACGGCGCAAGGCTTCGTCGGTGAGTCTCTTGTGCGGCAGACCCTCGCGCTGGCACACCGATTCGATAAAGTGCGCTGCCAGCAGAGGAATATCGCTGCGGCGCTCACGCAGTGTGGGCACGCGGATGGGGATTACATTAAGCCGGTAGAAAAGGTCTTCGCGGAAACGCTTCTGCGCAACGGCCTGTTCCAGATTGATATTGGACGCCGCAATAATGCGCGCATCCACTTTCACGGTTTCCGAACTACCCACGCGTTGCAGCTCGCGCTCTTGCAGCACGCGCAGGAGCTTGGGTTGCAGAACCAGCGGTGTTTCGCCAACTTCATCCAGAAACATGGTTCCGCGGTGCGCCTGCTCGAAACGGCCCATCCGGGCTCCCACGGCGCCGGTGAACGCACCCTTGGTGTGTCCGAACAGCTCGGCTTCGATAAGATGCTCCGGCAGGGCTCCGCAGTTGACTGCCACCAGCGGCGCAGCGGACCGGCGGCTGGCCAGGTGGATGGCCTGGGCCACTCGCTCTTTACCGGTACCGGTCTCGCCGGTGATTAATACTGTCGATTGGCGCGGCCCCGCCAGGCGAATGATCGCCCGCAGTTCCCGCATGGGCTGGCTCTCGCCGATCAGAAGTCTGTTCCAGGGTTCCACCTTTTCGAAGGATCCCTTTTGGTCGGCCGCGTCCAGTGCCGCCGATACGCTGGCGCTGATTTCTTCCGCGGAACGCTCTCCCACCAAGTGCTGAAATAAGCCAGACGCCGGTCCGATGAGCATCTCATTCAGACTGCGGTCGCGATCCAGGATCACGACGGGAAGGGGGCGAGCGGCTCTCTGTGCCGTAGCCAATACCTCTTGTACGAATGCGGAGGAAGCGGGCAGCTCGAGTACGATTACCCGGCGTCGCGCGATGTCTTTCTTCTTCCAATCCTGAGAATCGCTGAGTGCGAACGACGCCTCGAGCCCTGCCTGACGGGCTACTTCTTCGGTGATTGCGGAGTTCCTGCCGGAACCGATCCAGAGCATATCGCCAATTTCCAACTTTCTTCGAAAAGATTATTACCTAGCACCCTGAGTCGATCGGTAACAGCGCCGGGTTCTGCACGAACTTCTTTCGCCGGACTCGACCTTCTCAATGCCCGTACTGTCAATAAGATCGCCTAAAGTGTCAGAAAACCTTAGTGCTGTATTTGCGGGGGATGTACCCGCGCTTGGGGGTAAAAAGCACTCAGGTAAAAAAGTTCGGCGCCTGAAAAAGGCTCGAAACGCCTCTGCCAGTTGCGATATGGATGTCATGCAAAGCAACGATCCAGTCCAGCAGGCCCAGCGCGAGTATCTGGAAAGCCGGATCCTGTCGGCCCAGCCGGCCGAGCTGATCGAAATGCTGTATCAAATCGCCATTCAGAGCCTGAAGAAGTCCATCAGTCATCTGAAAAGCGGGGATGCCATGGCCCGGTCGCGGGAAGTAACCCGCGCCCAGGAAGCCGTCAATGAAATGATGGCCGCGCTGGATCATTCCGTGGGCGCGTCTTTCACGCATACTCTGGCCGCGCTGTATTCCTATGTCCAGCAGCAAACGCTAAAGGGCCACTCCGGGCCGTCGGAAGAAGCGTTCCAGAGAGCCATCGGGATTTTGACCACCCTGCAGGAAGGCTGGGATGGCGTTCGTGCAGACCTGGCCAAAGCGAATCAGCCCGCTCCATCCTACGCCGCTGCCGCGGTAGAACCTGAGGTTGCCGAAGAGACGCGCGAAAACGTCAGCGATCGCTCGCTGGAATACTGTCAGACGGCTCCGTCGGCGTCACGGGGCTGGAGTGCGTAGCGCTTTGGCGGGTTAATCCTTCCACGATCATTTTGCTGAGTCCCAATCCGCCGGTTGAGGCCAGCGAGCGCGCAAAGTACTCGTTGGCGAAATCCATCGCAGTCGCGGAGGCCTGATCGGACTCTTCGCCGCCCCAGCCATCGCCGTCATTCTGATGTGCGGCTTTCATGATCTGACCCATTAACAGCGCCTCGAACTGCGACGCAGCGTCCTTGATCCGTTCCGGGCTGTTCCTCGGGCTGTCCGTATTCGCACCGGCGGCGGAGGGCAAGATGCTGGAGATGGGCGAAATGGCCATGGCTAAATCACTGCTCCTTAAATCACTTCGAGATCGGCTTCGAGCGCGCCCGCGGCACGCAAGCTTTGCAGAATCGCGATGATGTCGCGGGGCGTCGATCCGATGGAGGTCAGCGCCTGGACCAACTGCTCCACTGTTGCGCCTTCCTTCAGCACCACATTGCGGGCTTTTTCCTCCGTACTGACGGTGCTGGTCTGTGGGATCACTTCGGTGGTGCCCTGTGCAAGCGGCTGCGGCTGAGAAACTTGCAGGATTGTCTGGATCTCGACCGTCAGGTTGCCGTGTAGGATCGCAACGGGAGATACGCGAACTTGCTTGCCCATCACGATAGTCCCGGTGCGCTCGTTGACGATCACCTTGGCCGGTCGGTCGGCATCCACTTCCAGAGCTTCGATGTTGGCCACGAATTCGGTCACGCGCGACGCGTACTCGGCGGGCACGTTAACGGAGATCAGCGCGGAATTCTCGGCCTGGGCCACGGGTGCTCCGCCGGAAAATCTCTTGTTCACGATTTCGCTGACCCGCACGGCCGTGGTGAAATCCGGCTGGCGCAGCTGGAGCTTCAATTTTCCGCCGGGGGGCAGGGAAGGACCTGCGCGCTCGACGATGGCTCCGCCCGGAACGCGGCCTACGGTCGGATGATTCACCGTCTGACTGTTGCCGGTTTTCCCGGACACAAATCCGCCGGTCACGACCGGACCTTGTGCCACGGCATAGACCTGCCCGTCCACGCCTTTGAGGCTGGTGAGAATGAGAAGTCCGCCTTGGAGATTCGAGGCATCGCCAATGGCCCCGGCGGTCACATCGATGCGGACGCCTTCCTGCGCGAAGCCCGGCAGAGTGCCGGTAACCATCACGGCGGCGGTATTGCGCACGGTCAAAGCCGTCGGAGGAACCGAAACTCCCATCTGCTGCAGAAGATTGGACAAGCTCTGCGCGGAAAACACGGTCTGCTTGCGATCGCCGGTCCCATTCAGTCCGACCACCAGGCCGTAACCGATGAGCTGGTTGTCGCGCACTCCTTCGAGCGATACGAGTTCTTTAAGTCGCGTGGCCGCCGCCGCCGGCACAGCCAGCAGTGCGATCAATCCGCAAAAAGCAGCCAACTTGTTTGTCACGATTCGAGTTCTCCTAGAACGGAAGCAAGGCATCTTAGAACGGCAATAAGCCTAGGATCAGCCGGTACAGAATAAACGGCCGCTTCACTGAATCCGCCACCACGCCTTTTCCATTGACTTGAATTTCCATCTCGGCGATGCGGTCGGAAGGGACCACGTTCGCGGTGGTCAAATCCACGGGACGCACGATGCCGCGGACCGACAGCAACTGATTCTCAGAATTGACGCGCACATTCTTGGTTCCCTGGACCACCAGGCTTCCATTGGGGAGCACCTGCGTCACGATCGCCGAAATGGTCGCTGTGATGGTGGTATCGCGCGTGGTGGTTCCCTGGCCGTCCAGCGAAGTGTTGCTGCCGGCTTTAGCCAGGTTCGCCAGAGGTCCCACGGCTCGCGTGATTCCGCCGGCCGCGGTGATGTTCGCCTGCACGCTCGAATTGCGTGCGGTCTTAACCGTGCCCGAACTTACGGCGGAAGCGTTTTCATTCACCTGGATGGTGACGATGTCACCGGTGCGGCGCGCGCGCAGATCAGACGAGAGATCGGAGAATTGGGCCATCGGAGTCCATAAGGAACCCGGCTGGGCCTTCTGCTCAGCCCCTTGTGTTGCGGCCAACTGCTTCAGCATCTGGTCCAGCGCCGATTCCGGCGGCTGTTTCTTGGGCTTGTCTCCCGCCGCGGCCAAAGCCGTCAAACTCATCGCGATCAGAACGACGTTCGTCATCTTCATTGGACGCTAACCTTGCCTTTGCCCGTGACTCGCGCACGGAAATCTTTGCCGCTGCTCGGATTCTTCACCAGAATGAAGGCTCCTGCTGTTCCATTCGATTCGGCCTTGCCTTCGAACGCCAAATGGGCTCCACCGGCCGTTACTTCCACTTGCACCAGGTCTCCCCTGGTAACTTCAGGAGCGCGATTGAGCTGGTTGCGAAGAACGGTTGCACCCGCGCGGATGCGAGCCCGAGCTACAAAACCCACCACTTCCTCCAGGCGCCGTGCGGGACGGTCATCCAACGCGAAAGTGTCGAACGTTTCCAGGCGGACCTGATCTTCGCGGACGGTTTCACCCGCCGAAAGGTCCGTAACGGCGACAACGCGCGTCGCGGACGTGGTGATCCGGGCGCGGGCTGAGATGCCGAACCGGCGTTGGTTTCCGTAAATCACATAGCCTCGCCAGACGACCTCGGCTTGCGGGTCGGAGGCGGCGGGCATCTGCAGTCCTGTGCGCGGGAAAACGACTTTTCCTTGCGGGGCGATCTTGGGACTCCAGGACCGCAGCTCCATGTTCACGCCGGGGCCATCCCAGGCAGTGTGCAGCGCTTCCAGAATCTCGCGCTCTTCCAATGTGGCCATGGCGCGTTCGAAGCACACGTCGGGCGAAGATTCCAAAGTGACGCCTTGATTCAATGCGAGCCTCTCGAGCGCCGCACCTTTGAACACTCGGCGGGGCCCGGGAGCGGGTGCATATCCCAGAGTGAAAGCTCCGGGAACTCCAGCGAAAGCGGGAATCGCGGCGATCACGTCGCGGGCGTAGATCCGGTCGTCCTGGACCGGAAAACATCCGTCGGGCTGGGAGATCGCCAAAAGCATAGGGAGAGCCATGACTAGGGATGCAAATATCACTGGGCGATATTGTTCATCTGCTGATACATCTCGTCGGCGGCCTTGACCACTTTGGAGTTGGCTTCGTATGCGCGCTGCGCCACGATCAGATTGACGAACTCATCCACTACGCTGACGTTGGACTGCTCGGTGAACCCTTGCAGGAGTGTTCCCAGACCTTCCTGACCACCCGGATTTCCCACAATCGCATCGCCCGACGCGTCGGTGGCCGTATACAAGTTCCGCCCCATGCTGTTTAAACCGGCAGGATTCGCGAAGGCTGCCAACTGAATTTGTCCTGCCACTTGCGCGGCGGTCTGTCCGGGTTGGGTATAGCTCACGGTCCCATCGGGAGCGATGGTGATCGATTGAGCCCCCTGTGGGATGGTTATCTGCGGGTCCAGAAGGTCGCCATCGGAGGTGACCAGGTTGCCGTCTTTGTTCTGCTGGAAGTTGCCGGCGCGTGCGTAAGCCAGTTCGCCGGAGGAGCGGCGGATCTGGAAAAATCCCTGCCCCTGAATCACCATATCCAGAGGATTGTTGGTTTGCGAAAAGTCACCTTGCGTGAAGACGATCTCGTTGGACGCGGCGCGCGTACCCAAGCCGAGCTGCAAGCCGGTGGGCACGGTCGATTGCGAGCCGGCGGCTGCGCCAGGCTGAACCACGTTCTGATAAAGAAGATCCTGAAACTGCGCGCGGCGGGTCTTGAAGCCAGCCGTGTTGGCGTTGGCCAGATTGTGGGCGATGTTGTCCACGTTCAGCTGTTGGGCCGTCATTCCGCTGGCAGCGCTATATAGGGCTCTTATCATTGAATTCTCCTTCAGCCGCCGATTCTGGCGACCTGTTCGATAGACTGTTTGTTCATGTCAGCCGCGATAGTGACGGCTTTCTGCAGCATTTCGTATTGCCGCATTAAATCCACCAGGCGTACGGCGGATTCGGCCGGCGCGACGTTCGAATTTTCGATTTTGCCCTGCTCCACGGTGGATTCCACTGCGGGCGTCCCCGTGACCTTGGGATCCGAGGTGCGATAGTAGCTGTTGCCCACCTTAGTGAGCGCGCCGCGGTCGGCGAAGTCCACAACTTGAATCTGTCCCAGGTTCTGGCCGTCCTGCATCACCGTACCGTCGGAGGAGACTTGGATGGGGTTCTGCGAGACCGCGGTGATTTTCCTGGCAGGCTGGCCGGCCGGCGCGACGCCGCGCACCGGATATCCGTCGGCGGTGGTCAGGACGCCCGTGGGCGAAAGCTTAAATGCTCCGTTGCGGGTATACATGGGTCCCGATGTGCCGTCCACGGAGAAGAATCCTTTGCCGGAGAGTGCCAAGTCCAGCGAATTGCCGGTGGGTGTAATGAGCCCCTGTTGGAAATCGGTCCAGCCCTTCTGGATCACGGGCATCGTGGTGCCCTGCTGGCCGTTCGCGCCTTGCGCCTGCGCTCCCTCATACAAGCTGTAGAACTCGCGGTCCAGCTTAAAGCCGCCCGTGTTCGAGTTCGCGAGATTGTTGGAAAGGATATCCAACGCCTCCATGCGGGAGCGGAGTCCACTTGCAGCTGTTGCGGCAATTTGGTCCATAGTCTGTGCCAAGAGCATTGCACGCCTCCGGCCAAATTCCTCAAGGTACATATTTCCTAGAATTTTCAGTGAAACCCTCGATATGACTAACCGGCTCCTGCCGCCCTCATCGTCAGCTTCCCGACAGTATTTCGTTGATCCTCTGACGATCGCCCCTCATTTCGATGACCTTGAAACGAGCCCGCGATATCCGGTAACTGTTTCATTCCCAACTAGCGGGCTGTTGTGAGATCGCGATGGCCGTGAACTTGCATATTGGGCTGGGGAATCATGACGGCAGGTGTGCAGAGTTTCGATCCGGGGGCAGCTTATCTGCCCGCTTCTCCCTCCAATCCTTCCTCGCCAAGCAAGGCAGGCGGTAAGGGAGCAGGAGCGGATCCTGGCGCCGAAGCCTCGGATTTTCGGAACGAGATGGACTTGCAGGACGCCGCTCCGCAACGCAAATCCACCGGGCGTCCTGAAAAGGACTCAGCGAAAACGGACCAGGGCGCAGCGGGAAACGCTGCGAAGAAGCAGAATGCTCGTCCCGCCCGCGCGAGTGTCCATGCGAAGGACAAGGGAAAAGACGATGCAGCACCAGCGCCCGTAGCGGCGACTCCCGCGGAGGCTGTCGAGCCGCAACGGCCGATCCTGCCGATCACCTTCGCGCCGATACAGCCGGATCAGGCCGCCGATGAGGCTGCTGAGACAAACACTTCGCCGGGCGAGGCGACACAAGAGGCGGTATCGCAAGACACCGCTCCGAAGTATATCGTTCTGCAGCAAACGGTTTCTCAAAATGTGATCGTGGCGAAGGAATCTTTGCGGCCCAGTCCGCGGCTCACGTTACAAAACGAATTAATTCCGGCCAAAACAGGAGAGAGTGTCCCGCCGCAGAAGCCCGCGGCGATTTCCGAATCTCCCGTCAGCGACGCCAGTCTGAAGGCTCCGGACGACGTTCCAGAGCGCGATGCTGCGCCTGAGTCCGAAGATCCGCAACCGGACCCGAAAGATTCGCGACCCACAACCGCACCGGTGACAGTTATCCGAGACGTAACGAACCCGATCGTCGCGACACCAGTGTCGGCCAATCCGATCGCACCCAGCCAGCCGCAGACTTCCGAAATTCAGCCTGTCTCGCAAGCGGAACTGAAGGTGCCAGAGTTAACACCGCTGGAACCGGCTGCTGCAGGCGCGACGCAACAGGTAGAGGATGCGCCGCCTCCCTCCAGCCCCTCGGCGGTGGCCTTCGCCGCTCGTCTGACTGCAGTCGAGCCCCACGAGACTGACTCGACGATTCCCAAGAATCCGACTCGGCCGGCGCCCGCTTACGATGCT
>Ga0157378_10000776_pt1 | contig 29694 bp, 14 predicted proteins | sample M65metaG_FD_115309 | JGI IMG/M metagenome (GOLD analysis project Ga0157378, IMG submission 115309) | Miscanthus rhizosphere microbial communities from Kellogg Biological Station, Michigan, USA - M6-5 metaG | ecosystem: Host-associated > Plants > Roots > Rhizosphere > Soil | place: USA: Michigan... | reverse complement strand
GACATCCTTCCAGGTGCCGGGCTGCCAGTTGTAATAAGTACTGACGTAAATACTGTCCCAGTGTTTGGTGGCCGAGGTGAAGACTGGCGAGGTGGCGGTTCCGTTCCTGTAAGACTGCTCCAGTACGTTAAGCACGCCGGCCATGGACATCGCTGACCACCAATCGTCATGGGTTTCGCCGTCGGGCTGGTGAATCAGGTTGGTGTCGCTGCCGTAGCCAATGAACTCACCAGTGAGGTTCTGGGCAGATTTTTTGCCCACAATTGCTATACTCACGGCAAATCTGCAATTTCATCGGGTAGGTTTGGATTGCCGGCTGACTTCAACCCGTTCAAAAGCCTGGACAAATATTTCTTGAGCTGCAAGATTGTCACTTTGCTGCTTTGTCTTCCCTGGCCGTTCACCCTGCTCGCCAGCGTGATGTCACTGGCCGGCCAATTTCAACCGGAAACGCCGATGTACCTGAAGGTGCTGGTTCGGCTGGGATGGCTTCTGGTTCTGGGCTATCCGGTCATCTTCTTTGCCGTGGTGCTTCTCGCCGAGAAGGTTCTGGCTCCTAAAAATTACCCGGCTGGAGCGGTGGTCGCGATCCTGCCGACCGCATGCAGCCTACTGGTTGGGTGTTGGATATTTCTGAAGTGACACGACGTGGCGCAGCAACCGTCATACCCGCGACCATGCAAAGTTTTGCACATTTAATATTCACCATTGACATGGCCAGCAAGCTTCTTTAAGCTCGGCGCAACTTGGCTCTGGGGGCGGGAACCGGCACAAGTAAGAATCCTTCCCTCTTGAGTGTTTTTGAAGAGCGCCTCTTCACGATCTGTTTCCCGACGGCCCTGTTCTCTGTTTAAAAAAACAATTAGACGATATGCGGGTGATGCAATCGCCCCAGTCGAAACGTGCTTTCCAGGAATGACGGAGCCCTCCGGATGCGCACTTGCCACGCCGTGCAGTTGAGTCATCCTGTGCGCCGAAGATCGCAACGACTTCGCGTACTTGTGTGCTCCTGCCTGGCATTCATTCCTGTCTTCATTTTTTGTGCGCCGCCGGCGTTGGCGCAAAGTGGAGTGCTGGCGTTCACGCCAGGAATCATCAGCACGGTGGCAGGAACTGGTAGCGCGGGTTATAGCGGTGATGGTAGTGCCGCTACGGGCGCAAAGCTGAATCAACCGCTGGGATTGGCGCTCGATTCTGCCGGTAATCTCTACATCTCCGAATATGGCAATCACGTTGTTCGCATGGTCGATTCAGCGGGAAATATTTCCGCCATCGCCGGAAACAACACGTCAGGCCCGGGCTACAGCGGGGACAGCGGTCCAGCGGCAAGCGCACAACTCAACCAACCCGCCGGTCTCGCGCTCGATAGCTCGGGTAACCTTTATATAGCGGACAGCGGCAATCATGTCGTGCGTCGAGTGGATTCCAGCCACAACATCACGACTGTCGCGGGGCAGTGCGCCTCGCCTTGTTCTGGCGGCTTCAGCGGGGACGGTGATTTGGCCAACGGCGCCGTACTCAACACCCCAATGGGAGTGGCGGTCGACGGCACCGGCAATCTGTACATAGCGGACTACGGCAATCACCGTGTCCGTAGAGTCGATGGCGTCAGCGGCGATATCACGACAATCGCAGGCGACGGTACGGGAGATTACGGCGGCGATGGAAGCGCCGCTACGGCAGCTCACCTCAACCATCCTTACAGTGTCGCGCTGGATTCCGCGGGGAACCTCTACATTGCGGACCGGGACAACAACGTCATCCGCAAGGTCGACCTCGCCGGAAACATCAGCACGGTTGCAGGAAACCAGGGACAGGGTGCGGGATTCAGTGGAGACAACGGGAGTGCCACGAGCGCGCAGCTTTCAGGGCCGGTCGGGGCCGCTACGGACGGTGCGGGCGATTTGTACATTGCCGACCACTTCAGCAATGTCGTACGCAAGGTCGACAACGCCGGCGTGATCACAACTGTGGCCGGCAATTTTCTTCTGGGCTCCGGCTACGACGGAGACACGGGCCCGGCTACGACAGCACAAATGTATGGGCCGAATAGCGTAATCGCGAACGGCCGCGGCAATCTTTATATCGCCGATCTTCACAACAACGTGGTGCGCAAAGTGGATGTAACCACTGCGCTGCTGGAATTCGACCCGGTGACGGTCGGTCAAAGCAGTGCGCTCCAGAAAATTGCGATTTCTGATGTTGGCAGCGCTTCTCTAAGCTTTCTCCAGCCTTTCACGATTACGGGAGAATTCCAACTTCAGAGCCCTGGGACAGCCTGTGTGTCAGGCACTGCGCTGTCTTCGGGCGCAACCTGCTTTCTCGGCGTCGTATTTTCCCCCAGCGCCGCGGGAAATTCGTTGAATGGGTCTTTAACGATTACCGACGACGGCGCGGGCTCGCCTCACGTGGTGGGTCTGAGCGGTTCGAGCGTCCAGGGACCCACCATCACCAGCTCCGCCAATGCCCTGTTCACCGTAGGTGCCTCAGGAACATTTACGGTGACCACTAATGGATCGCCTAGCCCAAGTTTGAGTGAAGTGGGTGCTTTGCCTACCGGACTCACTTTCGTCGACAACGGCGATGGGACGGGAAAGCTCAGTGGAACTCCGGCCGCGAGTACCGGCGGGACATACAACCTGACGTTCTTCGCTCATAACGCAACTCCTCCTGACGCGAGCCAGCTATTTACCCTCACGGTAAACCAGACCGCCGCTATCACCAGCGCGAACAGCGTAACATTTCAGTCTGGTTCAGCAGGGTCGTTCACAGTCACCACGTCTGGCTTTCCGGTTCCGAGCCTGACGCAATCGGGCACACTTCCCGCAGGCCTCGTCTTCGTCGACAATCATGACGGCACGGGAAAGCTCTCCGGTACACCCACGACCGCAGGCACATTCACCCTTACGCTTACTGCAAGCAACGCCGTGGGCACCGACGCGTCACAAAGTTTTACCTTGAATGTGGGGCAAGGTCCGGCATTCACCAGCCCGAACAGCGCCAGCTTTAAAATCGGGACGACTGGGTCATTCAGCGTAACGACGACGGGATCGCCGGCAGCGGCGATTTCGGAATCCGGAAGTTTGCCGTCCGGAATCGCCTTCGTAGATAACGGCAATGGAACCGCGAAGTTCAGCGGAACTCCCGCAGCCAATAGCAGCGGCATTTACTCGGTCATATTGACGGCGCAGAACGGCACGTTGCCAAATGCCTCGCAGACTTTCACGCTCACCGTCACTCAGCCGCCTGTGTTCACCAGCGCCGGCAGTGCCAACTTTACGATTGCGATGGCCGGTTCTTTCACTATCAGCACTTCGGGATTTCCGAAAGCTGCCATCACCGAGTCGGGAGCACTGCCTGGCGGCGTCAGCTTCACAGACAATCATGATGGAACCGCCAAGCTCGCGGGAACCCCGACCGCGGGCGGAGTTTTCAACCTTACTTTTACGGCGAACAATGGCGTAACTCCGAACGCGACACAAAGTTTCACGCTCACCGTTCCTCAAAGCCCTGCAATCACCAGCGCCGCCACGGCCACCTTCAAGGTCGGTTCCAGCGGATCGTTTACCGTGACCACCACTGGATCACCGGCTGCGACGGTCTCTGAAACAGGCGCTCTTCCTGCGGGAGTGACGTTTGTTCCCAATTCAAATGGCACTGCAAAATTGAGCGGGACGCCGGCCGCGGGTTCGGCGGGCACTTATAACCTGGTCATCACAGCCCAGAACGGCGTGAGCCCGAACGCTACACAAAACTTCACCCTCACTGTGAATCAGTCGCCCTTATTCACCAGCGCGGCCAGCGTCACGGTGCCGAAAGGCACGCCGTTGTCTTTCACCGTGACCACCAGCGGCTTCCCGATTCCAACGATCACACGAAGCGGCACGTTGCCGGCAGGAGTAACATTTACCGACAACCACAACGGTACCGGTACGCTGGCGGGAACTCCCACCGCAAGCGGAGTTTTTACCAGTACTTTTACTGCAGCTAACGGCACTACTCCCAATGCGTCGCAGAGCTTCGCGATCACCGTAAGCCAAAGTCCGGCGATTACCAGCACCAACAAAGCTGCGTTTAAGGTTGGCACGGCAGGCTCCTTCACCGTCTCAGCGACTGGAACACCGACTCCGGTAATTACCGAGCTTGGCGGTCTACCTCTGGGCGTAAGCTTTGTGGTCAGCGGAAGCACTACAAAACTCAGCGGTACTCCTGCGAGCGGAACTGCCGGGACCTACGCCTTAACTCTCAGCGCGCAAAACGGCACACTTCCCAACGCTGTCCAGGCATTTACACTTACGGTCAACCAAGTGCCCGCGATTACCAGCGCGGCGAGCACCATATTTCATACCAAATCTCCCGGATCTTTCCTGTTTGTGGCGACCGGATTTCCTGTTCCGACTCTGACGAAATCAGGAACATTGCCGAGCGGGGTGACATTCACCGACAACCACAACGGCACGGCCACGCTGGCAGGAACCGCGTCGGCTAACGGAACCTCGAACCTGACCATCACGGCGGCCAACGGAATTACTCCCAATGCGACACAGACTTTTACGCTGACGGCGAGTGCGGGGCCGGCGATCACAAGCGCAGCGAGCACCGCCTTCAAGGTCGGAACGGCCGGAACATTTACCATCACCACCGCAGGTACGCCCGCGCCTACGATCACAGAATCGGGTGCATTGCCTTCCGGGGTCACATTTGTAAACAGCGGGAACGGCACGGCAAAGTTGAGCGGGACGCCCGCAGCCGGCACTGGCGGAACTTACAACGTGACGTTTACCGCACAGAACGGCACTACGCCGAATGCAACGCAGGCTTTCACGCTGACGGTGAATCAGCCGCCCACGATTGCCAGCGGTAACAGCACAACGTTTCAGAGCGGGTCGCCCGGATCATTTAGCGTAACTACTGCCGGGCTGCCGGCTGCGAGCCTTTCGGTAACCGGATCGTTGCCGGCAGGAGTCACCTTCACTGACAATCACAATGGCACGGCAACTATCGGAGGGACGGCGTCCTCAGTGGGAACTTTCCCGCTGAGTTTGACGGCCACGAATTCGGCGGGCAGTTCCACACAAAGCTTCACTCTGAATGTGAGTCAGGCGCTGGGAATTTCCAGTTCCAACAGCACTGCGTTCGCGGCAGGAACGAATGGTTTGTTCACTATCACGGCGACCGGATCACCCACTCCGAGCCTCAGTCAGACTGGCGCCTTACCGACCGGCGTGACCTTCGTCGACAACCACAATGGCACGGGAACGCTGGCCGGAACACCGACTGCTGGCGGCGTCTTCGTGATCAACTTTATCGCCACTAACAGTTCGGGAACCTCTTCCCAAAGTTTCACGCTGACGGTGAGTCAGGCACCTTCCATTTCGAGCGCAAATTATACTTCCTTCGGAGTTGGGACGGCGAGTTCGTTCAATGTCAGTACGACGGGATATCCTGCACCAGTGATCACCGAATCGGGCGCACTGCCCTCAGGCATAACATTCACTGACAACCACAATGGAACGGGAAGCTTGGCAGGGACGCCAGCGTCGGGCGGAACATTCAGCATCACGCTTACGGCCACAAATTCTTTTGGGAGCGCGAACCAGACATTTGCTTTGACGGTGAGTGTCGCGACGCAACAGGTAACGGTGCGCACGAATGTCAGCGGATTGGCGTTTGTGGTGGACGGGAACACTTATAGCAGCCCGCAGACCTTCGCGTGGATTCCGGGATCTTCGCACGGCGTTTCTACTACTACACCGCAAACGCAATACACCTTTAATAATTGGTCTGACGCGGGAGCGATGTCACACACGATCGTAGCGCCCGCGACGCCAACCGCTTACATCGCCAACTTCAGTGCGCCATTTGTTTCGTCCCCAGAGTGCACCGGTTACGCGCAGCCTCGCATCTTCCTCGAGACCCAGGCATGGTGGGTCTCAAACGGTACAGGGACAAATTACGGAATGGTGAGCGAAGGCACATGTTTCCCGGTGGGCGCGACGCTTACTGGAGTTGTTCCGTTCGATGTGCGGGTGGTGATGTACGACGCTCCTGGCTTATTGCAGACGGTAGAAACTCAATTGTTCGGCAAAAAAGACGGCATTGTTCCCGCGCAGCTTGCGAACCTGAATATTTCCTGTCCGGGAGAAGATCCCTGCGTGTACTGGTTCCACATGGATGTGGACACTGCACAGTATCCCTCTGACGGCCGCCAGGAGTTCCGCTTCCACGCTATGCGTCAGGAGGTTGACGGCAAGCAGACATTCCCGTCGACGGGATGGCAGGTGTACTTACAGAATGGACATCCGGTGCAGGACTATCGCAGCACCGACAATTTCGTTGAGGGCCGTGCATGGTATACGGATCAAGGATATTCCAATGCCCGCCTGGATTCGGCGATTCCAACTCAACCACTTTCCGGAACCTGGACGTTCAATGTAACCATAGCGCCTGGGTCGGGCGGGAAACCGGTGACGGGGCATCTGGTTGCGGTCGACTATTGCGCGACCTGCGATGATGCCGTCCCGGCCATTACGGTGAAATCAGGGACCGGCAAATATGTTGGATCGCTGTCGGTGGACACGAGGCAGCTTTCCAATGGGCGTCACTATCTATATCTGCGTTCATATTCAGACTCTGGTACTGGTTCAACCTTGAGCGGAGCGATGGTGATTCCTTTCACGGTTGCTAATTAACTTGCGCTTGCATCCGGAGGGCCTGCTCGGGAGTAAACAACAGCGCTCCTCTTTCCAGGCGACGTAGATGGTCCTGCTGCCAATGAGCGGACATGATTCCCCACATGGAATGAAATTTGCAGCCGAGGAGATGACCAATCTCGTGGGCGGCCACCGCGCCGAGCAGTCTTCCCAGGTTGGCTCCGGTATCGCGGTGTAGGCTGTTGACGCTGTCAAAAAACACGTCCGTGTATTTGCCTTGTCCGTTATCGTCGAGAAAAGCTACCCCGAATACGTCGCCGGTCGGCTGCTTGCTGTGGGCCACAATGGTTACTACAAATTGGTTCGGCCCGGGCATTTTGTAACAAGCTGGGTCGCGAGTTTCCGCAGGCACAGAGCAATTGCGCCAAAGGATATCGAGCCCGGCTCGACGGAAGATTCCCCTGGCCTCCCGTTCCGCCTCGACGTCCACCGATCGAGCGAGGCTATCATGATCAAAGACCAGGATCATGATTTGCCGGCTCGTAGCCGGTTTAGGTTCACCCCACATTTGACGAGCCAATCCAGCGATTAGCCCCAACACCAGCCATGTAATTCTCTGCCGCATGGCCTGAAAATGAGCGTGCCACGCGGGTGCCTCAATGCCTCAGGGATAACGGCGCGATAAAATCTTGATAACGGATTAAGTCGTTTACTCGTCAATGAGTTAGAGAGTTGGGTAACCTGAGCCTGGCGAGCGGAAAATGCTACACTCCGAGTCAGAGGGGGAATTTTTCGAGTGCCCGCCGTGGAACGTCCGCAGGTTCGACGCTTTGGACTCTTTGAATTAGATCTTCAAGCAGCGGAGCTACGCCGGAACGGGACTCGAATCAAGCTCCAGGAACAGCCCTTCCGGATTCTCGAACTTCTTCTGCAAAGGCCGGGGGAGGTGGTTAGCCGGGACGAACTTCGGAACGGTCTGTGGCCGCAGGACACCTTCGTAGACTTCGACCACAGTTTGAATGCCGCCATCCGCAGGCTGAGGGACGCCCTTGGCGATTCGGCGGAGAATCCAAGGTTTGTAGAAACGGTTGCACGACGTGGATACCGTTTCGTTGCGCCGGTCAGCAATGATAACCCCGCGATCACTCTAAGTTCGCAAACGCCCACGACCTCAACTCCCGATCTGACGCCTCGTTCCCGGAAATCGTGGCTAGTGCTAGGCACAATGGCCACGATCTTGGTTGCGGCGGTTGGCATTCTCGTCCTCATATTGTGGCGGCGCGAGTATCCTCCGCAACCCCGAATTTCACAGCTCACAGCCAATCCCGCCGGGGATCGTGTACGTGCCGCCGCTATCTCGCCCGATGGAAAGTACCTTGCCTTTGCCGATGAAACTGGCTTTTATCTCCGCACCATCGAGGGTGGCGAAACCCATCCGATTACGGCGCCGGGACAGTTCAGGGTGTCGAGCGCAGCCTGGTTTCCGGACGGCACACACATGGTGGTCGCGCTGGCCAAGTCTGGACAAGAATCTGGCCTGTGGGACCTCTCGGTTCTAGGAGGCGGCGCCCGACAGATTGCTGATGACGGTTTCGCACCTGCAATCTCACCCGACGGAAAGCATGTAGCTTTCGTTAAGGGGTCGAAAACCCATCAGCAACTTTGGATGATGAGCTCCGACGGCTCTCAACCGGAAATGCTGGCTGGCGATGAAGGCGACTATTTTGGGCAGGTCGTGTGGTCCCCGGAAGGACAAAGAATCGCTTACAGCAGGGGCAAGCTCACGTACGGCTACGGCATCCGGCTAGGCATTGAGACGATGGATCTGAAGTCGAGGAGTGCCCGCACCCTGTCGTGGCCGGATGGACTCAATTTGCCATTGGCCTGGAGTTCGAATAACCATCTTATCTACTGTGCAAATGAGCGCCCCCCGCGCCAAGCGGACTCCAGCCTGTGGTCGGTGCCACTGGATCGAGATGGACAGTTAAGAGGCGCAGCATCACGCATTAACACGGATGCCGGCATGGTCGTCAGTCTCAGTGTTTCCGCAGATAGCAAGCGGTTGGTGGTCCTTAAAGGTGTGTCGCAGCCGGATGTCTATGTCGCACAACTGGAAAAGGGAGGGACCCGAATCAGTCCGCCACGGCGCCTTACCTTGGACGACCGGCGAGATTTCCCCTTTGACTGGAGTCCAGATGGTAAGGAGCCAATTTTCGTCTCCGACCGCAGTGGCAAATTCAGCGTTTACAAGCAAGCAATTGATCACCCACTGCCGGAGCTGCTGGTCGGCGGCAAAGATACGCTCTCTCAGGCAAGGTTGAGTCCCGACGGATCTCAGCTTCTGTATCTGCTTTACCCGGGAGACAATCCGGCCGCGCCAACGGTCTCTCTGATGCGTATGGCTTTTGCCGGTGGGCCTCCACAACGTATCCTGCAAGCCAAGTCGATCAGTAACCTGCAATGCGCGCGATCTCCAGCCTTGGTCTGTGTCTACAGTGAAGTCACCGATACCGGACTCGCGTTTTTCACTTTCGATCCCGTCAAGGGGAAGGGCCCACAGATACTTCAGATCAAAGATGAGTTAACCAAGATCTACAACTGGAGCCTTTCGCCGGACGGCACCACCCTGGCAATTGCCCGCGAACGAGCCAGCAATGCCGTGGTCAAAATTCGCCTGGTTCCGATGAACGGTGGTGTCGAGAAATGGTTGACCCTCCCCACGCTCTCGGATTTGAGCACGTTGGACTGGGCGGCTGACAGCAAAAGTTTGTGGGCGGCGTCCGCGGAAGAAGAAGGAAACGCGCTGCTCAACCTCGACCTTGAAGGCCATAAGCGTGAGCTCTGGCGTCCACAAACATTGACGGTAGGCTGGGCAATCCCGTCGCGCGACGGCCGATCCCTTGCCTTGCAAGTGAGCAGCGCCAGCGCGAACGCGTGGCTGCTGGAGAATTTCTGAACATGAGTCACGCGATGCTAATGGCCGCCACTTCGTAATCGTCCAAACGCGGTATAGTGAATTGCAATACCCGGTTTTCCATTGCGAAAACTAGACTTTTTCCGGCCTGCAGAAGCTCAATAGAGTTCACTCTTACACCCTGCGGCAGTTCCATTCTGACTGCCTGCGGTCCGAGCGGATATGTAGATTGCATCCACCCATGATGTGCATTGGGGTTGGTGTAATTGAGTAGGTGAACGGCGTATCCGGCTGCCGTCTCCCAACCGAACATCTCGACAAAACCCTCGCCTTCCACGTGGATGACGCGCTCGTCGCGGGTGATCCAGCGAATGGTGTTATGCAGCAGGCGCAGCAAATCACCATGGCCGGTGAGCCAATAGCTGCGCTCGATGTCTCCCGGAAAGTAGGCGACACGGGCTGACCCGACTTCGCGTAAGACGGCAGCGGGTTCGTCGGTGTGTGAGGCAGGCGGATAGGCCAATTCCGGAGGGTAACGCACGAATCCCGGAACGACGGTGAGAACGGGGATTTGGATCGGCTTGAGAGGAATCCGATTCTGAGCGCCTGCGAGCCAATGGGTATTGCTGAAGCCCTCGAGGATGGGATGCTGCCGTTCGATGCGTCCGTAGTACGCGTTGCCTAACGTGCCTATGGCATCCCCTGCTTTGTTGATGCCCAGCAGATCAGCGAGCCCGAAATCAGCACGAGGGTTGAGGTTCTCGTCGTAAAGGCCGGTTTCAAAGCTAGCCATGATCGATCCACCGGCTTGAACGTACTCCCGAATCTGCTGGCACTGGCGGTCGCTAAGCATGGCGATATTCGGCAGCAAGAGCCCACGGTACTTGGTAAGGTGTTCGGGGTCGAGACGGTCTTCGTGAACGAAATCAAAAGCGAAACGGCCTCTAAGCAGCGCATCGTAAATGCCATTCGTGGTCTCGTGCATGTAGGCGCGTGAATGCGTGTTCGCGGGACCGGGATAGAGAAGCTGGGTGCTTTGACCGATGACAACTCCGATATTCGCAACGGAACGGCGAGTGGCGAGGTGGACATCATGCTTTGCCGACCAGCGGAAGTAATCAGCGCCAACCTTCTGCCAACGCCGATCTTCACCAAAACCGGTCTCTGCGCCGATGAAGTGATAGTAAGGAACCATGCCGCTGGCCAGGGTTTCATTCAACCACATCTCGGCTTCGGCGGAATTTTTCGAGGCATTGCGCCAGGTTATGGCGCCAGTGGAATAGGCGGCGGTGACGTTGGCGGCAAATTTCCCGTCGAGCACGGCATTGCAGACACGGCCCTGGAGGCTGCATCCCCAGACCGCGGAGTCGCCGTAACTTCTCCCCTGGTTGTCGGCCTGGAACCAAGCAGCGATCTTGCCGAGCCGATTGAGATTCGGACCGCCACGCACATTGCCACCCAGGTTTGCGAAGAAGAAGCTGTCCGACTTTTTCTCCTTGGCAATGGCGTCGTACTTCTGCCAGAGATCGAAAACACGGTCGTTGAACGCCTGCCAGAATGCCGGAGTGCCAGGAGGAGGCAACTTGCTGCAGATGGCGCAATAGCACTCAGGCAGACTGCCGATTGGCGGCCACCCGTTGGTGTAGAAGCAATCGACATCGTAGAGCGAGTTGATTTCGCGCATGATGGCCGGAACATAGTCGTCCATGTAACTGGTGAACATGCACGTCTTAAAGAGACGTGGTTCCTCGTCGTTGAATTGCACGGAACCGTCCGGGTTGCGCATGGCCCACTCCGGATGTGCCTCGAGTGCATCCCCCCAGTTGAGGTCAGGGCTCATGCGGGCGACGACGCGCATGTTCCGTTTCTTAGCGGCGGCCACACACTCACCGAAGAAGTCGCGGTCATTGAGGAATTTTCCATGGCGGTGGAACTTAACCTTGGAGGGATAGAACGCGAGGATTCCGGTAACGCTGATAAATACAATGTCCGCTTTGGCAGAATGCCAGTAATCGGCCCAAGCTTCGATGTTCATCACGGCAGGGTCGTGCTCGGTCATGTTGCTCTGTCCGACTCGTCGGATCTTCTTTTGCCACGGCTCGGTGGATGCATCAATGGCAGCCAGACGTGGAGGTAGCGGGACGATACTGGTTGAGGGCGCACCAACCGTAGAGCCAGCAACTCTCTCCGCGGAAAGCGTCGAAGCCGGATCCAGAAGGTTGATTGCAGCGGTTACAGCTGCACTGTTTTTTAGGAAGGTGCGGCGGTTGAGCATCCTACTTCTCCAATTTTTCTGCAGGAGAAGTTTAAATGACAGATCGGGTTACGGTGCCGACGGGCCCGGCATGCTGCCTGTATCCAGCCGGATATCGTCAACCGTCAAGTTGACTCCCGTAGAAGTGCTGGCGCCGATTTGCAGTGAGTCGGCCTGGGTCATGAAGTTCTGAGAGCCGTTGCTCGCAAATGGAGCAGTGAAGTTCGCATCGCCGATCGCAAGAAATCCTTCCAGTACCGCAGTGGATCCGGTTCCCTTTTTCTGGTGAATGCCGACGCGATAGACCGTGCCGGGTTTCAGTGCGATAGTGGTTGCTCCAAGGTTGGTTGTGCCGCTTCGCAGCGTAACCTTGCCGCTGGTTTCAATCGTGATCGCACCCACCGTCGTGCCTTGGTCAGTAATCCGTACCAGTCGCACTTGTCCCGCAGGTATTGCGCCAATCCTTACATAAAGCGAGATGAAGATTTGATCTGTGGCGCTGAAGTTCTCCCGCCCATAGGACGAGCCCGCAGTAACCGTAGCGGAGTCGGCTCCTTTTAACGGCGAGGCCGTTTCAAGACGGATGCTCCCAGTCTGGGCGTCGAAACCAGTCGTTGGATCCGTGATGTTGCCATCGTCAAAGGTGATGTCCTTGATTCGGGTGGAGCCGGTCACGGTGAATTTCGTCGTGCTGGATCCGGTTCCTCCCAATGGAGTGGTCACACTCACGAAACCGGTGGTTGCACCTGACGGCACATTCACTGTAATGCTGCTGTCGTTGTTTACGGTGAAGATGGTTGTGCTCGTGGTGTTGAAGGTAACAGCATTTGCACCGGTAAAATTGCTTCCGGAGATTGTGACCTGAGTTCCGACACCGCCTTGCGTTGGAACGAAGCTCGAAACAACCGGCGGGGCCGGGGGCGGGGTTACGGTAAAGGTAGTGGAACTGGTACCCGTGCCTTCTGGACTGGTCACCGAAATCGGGCCGCTAGTAGCTCCCATCGGCACGGTCGCGGTAATTTGTGAATCGGAATCGACACTGAAGCTTGCAGCGTTTTTACCGTTAAATCTAACCGCAGTGGCACCCAAGAAATCGGCGCCCGAAATTACGACCGATGAATTAACAGGTCCGCTGGCAGGCGTAAACGAATCAACTTCAGGGCCTGGCGCGGTTCCCGGAACAACGAAGTTGTGGACGTAGAAATCTGAATTGTCATCAGACGCCATCACTACCAGGCCGGAGCTGCTGGTAACGTTTTGCTTGGTCGATGTCGCATTGTTGATGTGGGTATCGGTCGGGTTCGCAATGAAAGGAGCACCGTTGCCGTCGGGGAAGGACGGATTGCTCATGCTGGTGGTCTTGAAATCAATTTTCCCACCGGACTCACTCGACGAAACGAAGAAGTAGAGGCGATCATGGGGCTCGTCCAACAAGACGATTCCCCGAGTATTAGTGAATGCGTGGGTTGAGTAGGTGGTGCGCGACCAAGAGCCATCTGCTGCTCGGACCAGCAGGTTGATCAGCGGCTGCGTATTGTTAGTAAATGAGGTCTTGGAAGCGATGTAGAGCTTGCCCTTACTGTCCGTCTTAATGTTGATGTGATCGTCCGCACATGCTCCGGTGCAATTCATTCCGCCGCCGAGTGCGATTTCTTCCGGCGACCACGCAGTGTCGGCCGCGCCGTCCTGGTGAATGGAGAAATAATCGTTCTTCGTGCTTTGATTGCTCCAGAAAACTCCAATTTTGTTGCCGCCGAAGGCGATGATGGAGGCGATATCATCGCTGGTGGTCGACCTCGCCACCGTGCTCACGGGAAGAGCAAACGGCGTTCCCCATATGTTGTCACTGCCGTTGCTGTGGTTGATCATTACCTTGCTGCTTTCGACATAGGTTACCCACAACCTTCCCGTGGAATCCTTGGCCAAGACGAGAGTTTCTTCCTTTCCCTTGGTGACAGTGACGGGAAATCCGGAATCTAATGAATAGACTTTTGTCTGGGCGTTGTAACTGTAACGATAGAGGCGGCCCCAGTTGGAAGAATTGCTGTTGGGCGCCGCGCTATTCACGTGCAAATTAGAAACGATGTATAGCTTTCCCGATGCCTGATCCCACAGAGCATCGCCTTTGGCGGCCGGCCGGTCATCTACCGGAGTTCCGGTGTCGGTCCATTTCTGGGTCGCCAGGTCTAGTTTGTAGATGTCGGTTTCGTGCAGCGACGGATTGAACATCACTGCCCACCAGCTGCTGTCGTTGAACCACAACTTGCTCTCGGGCTTTGAGCCCGTAGGCGCGCTGAGGCCATTGTCGTTCGCGTAGGAAAAATCGCGAAAACCAATGGTCTGCGCAATAACGCTAGACCATGAGCAGACAATGGCGATCGCCAAAACTGCTATCGTGGCCGCCGGCATCCGCAAGCGCCTGGTGGGATTAAAACAATAATTCAGGGCGCCAATCTCCGAGGTTTTATCGTCCGACAATTGGCCTCTGTTCAGAGCCCAGGATTGGAAGTCCGTCGGCGATGCATCTAGCAGTCAATCTCTTCGCTTCGAGGGCGATTGGTGACGCCCAGTTCAGGGCGGGTACCTCGCGGCCAGCTGCCAAACCACATCAACCTAATAGTTCGAATCTCGCACGAGCAGATTGGCGGGGACTAGTGTCAAGGCGGTTGCTCGGCCTAACTACCTACGTATCGATATCGTTGGATTGGGAAGTAGTGAAGCACTGCAAGGAAGTTTCCTCGAGCCGGCATTTTTTGCGATTGATTGAACGCTTGGGACGCCCGTTATGCGGGAGAGCGGCGGAGTTGCACTCGAAGAAGGGCACCGGGTTATTTCACTCTGCGGCTGGCCACCAGGAGAACCGTCCAGATGTTTGCGGTCTACAGCGATCAGGCCGCTCCATGTGGCCTGCAAATCAGCATCTCGGGGCATCACTATGGCTCGGCTGCGCACCAGCATTCTGGAATTGCAACTGCAGTGCGCTTCAACCATGGCCTCCAATTCCAGGAGCTACACTTTCGCGAAATCCCTCGACACTCGTTCTTTTGATCCGGCGTTCAGCATGGTGCCCACCGGACGTTCGCAGAGTTCGGCAAAAATTCCGTTTAACAATCAGGACCGTAGCCGCAACTACGCACGCTCGGACTTCGACCGCCGCCATGCCTTGCAAGGCGATTTCGTTTGGGACCTACATTCGGCCATGGCGGTATGTGGCTTAACAAAAATGGATGGATCGACCGCGTGGTGGGCGGATGGTCGCTTGCCGGCATTCTTACGCTTCAGTCCGGACGTCCCTTGACTGGGTACAGTGGTGGGTACACTTTCAACGACACGGTTTTGACTCCAGCGAGTTGCGATGGTTACTCGCCGGATATGGGCAAAATGCATTGGGAGGGTGGAGATCCATTTTCCGCGGACGCATCTTGCTTACTACTTCACCCCGGAACAAAGAGCAAAATTCACCCAGCCCGAAGCCGGAACGCTTAGCAACATCGGCCGCAACTACTTCACGCTACCGCCCAATTTCAATTTGGATATGGCGTTGGGCAAGCGTTTCCGCATCACCGAAGCGCAGGACTTACAGCTTCGCCTGGAAGTTCAAAACCTGACCAACTCCGTAGTATTCGATGCCCCGAGCACGGGAAGCAGCGACATAACCGGCAGCACCTTCGGCTTGATGACGCGCATCTCCAACACACCGCGAAAGATGCAGGTGTCAGCGAAATATACGTTCTGAGCGCGGGGTGATGTCCGCCTCTGCTTGTTGAATTCGAATCGTCTTACCCGACTTGCTTCAGTTCAGGGGGCGGAGGGGCCCGGCATTGAACTGCGATCCAAACGAATATCGTCCAGAGTGAGGCTGCCGGCCGTGCCGGTGGTTGCTCCGATCTGTATTGAATCCGTCTGGCTGCTAAGCGTCTGCGTGCTGCTCGACGCAAATGGCGATCCGAAGGCTGCATTGCCGGTGGTTATAAATCCTTCCAGGACGGCGCTGCTGCCGGTTCCTTTTTTCTGATGGATGCCTACGCGATACACCGTCCCCGGGGTCAACGGCGCCGAGGCTGTACCTACCGGGTTTGTGCCATTCCGCAAGGTGATGGCTCCGGTGGTTTTTTCCAGCGTGATTGCTCCCAGTGTGGTGGTGCCACTCACGATGCGAAGTAGCCGGACTTGACCCGTCGGAATTGCCCCGATCCTGATATAGAGAGAGATGAAGATCTCGTCCATGGCCGTGTAGGTTTGCGTCCCGTAGGAAGTACCCGTGTTGATGGTCATCGAATCTACGCCCTTCAGTGGGGATCCCGTTTGAAGGGTTACCGTTCCGGTAGTCGAGCCGAAGCCCGAGGCGCCGGTAAGGCTGCCGGCCTCAAAAGTGATGTCCTTCAAACGGGTGATGGTGAAGTTCGCCGGATTCAGATTGGTCGTGTCCGTCGTGGCGGAGCCGATAGCAAGGCTAATCAATCCGGTGGTAGCGCCCGCAGGAACGGTTGCGGTCAGCTGCGAATCATTGACTAGGATAAAAGTCGCTGACGTTCCGTTGAATTTAACGGCTGTCGTGCCCGTAAAGTTTGCGCCGTTGATGGTAACTATCGTTCCTGCTCCGCCACTGGTCGGCGTGAATGACGTGATCGCCGGCGGGGGCGGAGGACCGGCCGCGATGAAGTTTGCGGGACTGTCCAGACTGCTATCTCCCGTGCCACCGGGCGTGGTTACGACCACCAGTCCGGTAGTAGCGCCAGCACCTACCGTCGCCTGAATCTGATTTGCAGAGTTGGTGCCGATTGCCGCCGCCACGCCGCCGATTATCACCGATGAAGCGTTGCTCAGGTTAGAACCACTGATAGTGACAAGAGTTCCGACTGGCCCGCTCGTGGGAGAGAAGCTGCTGATCGAAGGTGGCGGTGGAAGGACGATGAACGAGCTTGCACTGCTGCCCGTCCCTCCGGCGGTGGTGACGCTGACGGCGCCAGTGGTAGCGCCGTTCGGAAGCGCGGCGGTTATCTGGTTGTCGCTATCCACGGTGAAGGTGAGAGCGGCAGTGCCGTTGAACTTCACCTGTGTCGTGCCGGTCAAGGCAGATCCGCTAATGACTACGCTGGCACCTACCGCTCCCGACGTCGGACTAAAGCCGCTAACCGTCGGAGCGATGGTGACGGTGAAAGCACTTGGGCTCGTGCCGGTTCCGGCCGCCGTTGTCACCGAGACATTGCCGGTAGTGGCTCCGCTGGGAACCGTGGCCGCAATCGAGCTGTCGGTCCAATTCGCGATTGCGCTTGCCACCGCGCCGTTGAACGATACCGTGCTCGAACCTTGAGTGCTACCGAAGTTGCTACCTGAAATCGTGACCGAGGTTCCAACCGGCCCACTGGTCGGATTGAGGCCGAGTATGTTTGGCGCTCCCACGGTGAATGGGTTGGCACTGGTTCCGGTTCCGTTGCTTGTCGTGACGGTGATCAATCCGGAAGTAGCGCCGGCGGGTACGCTGGTAGTGATTTGCCCGTCGTTGTCCACTGTGTACGGAGAGGCCGTAGTGCCGTTAAACTTCACCGCGCTGGCACCGGTAAAACCGCTGCCACTGATCGCCACGGTTGCACCGGTCAAACCTGCGGTCGGAGTGAAACCGGTCACCGCCGGACCTCCAACCACGGTGAAGTTCGGCGTTCCGAGGTTAACGGTGCTGGCAGCGCCGCCCGCGGTTATCACGGTAATTGGACCGGTGGTTGCGCCCGCCGGGACTGTGGCCACGAGCGATGTGTTGCTCCAGGTCGTCGTCGCTGGCATCCCGTTAAACTTCACACTGCTGCCCGATTGAGTCGCTCCGAAGTTGCCGCCAGTGATCGTGACTGATGTTCCGACAGAACCGTTAACCGGATTAAACCCGGTAATGCCAGGTGCCGGGGCTGAAACCGGCAACGTGGTATCGATCTGAATGTTATCGGCCGCGAGGTCAACCGCAGTGCCAATCGTGGCTCCCACTTTGAAGGTATCGGCCGGGGTGGTCCATGTCCCGGTTGATAGTGAAGCGAAAGACCCGCCGAAAGCCGCGTCTCCTTGCACGAGGAAACCTTCCAAAACCGCGTTATTCCCGGTGCCTTTTTTCTGATGCAGGGCTACCTGATAGATCTGGCCAACGACCAGGGAACTGGAGGTTCCGATATTGGTGGTGTTGTTGCGCAAAGTCAGAGCGCCCGCCGTCGTGAGATTGAGGTTTCCTACCGTGGTGCCGCCGTCGGAGAACATGGCTATACGTATTGCCCCGGATGGCAATGCGTTCAAGCGGAGATAGAAGGACGCGTAGACATCGTCTTTTCCGGCAAAGGTGTCCTGCAACCATGAACTGCCCGCGGCCACGTGTCCGGAGAATTGGCCCTTCAAGGGAGAGACGGTTTCGATGCTCACTCCCGATCCCGAAATAGAAGTGACGCCAGTAGCCGGATCGGTAAGCGTGCCATTCTCAAAGGTGCTCAGCTTGATCAACGAGACGGTGAAGTTGGTTGAACTGGCGGTGGTTCCTGCCGTATTCGTCACGCTGATTGGGCCGGTAGTAACAGCGGCCGGCACTATGGCTGTGATCTGGGTGGAACTATCGACGTGAAAACTTGCCGCCGGGGTCACGTTAAATTTGACGGCTGTGGCATCACTAAAGAATGCTCCGGTGATGGTCACTGTCGTGCCGTTAGAGCCGGAGGTCGGCGTGAAGGAATTGATCGTCGGCGGATTCAGCGGAGGAGGGAGCACCGTGAACGATCCGTTGTTGCTGGGCTGATTGCTGACCGTCACCACGACTGATGCTGGTCCCGAAGATATTGCCGGTACGATCACCGGGATGGATGTGTCCGTCCAGGATCCCGTAAGTATTGCCGCAGTTCCGTTGAACGTAACCGTGCTGGTTCCCTGAGAAGCGCCAAAGTTTGAGCCCTGGACGGTCACAGCCGACCCAGGCACGGCAGAGTTTGGCGAAACACCGGTGACACTCGGTGGCGGAACTACGGTGAAATTGAATCCGTTGCTCTGCTGACCTCCCGCTCTGACCACTACGCTAGCAATGCCAGGTGTTGTACCCACCGGCACAGTCACTGATATAGACGTTGGACTCCATCCGGTAATGTTGGCCGCATTTGTTCCGCTGAATGTGACTGTGTCTTGTGAGGAACCAAAGCTGGTCCCATTGATAATAACTGGCGTGTTTGCCGGGCCCGAGCCGGGCGATATACCGGTAATGTTTGGTAGAACAATGAAGGGGAACGGGTTGCTGTCTGCTCCGCCCACTGTTACGACGACATTGACGCTGCTTGCCGTGGCGAAGGCAGGCACAGTCACAACGATGGAAGTGTTTGTCCAGGAATTGACGACCGCTGATTGAGCTCCGAACTTCACCGTGCTTGTCCCCTGCGTCGAGCCAAAGCCGCTCCCATTCATCGTGAGAGCCGATCCAACCGGACCCGATCCTGCAGAAAAATTCGTAATGCTCGGTGGCGGAATAACCGTGAAGTTAACGCCAGAGCTGGTGTTGCTACCAACTGTGACGGTGACGTTGCCTGTAGTCGCCCCGCTGGGCACGGTGACCGTGATCGACGCATCACTCCAGTTCGTCACAACAGCCGACTGATTGTTATTGAAGGCTACGGTGCTGCCATCCTGACTTCCTCCAAAACTGGTTCCGCTGATCGTTACCGACGCGCCCACCGCCCCCGAGTTGGGAGACAAGTTGGTAATGGCTGGCGTTACGGTGAATGGGCTGCCGTTGCTGTCAACACCAGCCGCTGAGACGATGACGTTGCCAGCGGTTGCGCCTGCAGGCACCGGCACAACTATGGAGGTCTCACCCCAAGTTGTAACGGGTGCCGTGATCCCATTGAAGATGACCTTGCTGCCGGTAACCTGGTTGGCACCGAAATCGGTGCCATTGATGGTGATCGATTGGCCCACCGGGCCAGAAGGAACGGACAATCCCGTGATCACAGGCGGCGGCACGACGGTGAAGTTGGTTGGCGTGCTGCTGGCAGATCCACTCGGAGCAATGACGACGATCGGGCCCGCGCCGGTGGTTCCGGCTGCGACCGTAAGCTTAATCTGCGTCGCTGATACAGGAATGACCGTCGCGACGGTCCCGTTGATCGCGGCTTGCGTGACGGTATCGAGACCAGTTCCGGTGATCGTCACCGTGGCCCCGATGGCCCCCGAGGTTGGATTTATCGCAGAGATAGTTGTGGCGTTGACGGTGAAGGGTACAGCGTTACTGATTACGTTGCTGTTGTTAGTGACAACCACGTTGCCGGTGGTGGCAGTCGTTGGCACCTTCGCAGTGATCGACGTGTCACTCCAGTTAGTTATATCTGGGACCGTGGCCGGCGTTCCGTTGAATGTCACGGAGCCACTGCCCTGCGCTGCGCCGAAATTCAGGCCGGCGATGACAATCGAGTCTCCGACGTAGCCGTTGTTTGGCGTCAGAGAATTGATCAGCGGAGCGACTGCGCCCGCCGGTATGCCGGCGTCAATCTGAATGTTGTCGAAGGTGATGTCCGTTGCCGCGGTGTCGCTGGTATTGCCGATGTTCAGTACGTTCGCCTGAGCCGTCCAGGTTCCGGTGGCGGTGCTGGCAAACGGGGCGCCTGGAAATGGAGTTTCTCCTTGAGCAACAAATGCTTCCAACAGGCCGTTGGCGCCAGTACCCTTTTTCTGATGGAGGAGCACTCGATACGTTTGTCCGACAGCCAAAGCGCTGCTGCTTGCTACAAATGTTCCAGTATTGCTGTTAAGACTTAGAGCACCTCCGGTCGAAACGTCGATATTTCCAATAACTGTGCCATTCAGAGGCGTCGTGGCCCCAGTTCTGATTTCCGCGATGCGAGGGACCGTAGCTGGAAGTGCGTTCAGCCTGAGGTAGAAGGTGACGTAGAGATCGTCAGCAGACATTCCCGTCTTCGAAACATAAGAACCCGTATTTGTGACGCGCGCCGACACAGTGTCTTTCAACGGATTGGCTGTATCGACAGCGATGCCAATACCGGTAGACGAATCTCCACCCGTAGTCCCGTCAGTCAGACCTCCCGGGCCTTCAAAGGTCATCTTCCTGATCAGGGTTGAGACCGTGAAGTTCGACGAAGTCAGAGTGGTGCCGCCTCCATTCGTAACGCCGATCAGACCAGTACTTATGCTGGCCGTGGTCGGAACGACTGCGGTGATTTGACCGTCGTTGACGAAAGCGAAGCTGGCGTTGGTTCCATTGAACGTCACGGCTGTCGTACCCGTAAAGTTGCTGCCATTCAAGGTCACCGTCGTTCCAGGGATACCTTCGAATGGAGTGAAAGAAGTAATGGTGGGTGAAGGGGGGGTAATGGGTGGGATTACGGTAAACGGGAAGCTGTTGCTGGGTTGTCCGCTGACAGTAATGACAATCGGATTAGATCCTAACGGAACGGAGGGCACTGTTGCCTGAATCGAGGTCGGGGCCCAGCTGGAGATGGTAGCCGCCGAGGTTCCGCCAAACGTCACTGTGCTTACGCCCCGCGAACTTCCAAATCCGCTGCCGGTGACCGTTACGGTGGCACCAATTATCGCGGACGTCGGGTTGAGGGCACTGATGAGTGGGCTCACCGTGAAGTTCGTGGCGCTCGATCCCGTACCTCCAACCGGAGTAGTTACACTAATCGGCCCACTGGACCCGCCTGCAGGGACGGTGGCATGGATACTGGTATCGGAGTCCACCGTGAACGTAGCGGTGGCAACGCCATTGAACGCCACCGCATTCGCGCCGGTGAAGTTGATACCGGTGAGTAGCACTTGAGTTCCGGAAGATCCGCTGGTCGGCGCGAACGACGAAATCACCGGAGCCGGAACAAAGTTGGTTGCGCTGGTGCTAACTCCGGCCGTGGTAGTGACCGTGATGGGCCCGGTCGTAGCGTTGAGCGGAACCTGAACCGTGATCGAGGTTGCGCTCCAACTTGTAGCAGCGGATGCAGCTACACCATTGAATTTGACGGTGCTGGTTCCCTGGGTCGCTCCAAAGTTCGTGCCAGTGATGGTCACTGAGGTTCCAACTGCACCACCAGCAGGTGTGAATGAGGTAATTACAGGTGGAGGTAAAACAGAAAAGCTTCCGCTGCTGGTCGCTGTTCCACCTGGCGTCGTTACCGATAGGGTGCCGGTGGTTGCGCCCGGGGGAACTGTTGTGGCGATGTGACTGTCGTCGGTCACGCTGAATGTGGCTGTGCTGCCGTTGACCTTAACGGCCGTCGCACCCGTGAATGTGGTTCCTGTGATGGCTACGGATGCTCCAAATCCTCCGCTAGTGGGACTGAACCCGGTAATAACAGGCGTCACCAGGAATGATGTTGCGCTTGATATCGGTCCGCCGGGAGCATTGACCGCTATCAGTCCCGTGGTTGCACCGGCAGGTACTTTTACGGTGATCGATGTATTCGACCAAAGAGTGGGTGCGCCGATCACGCCATTGAATGCGACTGTGCTGGCGCCTTGAGTTGCACCGAAGTTTGTTCCGGTGATGGTCACCGTGGTCGCAACGGGCCCACTGGGCGGCGAGAAGGATGTAAGGGTGGGCGGCGGAGCCACGGTGAACGCGCTCGTGGCCGTCCCGCCTGGGGTGGTCACAGTCAAATTACCGGTAGTCGAGCCGGCTGGAACTGTAGTGTTGACTTGAGTATCGGAGATAACGGTGAAGGTCGCGGTCTTGTTGTTGAAGAACTTGACCGATGTCGTCCCTGCCAGACTGGTCCCGTTGATCGTGACAGGAAGGCCAATAGTTCCGCTCGCAGGCGACAACAAAATGATCGCCGGTTTCACCGTGAAGGTGCTGGCGCTGGTAGCCGTGCCGCTGGGAGTCGTGACTGTGACCTTGCCCGTGGTTGCTCCCGAAGGGACGAGCGCATTGATCGAAGTGTCGGAATTTATGGTGAAATTCTGCGACAGGACGGCAGTACCGTTAAATGCGACACCAGTAGCCCCGGTGTAATTTGTTCCGGTTATCGTGACCGACGACCCCACAATCCCATTGGTTGGCGAAATGGAAGTGATCGTCGGTCCAGGCGTTCCGACCGTAAACGAAGATCCGCTGGTTCCGGTCCCGCTGGAGTTGGTCACGCTGATTGGGCCCGTGGTTGCGGTAGCGGGTACCGTTGCCGTGATCTGTGTGGCGGAATTTACGGCAAACGAAGCGGTAACACCGTTAAACCTTACCGCGCTTGCCCCAGTGAACTTGGTACCTGTCAGGACTACCGACGTTCCGGACGGGCCATTTGTCGGGGTAAATGAGTCGACGGTTGGCGCATTCGTTGTAGTGAGGCTGATGTAGTTGTGGACGTAGGAATTGGTAGTGTCGTCGTCCGACGCGATGACCAGGAGCCCGGTTGTGCTGCTCAAATTCTGCTTCGTCGACGTGGCATTATTTATGGTTTTGTCGGTCGAGCTATGAATGAACTGCGCTCCGTTTCCATCTGGAAATGACGGGCTGCTCATGCTGGTGACTTTGTAGTCGATGTCCGCTCCGCTCTCGCTCGATGACGCGAAGAAGTACAACCGGTCGTGGGATTCGTCCAGCAACACGATCGGCCGGGTATTACCGTAGTTCTTGGTGGAATAGGTGAAGCGCGACCACACTCCACTGGTGCTTCTCACCAGCAGATTGAGCAGAGGGCTGCTGGTATTCGTGGCTGAGGTTTTTGAGGCCACGTAGATCTTCCCTGCGCTGTCGGTCTTCATATTCATGTGATCGTCCGCACAGAGCGTTGTGCAATTGACTCCCACCCCGAGAGCGATTTCTTCCGGTTGCCAAACGTTGTCCGCGTCGCCATCGAGGTGTATCGCGAAATAGTCCTTGGCCGCTTTCTGATTACTCCAATAAACGCCGATCTTGTTTCCACCAAAACTGATGATCGTGGCGATATCATCGCTCTCCACTGAAACCGCGGTTGCGCTGGCAGGAAGAACGACAGGATTGCCCCAAACGTTGTCGCTCCCGTTGCTGTGATTGATCATCACCTTGTTGGATTCGACGTAGGCGACCCAAAGCTCACCGGTCGAATCCTTGGCCAAAACCAGCGCCTCTTCTTTACCTTTGGTGACGGTCACCGGAAAGCCCGAATCTAGAACATAGGTTTGGGAACCGGAGTTGTAGGTATATCGATAGAGCCGTCCCCAATTGGAAGAACTACTCGTCGGGGCCGCGGAGGTAGTGTGCAGATTGGAAACGACATAGAGTTTTCCCGAGGCCTGGTCCCATAAGGTGTCGGCCGCACTCAGGACACGATCGTCGATCGGGGTGCCGGTATCGGTCCACTTCTGGGTGCCCAGGTCCAGTCGGTAAATATCGAACTGCGTGAGCGTCGTGTTATACATCGACGCCCACCAGATACCGTCGTTAAACCACGCCTTGCTCTCGGGCTTCTGTCCGGTGGGTGCTGATTCGGTGGCACCGTAGGAAAAGTCGTGGTATCCAACATTTTGTGCGCCTGCACTGGACCACGCCACAAAGAGACTGGTGACAAGAACAGCGATCAACGTGAGCTGCGGCCGGGACCGAAATTGCGCACGACAGTCCTGCAAGCTCAAGAGTTCTCTCCTAAATTGCCCTCAGCGAGCTGACGGCTGGGCTTAATAAACCCGCGCAGGCACAAATGCTTACGTGGATTTCGAGTCGCAACGATTGATGTTCACTGCTCTTGGCGAGGGATATCTAATACCAGGCAGTCCTCTGGGGGAGGGACTCAACAAAAGGAAAACATTGACCGGAGAGACGGTATCTTCTTCCAGATCAAACCGACGAAAACAGTCCCCAAGACTCTAAGTGCTCCAATTCAGGACTGCCAGAGATCAGATCGCTCATAATCTTGCAGGGCTTTGGTAAAGGTACTTTCTACTCCGTCATCGCCTTGGGCGGCAGACCATCGATGGCATTCAGGGTTTGCGTTATGCGCATTCGATTGTCGTTCATGCGCTTTTAATTGCATTGTTTGACTTTTCTTTTGTACCGAGATCGTGAGTTCGGAGGGTCCGTGGTCGCTTGGGTACACCCCGGACCCGAGAAGTGTTGCAATTTGGGATACGAATAGCCACAATCCGTCTTTCGCTTGACCGCGTAAATAGATTGAAAAGGCCTGCTATGGATGGCAAAACTCGTAGCGTCTTCATTACCGGCGGAACCGGCTACCTTGGCCGACCATTGATCGGCCAGCTACTGGCACGCGGTCACGAAGTGCGGGCATTGGTTCGGCCCGGATCCGAGGCCAAGCTGCCTCCGGGGTGTACGCCGGTACTCGGCAATGCTCTCGACAGCAAGACTTACGCAGATAAGATCCAGCCCGCGGATACTTTTGTGCAACTGGTCGGGATCGCTCATCCCAGCCCGTCAAAAGGGAAAGAATTCCGGCAGATCGATTACACCTCCGCCTGCGGCGCCATTGCAGCCGCTGCTAAGGCCAGAATTCAGCACTTCGTTTATCTGAGCGTGGCGCATCCGGCGCCGATGATGAAATCCTATATCGAGGTGCGTACGGAGTGTGAAGGGGTGTTGCGCGCGAGCGGAATGAACGCGACCGTGCTCCGGCCCTGGTATGTACTCGGTCCGGGCCATCGTTGGCCCTATGCCATCATGCCTTTTTATTGGCTGTTTGGGGCACTGCCTCCGACTCGCGCGGGTGCCATGCGGCTGGGACTAGTGACGCTGGCGCAAATGACGGTGGCGCTGGCAAAAGCGGTGGAGAATCCGGCCAATGGCACCCGCGTCGTGGAAGTACCAGAAATTCGTCAGGCTCGCGCCGCCTAGAACAAACTGGGCGCCACCCGGCGTTTCTAAACCAACGAGCTGAGACATGTCCCTTCGGACGAATCCCACCCTCCGCCTAACCGCAGAGGCGAAACTCCCTACAAAACCCGCAAAAATCAGGCCCGGCGCGGCCTTTCGCTGCCTTATTCAAGCCAACGGTACTACAGTAAAGTGAGAATTACGAAAGCGCATGCCCGTGGGACATCTGTTCGCTCTCTTACCCAGATGAGATCGTGACACCTGGGAGTCCCATGGAACGAGACGATTATTTGGACGACATTCATATTCGCGTTCTTCGTGTCACCGAAGATCTGCGGGCCATTCAAAGGGAATTAAACTGCGCCGCTATGGAAGCGCCTGGTGATCCGGAATTGATGGAGGCCCTCACCCAACTTCCGGAGATGGAATCGTTGCAGGTTCTGAAATCGTCGGTCGACCAGATGCGCCACTTCCTGTGGTTCTACATGCAGGTGATGAACAATGAATCGGAAGTTGGCGAAAAACTGCGGCAGAGCATTCGGCAAAGGACCACGGAAGAAGCAGTTGGTCCGGAGGCAGCGTTTATGAAGAAATGCCGCACAGCCGCGGATACCAGCCTGCTGCGATATCTGACTGACGGTAAAGACCGCAAGCCCAACTAGGTCTTTATTCTACGGAAACTGACTTCACCAGGTTACGTGGGCGGTCCACGTCCAAGCCACGCTTTACTGCCACGTAATAAGCGAATAGTTGCAAGGGCACGATCTCCAGGATCGGCAGCAGCAACTCACTTGCGCGGGGAACCAAGAAGGTCTGGTCTGCCAGACTCCGAAGGGTTTCGTCACCCTCTGTGCCAATCGCAATCACCCGTCCACCCTGCTGCTTGAAGCTTTTGATGTTGGCAATGGTTTTTTCATACCGCGTAACCGACCCCGGATCGTTACGGTCGTAAGTGGCCAAGATCACCACCGGCAAGTGTTCGTCGATCAGCGCCAGGGGGCCGTGCTTGGTTTCGCCGGTGGGGTAGCCTTCGGCGTGGATGTAGGAGACTTCTTTCAGCTTCAGAGCTCCGTCCATGGCCACTGGGTAGTGAATTCCCCGACCCATGAAGAGGAAGTCGTCGTAGGAGTGATAACGCTCCGCCAGATTTTCAATTTCAGAAGCCGCTTGCAGAACCATCTCAATTTTTCCCGGCAGGTCAAGAAGTTCGCGGATGTAGTGACGGCGTTCTTCCTTCAGCAACTTGCCGCGAACTTGTCCCAGGTAAAGCGCGAATACAAAAAGCACCGCCATCTGCGCGGTGAACGCCTTGGTCGAAGCAATGCTGATCTCACGTCCGGCATGGGTATACAGCAAGCCGTCGGCTTCGCGGGCGATGGTGGAATCTACAACATTCGAGATTGCGATGGTGTAGCAGCCTCTGGCTTTGGCTTCCCGCTGGGCAGCGCTGGTGTCGGCTGTCTCTCCGGACTGCGTAATCACAATCGTAATTTCGCCGGGACCCACGAGCGAATTTCGATATTCAAACTCGCTGGCGTAGTCAACGTCTACCGGTAGATTCACCAGTTCCTGAATCATGTACTGCCCGGCCATGCCGGCGTGGCGACTGGTTCCCGAGGCAACAATGTTGATGCGCCGCAGGGCGCGCAGATCGTCGGCCTCAATTCGAACATCTTCGAGCCGCACCACGGCATCTTGCAGCGACACCCGGGGAGAAACCGTATCGCGCAGCGCCTGCGGCTGCTCGAAGATCTCTTTGATCATGTAGTGCGGAAATTGCCCTTTGTCGGTCGTCATCGGCACCTCGGCTTTGGCAAGCTGCTCCATTCTATCCGGCCATCCTCCAAAATATGGAATCGATTTAATATGGGAGCCATTGTAATGCAGAATTCCGGACCCTCCGGTCTGCCGATTGTGATTTTCGGCGCAGGTAGTCCATAATGGTGCCCCATCGCGCACGACTCCAAAAAGCGATCCGTAAAGCCTACAATCGCTGAGCACAGCCACACCGACGCTCACCTCAGCAGGATTGTGCGCGTCCTCATGGACCATGCCACGGTGGTGGTCAGTGGCACCAAGCTGGCAGACGAAATCGGCACTGGCCGGTCCGAGGTGTGGCGGCTGGTGCAGCAGTTGCGGGGCCTGGGGGTAGCCATCACGGGTCAACCGGCCACCGGATACAGGCTCAAGAAAGTGCCCGATCTCTTGCTCCCAGATGTGCTGGCACCGCTCACGCGAGGCACGGTTTTCAGTCCGCACATCCGCCACTACTTCAAGATCGGATCGACGAATACTGTGGCCATGGAAGCTGCCGCGGATGGAGCGGTAGAAGGCAGCGTCTTCCTTGCCGAGCAGCAGACTGTCGGGCGCGGACGCAGCGACCACAAATGGCACTCTGCAGAGTCGAGCGGAATCTATTGTTCGGTGATCTTGCGGCCGCCTTTTCCTCCGTCGGAGGCCCTGGTCTTATCACTGGCTGCGGGATTGGCCGTGCAGAGCGCAGTACAGGCGATCGACCCGAAGATTTCTGCTGACCTGAAGTGGCCCAACGACCTGCTGCTCGATGGTAGGAAGTTTTGTGGGATTCTTACTGAGATGAACGCCGAAGTCACCAAGGTGCGTCACGTGGTGATCGGCATTGGAATCAATGTAAACCAGGAGACCTTTCCCCTAGAGTTGCGGCCGGTGGCAACTTCTCTCCGGAACGCAACTAGGCGAGAGTGGTCTCGGGTGGAAGTATGCGCTGCTTTGTTAAAATCGCTCGACCGGGAATATCGCACGTTGCTGCAGCGTCCGGATGCTCGCGATTCGGTTTTGCGGCGATTTCAAGAGAAGTCTTCTTCCGTCAAAGGACGGCGCGTGCGCATCGAAGAAAATGGCAGCTTCGAGGGCGTGAGTGATGGGCTTGATTCCCGCGGATTCTTACAGGTCCGGACCCCACACGGCTTGCGGATGGTTCTGAGTGGAACGGTGCGTTTGCTTTAGGAAGATGTGAATGCTGCTTGTCCTCGATGTCGGCAATACCAATACGGTGCTGGGAGTTTTCGCGACGGCTGGGAAGAAGTCGAGTGCGGAAACACCAGCCCACTACGAAGTGCTGGTAGCAAACTGGCGGGTCACGACGCTGGCGACGCAGACGGTCGACGAATACGGAGTGTTGTTCCGTAATCTTTTTTCCATGGCCGGACTCGAAGCCAGCACAATTCACGGAATCATCATCTCCTCGGTCGTGCCGCCGGTTGATTCCACATTGCGGCAGGTTTGCGAGCAATATTTCAATACCAAGCCGCTGTTCGTCGAACCGGGCGTGAAGACAGGGGTTCCGGTGCTTTATGAAAATCCGGCTGAGGTGGGCGCCGACCGTATCGTGAACGCGGTGGCGGCCTTTGAGAAGTATGGGGGGCCGTGCATCGTGGTTGATTTTGGCACGGCAACTACCTTCGACTGCGTATCGGCGAAAGGCGAGTACATGGGCGGCGTAATCTGCCCGGGAGTTGGAATCTCGGCGGACGCATTGTTTGCGCACACCGCGCGTTTGCCACGGGTTGCAATTCGCAAGCCGCCCCGAGTGGTGGGGACGACGACGGTGGGCAGCCTTCAATCCGGACTCTATTACGGCTATCTTGGCATGGTGGACGGCCTGTTGGAACGTCTACTCGAAGAAATTGGCAAGGATACCCAGGTGGTGGCCACGGGTGGCCTGGCATCACGCATGAGCGCCGGATCGAAGTACATCCGAAAAGTGGACGACTTCCTGACCCTTGAAGGCTTGCGCATTGTGTGGGAACGCAATGCCGGTCCGAAGGCGGGAAGAGAATTCAAGCCGAGCGGTTCTTCGAAAGCCTCGCGTTAACCTGTCGTGGAAAACTACTTTAACTATTTCGCTGAAATCGAGGAACTGTTCCAGCGTCGCCGTGGAGGAATTCTTTTGCTTTCCACCCTGGATTGGGCATTGATTGAGACCTGGAAAGATGTAGGCATCCCGCTTCAGGCGGCTTTGCGGGGAATTGACGCTGCTTTCGACGCTTACGAAAGACGCCCATCAAAAACCCGAAAGGTAAACAGCCTCGCCTATTGCGCGCAGGAAGTTCTGGCCGCCGCTGAGGAACTCAAG
>Ga0157378_10000773_pt1 | contig 29713 bp, 21 predicted proteins | sample M65metaG_FD_115309 | JGI IMG/M metagenome (GOLD analysis project Ga0157378, IMG submission 115309) | Miscanthus rhizosphere microbial communities from Kellogg Biological Station, Michigan, USA - M6-5 metaG | ecosystem: Host-associated > Plants > Roots > Rhizosphere > Soil | place: USA: Michigan... | reverse complement strand
CGTCGACGGCTGAAAGGGTTGGCTTAATAAAATTCGCCAGTCCGAAGTAAGCTGAGTGATCTGCTCGACAGGGTGACCTCGAGAGCAACCAGACCCGAAAAAACCGACTGACTCTGCGAGGAGCGGTTGGGGTTTGGAACTGCGAAAGCAGTGATTACATCAAGGGCTGTGACGGTGCATGTATCCACGTTGTTCGCTCCCTCGCAGGAGTCGATGACTGGAGCATAACCAATGTCACAGCCTTTTCTATTTTCCCGCCCAAGTTGCCCCGTTCCTTCTCCTGAGGTTTGAACCCGAAACATTCGCTGACGCTGTCACGAGAGGAGGATCGAGACGCAGGACTCTTCCTCAGTTCCGGGGCGAGGACCTCATTTTGATGATTCTATAGAAATCCAATTCTCTACCTGCTCCTCCAGAACGTTGAGCGGCAAAGCTCCGTTGCCGAGTACTTCATCGTGAAAGTTGCGGATGTCGAATTTGGCGCCGAGTTTCTGTCGTGCTTGCTCGCGCAGCTTAAGGATCTCGAGTTGTCCGAGCTTGTAGGCCAGGGCTTGTCCTGGCCAAGCGATGTAACGGTCGACTTCGGTCTGGATGTTGGGCTCATCCATGGCCGTGTATTTATGGAAATATTCGACCATCTGATCGCGCGACCAATGTTTCGCGTGAACACCTGTGTCGATCACCAGCCGAATGTCGCGCCACATCTCGTTTTCCAGGCGGCCGTAGTCGCTGTATGGATCCTGATAACACCCCATCTCATGTGCCAGCCGCTCGGAGTACAAGGCCCAACCTTCGACAAACGCTGTGTATCCTGAATGCTTGCGGAACTCGGGAAGTCCCGTAAGTTCCTGCGCGAGCGAAATCTGAAGGTGGTGTCCGGGAATTCCCTCGTGATACGCAATTGCTTCCACATTCAGTAACAAGCGGTGCTCGGGATCGTACTCATTGACATTGATGTGGCCAGGACGCGAGCCGTCGGCGGTTCCCGGAGTGTAGTCGGCGGGAACCGCATTCTTCTGCCGTACCGGTGCCATCGGTATCGCGGCGAGCCTCGCCCTGGGCAGATTACCGAAATACTGCGGCAATCGAGGCTCCATTTCCCGCACGTACTTGGCATACAGATCTAGCAACTGCTGACCGGAAGTCGCGTAGAGTTTGCGATCTCCTTTGATGTGTTCGTTGAAGCTGGCGAGATCGTTGAAGCCGAATTTCTTCGCCACCGCCAGCATCTCGGCTTCGGTCTGATGTAGTTCCTTCAATCCGATTTCGTGAATCTGATCAGGTGTTAAATCTGTCGTAGTCATTCGGCGGACGGCGTAGCGGTACCGCTTTTCGCCGTTGGGTAAGGCCCAAATACCAGGTTCGCCGCGGCCATGCGGCGCATAGTCTTTGCGCATGAAATCGGCAAAGCGCCTGTAGGCAGGAATGATCTGGTTGTTGATTGCAGCGAGCGCTTCTTTACGTAAGCGATCCTGATCAGCGGAAGAAATGCTACTTGGGAATTTCTGCAGGGGGTCGAAAAATGGGCTGTTCTCCCCCGTCTTACCGGCTACGTCTTCCGCTTGCGGTGCAACTTTCTCGAGCAGGAAGCGCGGCGGCATCAGACCGTCTTTCATGCCTTGCTCGAGGTTCGCAGTTACCTGCTCGAAGACGCCAGGAATTTGCTTTAGACGAGAAATGTAGTTCTCGTAATCGTTAGCGGTGTTGAAGGGTGTAATCGTAATCAGGTCAGGCAATTCGATCTGAGGCCCACCGTTCTGGCTGACCGACATTTCCCACGGCTTGAATTCTGCACCCTCGATCTGCTCGCGAAGATTGCGAATCATTAGTTCGCGGCTGAGGCGGTCTTGCTGGGAAAGCCCTGCGGTGGGAAGGGCTTCGAAACGGGCCAGGAATTTGCGGCTTTCTTCCAGGTCTTTCCGATAGAACTCAGCGGAATAGTCGCTGAGACGATCGTTGTATCGGTTATCCCCGAGAGCAGTGGCCGACTCGGGGCTGGTACGAAGTTCGTATTGCCATTTTTCATCAAACAGAGAATGTAGTTGCTCGGTCGGGCCGCGCGAATTCCCTTGGGTCTGCCGGACTTGGGCGGAAGTCTTAACCGTGGGCAAAAGCAGGGAGAGCAGAATTGAAACTGCCACTGACCGCAAGATCATGAAGAATTTCCCTTCGATACGGTGTCCGTAATCTCAGAAGTCCCTTCGTGTACTTCGTGGTTTTGAAACTTTGACCGCGAGAACAAGAAGAGGGAACAGAATGCCAGGCGATCGGGTACCCGCTATACGGATTTGCTTTTCACCTTCCAGTACACCGCGTAGCGATCATGAATGACCTGGTACAGCGGAACCAGGTTGATCGCCTGCGACTGGCCGACTGCCTTAAAGTTCAGTGGCTGCTTGCTGTCGACCTCGACCCAGGTCGTCGGCCGGTTCGTATCCGCCACGATTTCCGGAACCTTGTACTGATCGTTGGATTTCGGTTCGTAGTCGCCGTACTGCATGTCCTTCGTTATGGCCTCGAACTTACCGGCGAGTACCAGCGGACCATACATCATGGCTTGCATGCTTGGGTCGTCGGGCATCGTGTCGATATGCAGTGCCATGGGCAGGCTCAGCTCGATTCTGTCGCCGGTTTTCCAAACCCGGTTCAAGGTGAGATAGCTGCTGGGACTGGCAAACGCGGGCAATGGCTGCCCATTGATTTTCACACTGCCACCCTCCGCCCAGTACGGAACGCGAAGGTTCATACTGAGTTGGACGGGGGCCTTGGCGGAAACCGTGAGCGCGGTGCCTTGCTGCTCGGGGAAGCGCGTTTCCTGGGTTAATTTCAGACCTTTTTCCGGCCACTCCAGATTCGAATCAACGTAGAGGTTCACGTACACCGAATCATCATCGTGGAAGTAAATCGTGTCGGTGAGTTTGGCATATTCCTCGACGCCGGTACCGGTGCAGCACCACAGAGAGTCGAACGGCTTGCCAAAGGTCTTCCAATAGCCTGAAGCGAGAGGTAGGTAGTACATCATGGTGCCGTCTTCGGGATTGATGGTCCCCAACCGATGATTGAAGACCAACCGTTCGTAATAGTCCATGTAACGAGCCTCTGGCGACAAGCCAAAGAGATGGCGTGTGAGCTTCATCATGTTGTAGGCGCAACAATCTTCTGTTGTGGTGGTGCTGAGTTCGCCGGCAAGCTTGCCGGGATCTGTGTTCCAGGACTCGTGGTTGCTAGTGCCGCCGGTGCAGTAGCATCGCTCTCCGACAACTTCCTCCCAGAAGTAGTCGGCGACATTGCGATAGTAAGGTTCTCCGGTGAGCTCGTAATAGCGGGCGGCCGCGATCACCTGGGGGATATGCGTATTGACGTGCAAGCCTTTCAATTCATCCCGATGCGAGGCAAGCGGGTCAAAGAACCATTTCTTATCGAAGTGCTTGGCCATGTGCAGGTAGTACTCTTTCCCGGTTACGGCATAAAGATTCGACAGCACCTCACCCATGCCGCCGTACTCGGTTCCGAGAATGCGCTGCATGTGGTCATAACTGAGCGGACCGGTGTAGCCGCCGACCCAGTTCGCCATCTTCTCGACTACCTCGAGCGCCTGCTGGTTTCCGGTGTACACGAACATGTCCAGATTGCCGGCCATGATTTTGTGGATGGTGTAGAAGGGTGCCCACACCCGCTCGCGATTGCGCAGGCGGTCGAAGAACTCAACCGGAAACGCGCTTAGATATCCTCCGTCGTTCAGACCCTTTTGACATTTGGCGAGCTCTGCGACCACCGTGTCGCCATTCTTTTTAAGTTCTTCATCGCCGGCACTGGCATACATCAAGGCGACCGCGGAGAGATAGTGACCTCCGGCGAAGTGGCCGCGGAGTTCGCAGTCGGGGGCTTCCCACCCACCCAGGGGCGGAGCGGAGGAAGGCAGTCCGGCATTGACCCGAAAGGTGTGCAGCAAGCGATCGGGGGGAAGGGAGTGCAGGTAACTGCGATTGGCTTCCATTGCTGCCGTGCATGGACCTTTGCCGAGACGAACTTGTTTCATGGGGAAGGGACGAACTTTCCATGGAACCTGCTCGCGATGGACTCCCTTTCCATCCGTGTATGTGGTATTCACAACCGGATCTTGGGCGAGGGCCAACCGAGGAATCAAGGTTGAACCGGCCGCAGCGCCCACGGTCGCTATGAAATCTCTACGGGAAAATTTTGGAAATGGAGTCACTGGAAGCTCCTCATGTTTGCCATTGGAATGCCGCGATCCGTAGCGGATATTGTATACAATACTGCGAGCGGGCATTCTCCGACAATAGTCCAAAAGAACTGGACGCCCGCAGACGCGAAGTCGAACCTTGGTATTGCGGACAATGGCGGCGTCTTACGCCGTAGACTACTCGAAGTTATGCGGAGACCTCTCTGGCGGTGCTGCGTTGCGATCGGCTTTCTTTCGGCCTTGACGTTGGCAAATGCCCAACGGCCTTTCGGACGTGAGCCGTCAGCGACCGCGCAGACTTCTCCGACTCAGACGCAGTCGCAAGAACCCGAAAGTTCCATCGAACAGCAAGCAGAGAGCGAACTGAGGACGGGCACGGCGCTAACCAGTCGTGGGCAGTTCACCGAGGCCATCCCGCACCTGCTCGCGGCACGCGGTCGAGTGAAAAACGAGTACGCTGCTCGATTCAACCTCGCCATTTGCTACATCGCAATCGAGCAGCCGCGCCAGGCGATCCCAATTCTGATGGAACTCCAGAGGTCCGGACACGACAGTGGCGACGTCAATAATTTGCTTGCCCAAGCGTACGTCGGAGACGCCCAGGACGAGAAAGCGCTTGACGCTCTGCAACGTGCGATGTCATTCACCCCGACGAACGAAAAGTTATACACGTTCGTGGCCGATGCCTGCATGGGAAGGCAGTCTTACACATTGGGTTTGCAGGTCGTGGATCTCGGACTCAAAAACCTGCCTAACTCCGGCCGTCTTCATTTCGAGCGCGGCATGTTTCTTGCCCTGATGGACCGCTTTGACAGCGCCAAGAACGATTTCGAGCTTGCCCGAAAGCTCGCTCCAGACTCAGACATTGCCTACATTGCGAGCGCGCAGGAGGCGATGTACGCAGGGAACATTGAGGAAGCCGTCCGAGTCTCGCGGGAAGGTATGGCGAAAGGGATCCGCCACTTTTTGTTGCTGACGCTGTTTGGCGAGGCATCGCTGCGTTCGGGCATAACCCCGGGACAGAAGGAATTTCAAGAGGCTCGCGCCGCCCTCGAAGCAGCCGTTGCGAATAAGCCGAACTATCCGAGTTCACAACTTTCTCTGGGAAAGTTGTACTTGCTAGATGGTCAAAGCGCAGAGGCCCTTACGTGCCTAGAGAAAGCCCTGGCACTCAATCCCAGGGATCCCGCGGTGTATGTTGCCTTGGCATCGGCCTACAGGAAAGCCGGGGACACCGAAAAGGCGCAAGCAACGCTTGCGAAGCTCGCGGAACTAAATCATGCGCAGGCGGAAAAAATCAGAACGGGGACGGGGGAGACCAAGGCGAGCTACGGTGGAACCGCCTCCCAGCACCCCTAGGTGATGGGACTTCGAGTTCCTGGTTAATCATAAGATTCTGCGGAGAGCGCGAACTCCCGCGGAAATTCCTGAATGGGTCCTATGAGGTTTGCGATTTGATTTTGGGAAATGGTCGTTCCACCAGTCCGGTGCCTTCTTTCACGGCAAGGATTTGATTGCACTCGATATTCGTCAGCTTGGTATCCATGCCGCTCGGCCAGAGGATTTCGATGGAATCGATCTTCGTTCGCTGGCCAAGACCGAAGTGCAGTCGGGGATCTTGTGCCGATTGGTAGCTCATTCCACCTTTCCGCTGATCGTACAGAGTCAAATCGCCAGATCGCACCCTGACCCGGGCGCCCACGCCATCGCGATTCGATTTTGCGCCTATCAACAGGATCTCCATCCAATGATTCCTATTCCCACCGTCATTGCGGAGCAGCTGCGGAGTTTGGCCGCAGTTGTTGACGAGAATGTCGAGATCCCCATCATTATCAAAGTCGCCAATGGCAGCACCACGGCTGACGCGGGGTGAGAGAAAGTCTGGCCCTAGCTGATCGCTGACATTCTGGAATATGCCATGGCCGGTATTTCGGAACATCAGTTTCGGTTCGGCGTACTTGGTATCCGCGTGGTAGCGCTCGATGTTGTCGAGCACGTGTCCGTTAGCCATGAACAAATCGATCGCGCCATCGTTGTCATAGTCAAAAAACCTTGTGCCGAACTCGCTCATGTGGAATGTCGCGTAAGAGAGTCGCGAGCGGAAGGTGGCATCTTCGAATGTTCCGTCTCCCATGTTCTGGTACAGTCGCGCGAGTTGCATGTCGAGATGGACAGCCACCAGGTCCATTCGCCCATTGCCGGTCGTGTCCGCGGCATCGGTGCCCATGCCGGCCTCGGCCTGTCCATCCCCGCTCACCGCGACGCCGGCAAAATAACCAACCTCGCTGAACGTTCCATTACGGTTGTTGTGGAACAGGGAATTTGGCATGTGGTCGTTCGCGATAAAAATATCCTGCCAGCCGTCGTTGTCGTAGTCGAAGGTAACAATGCCGAGTCCATTGGCCGGTTTGGCGGCGAGACCCGCAGATTTGCTTACGTCGGTGAAAGTGCCATCGCCATTGTTGTGAAAAAGCGTCGGCGGTTGCGGGTTGAAATCGTCCGGATGGCAATAGCTGCGCATGCCCGGCCCGCGGTCGCCGCAGTAGAAATTGCGCTCTGGGGACCAGTCGACGTAGTTCGCGATTACAAGATCCAGTCGCCCATCATTGTCGTAGTCGAACCATGCCGCGCTCGAAGCCCATAGGCCGGTGTTTGCGACTCCTGCTCGAGAAGTCACATCGGTGAAGGTACCGTCGCCATTGTTGTGATAAAGAACGCTGCGCCCATAACCGCAAACAAACAGGTCAGGGAACCCGTCGTTATCGTAATCGCCCACGGCGACGCCCATCCCAAACAGAGTGTTCGAACCGACACCGGCCTTGGCGGTCACGTCGGTGAACGTGCCGTTGCCGTTGTTGTGGTAAAGCGCGCTGCTCAATGGATGGCCAGGTGTATAGACCTTGGTCGCGGCGCCATTCACCAGGTAGAGATCGAGAAGCCCGTCCTGGTCATAATCGATCCAGGCGCAGCCCGAGCCCATGGTCTCGATGAGGAATTTCTCGGGCGTAGCGGCGTTGTCGTGCTGAAAAGTGATTCCGGAAGAGCGAGCGACGTCGGTAAAGGTAACCTGAGCTGTAGGGGTTGCCCAACCGGGGGGCCGCACTAGAAACGGGGTACCCGCCAGAGCTGCGGCTCTCAGGAACTCGCGTCTGGTAGTCGGTCTCAAGCCACAGTTTTCCTCAGCTCGCCAATATTCGATCCTAGGGTTTGGTCGCTCGGCGTGCGCCAACTGGGCTCTTTGCTGAAGGATGGAAGCCAGGGTAAGCGATCATGCGGTAAAGATCGCGCGAGTCGGCGAGGAAGCCTTTTGCTCGCGCGCCTAGCCCGACTCCCTTCTCTGTTTCAACGCTTCTTTCAGAGATTGGCCGGCGTGCTCAATGTGGAGACGGAGTAACTTGCAGGCAGCCGGGATGTCGCGCTTGCGGCACAGCTCGAGGATCTCATGGTGCTCCTGATTGGCCCGCTGAATTCCGTGTGTCAAGTAGAGCTGGAGGCGCGTGTAGCGTTCCCCGCTGTTATTCACATTGCGGATTATGTTCATGAAGTGCGGCCGTTCAGCGCGTGAATAGAGCAGGGAGTGAAATTGCCAATTCAACCGGCCCCAGGAAAAAAGGTGATCTTCTTGCTCGAGCTCCGTTTCGTAGCGACGGAGAACAACCGCCGCTTCCTCGAGATCGTTTTCGCTCAGGCGGGGAATGGAATGCTTCAGAATTTCCGGTTCCAGTAAAGCCCGGATGGTGAACAATTCTTCAATGTCCGTTGGCGAAAGCGCGGGAACCACGGCACCACGATTGGGCACGATCGTGATTAGGCCCTCGGCATCCAGTTGACGCAGTGCCTCGCGGACAGGAATCCGACTTACCTGGTACTGCACGGCGATCGCGTCCTGACGGAGCTGCGCCCCTTCGGGAATGGTGCCGCGGATGATCTCTTCCCGCAGCTTGTCGGCAACCGCAGAGGTAAGGGATTGTCGGGGGATTGCGGATTCAGGTGTGGTTGAAAGATTCATGTGTCTTCAGGACGCGATGGCTCCCGCGGAAACCATTCTACTCGTGAACCATAAGACGCATGATATCTGCAGCCTTACCCGCGGCGCAATCATCGAGATCTGTCCCCCCTAACACAAGTGGGTCTTAACGTTATTCCAGGTCAAGACCCGGTTCGGGCTTCAGCCCTGGCTTTTCTTGTTACTAACCAGTAGACCGGTACCCCTGCTATTACGATTCCAAGTCCCGGCCAGGTGGTCGCGGGTCGGTAAGCGAAGAGCACCACCAGAATTGTGGCCGCAGTGATGATGTAAGCAGCGGGCACCACCGGATAGCCTCTCGTCTTATAGGGCCTAGGTGCATCCGGTCGCGTTTGGCGCAGCCGGAAGACCGCTGCCACCGTCAGGATATAAAAGATCAGCGCGGCTGAAATAACATACTCGAGCAAATCGCTGTACAGGTTCCCCCACCGGCCACTGGCTGGAACATAGACCCGTGGCAACACCAGCAGCATCGCCCACAGCCCTTGAATCCACAAAGCAAAGGCCGGCACCTTTGCGGTGTTCAATTGTCCGGCGAATCGAAAGAACAGCCGCTGACGCGCCATCGCATAGTAAGCGCGAGGTCCGGTGAAGATCAGCGCATTGATGGTCCCAAAGGTGGAGACCATGATGGCGGCTGCCATCAGAGCGGTTCCGAGGCCGGGGAAAATTGCCTGAAGGGTAGCCGTGCCTACGCGGTCAGAGGGCGCGTGCTGAATGGCTTCCAGAGGCAAGGTGAATAAGTAGGCAAGGTTTGCCAGCAGATACAACGAGATTACTACCACAGTGCCCAGCACCATCGCGCGGGTTACATTCTTCTGCGGCTCCCTGACTTCGCCGGCGGCGAATGCGATGTTGTGCCACGAATCGGCTGAGAAGAGCGAGCCGGTCTGACTCACACACAACGCGACAAACAGACCGAACGCGGTGGTTGCGTCGAGGGTTGAACCGAGCGGGATCACGCCGCGCGCGTGCCACATATCTCCGAAATTGGCGTGCAGCGCCGCCGCGTTTCTGCCTACAAAAATTCCCGCCCCAATCAGAGCCAGCAGGGCCGCGCTTTTCGCCACCGTGAAGACATTTTGCACGATCTTCCCGTAGCGCAGTCCGCGGGTGTTGGCAAAGGAAAGCAGAAGGATTACCACGAGGGCAAACAATTGTGCGGTTGAGACGGACACGGCGTAATGCTCGGAAATGCGAACCGGCGGGATCAGGTAGTGATCTTCAGAGATCGCGGGAGCCAGCACGCCGGTGAATCTGGCACAGGCCACCGCGACGGCAGCGATGGTTCCGGTCTGAATCACGGTAAATAGAGTCCAGCCGTACAGGAAGCCCCAGAGCGGGGAATATGCCTCACGCAGGTAAACGTACATGCCGCCGGCCTGAGGCATCATGGCCGACAGTTCGCCAAAGCAAAGCGCACCGGCCACGGTTAGCGCCCCGGCGATCCCCCAGGCGACCAACAGCCATCCCGGGCTGCCAATCTCCCGTCCCATCTCGGCGGAGACGATGAAGATTCCGGAGCCAATCATCACTCCGACGACCATCATCACCGAATCAAATAAGCCGAGTCCGCGCTGGAATTCGGAGGCGCCACGAGCGGTCGGGAGTTCTGATTCTGCAGCGCGAAATGTAGCCAAATTCGGACTCCGTTCGTTAGCTGATTGTAAATACGTCTTGACGTGTGGATATTGTATACATACTATGAGCTCGGGAGGAAGAACAACCTTCCTTTCTGCATGGCTTTGGAGTAAGTCTTTGTCATCCTTGCACTTTTCTCCACTTTTCTCGACACTATCCTCCCTGGAAACAAGCCCTGAGGAGGTAGGCGCGATGAACACAAGGCGGGCGGGCGGGGAACTGCGTCGGGTTCAAATTGTCGACTCCCACACGGGAGGCGAGCCGACCCGTCTCGTGGTGAGCGGTGGACCGGACTTGGGCAGAGGGCCGATGTCCGAACGGCTCGAGCGTTTTCGACAGGAGTATGACTTCTTCCGCTCGGCGGTGGTGAACGAACCCCGAGGTTCGGATGTGCTTGTGGGAGCGCTGCTTTGTGAGCCTTCGGATCCCGCCTGCGCGGCGGGAGTGATCTTTTTTAATAACGTCGGATACCTCAGTATGTGCGGCCACGGGACCATCGGGCTATTGGCTTCGCTGGCGCACATGGAGCGGATCACCGCAGGTGACCATCGAATCGAGACGCCTGTCGGGGTGGTGACTGCGACCCTTCACGAAAGCGGAGACGTTAGCGTGAATAACGTGGCGAGTTATCGTCAGGCGGCCGGAGTTTCCTTGGAGGTTCCCGGCTTTGGTCCAGTTTGCGGAGATATTGCCTGGGGCGGAAACTGGTTTTTCCTGATTGAAAAGCACAATTTTGAGCTGACTCTACAGAATATCGAGCGGCTCACCGAATTCACCTGGGCAGTGCGGCAGGCACTCAACCGCGCCGGAGTTACTGGTTCGGATGGGCATGAAATCGACCACATCGAGTTGTTTAGCCCGTCGAAAATGCCTGGGGTCAACAGCAGAAATTTCGTTTTGTGTCCGGGCAAGGCCTACGACCGCTCACCGTGCGGCACGGGAACCAGCGCAAAGCTGGCTTGTCTCTACGAGGATGGCAAGTTGCGGGAAGGCGATGTGTGGCGGCAGGAGAGTATTGTCGGGAGCGTATTCGAGGGGAAAGTCACGGTTCGAGGTGGAAAGATCTACCCCACGATCACCGGATCTGCGTTTGTGAACGCGAAGGCGGAATTGTTGCTCGATCCGAGAGATCCCTTTTGTAACGGCATTCGAGCATGAATGCAGCAACCTACGACGTCGTAATTGTAGGCGCCGGCATTGTGGGCGCCGCGTGTGCATGGGAATGCGCCGCGCGTAAATTGCGCGTCGCGGTGGTAGATCTCTCGACCATCGGCGGGGGTGCGACCGCAGCCGGAATGGGCCACATCGTTGTGATGGACGACTCCGAAGCGCAGTTTGCTTTGACTCGGTACTCGCAACAGTTGTGGCGTGACTTGCGGTCTGAACTTCCCGACGACGTGGAGTACGTGGAGTGCGGAACGATTTGGGTCGCAGCCGATGATCAGGAGTTGCAGGAAGTAGACCGTAAGAAGGTCTTCTACTCCGAGCGCGGAGTGCCGGTCGAGGTGCTGAGCGGGAGAGACTTGGAAAACGTCGAGCCTCATTTGCGAAAGGGAATGGCTGGTGGCTTGCTCGTTCCCGAAGACGGAGTTCTCTATCCGCCCTGCGCTGCGCGCTTCCTGCTCGAAAGAGCGCAGGAGTACGGTACGACAGTGCATATGGGTGCGCCGGTGGTAGAACTCGGGCAAGGGAGGGTTCGACGCGGGGATGGAAGCGAGTTTTATGGAGGGGTCATCGTGAATGCCGCCGGGGCTTGGTCCCCGGAACTGACGCCTGGGATCAAGGTGAAGAAGCGTAAGGGGCATTTGGTCATTACGGACCGCTATCCGGGATTTGTCCATCACCAACTGGTCGAGCTCGGCTACCTAAAGAGTGCGCATTCGGTCAGCGCAGATTCGGTGGCGTTCAACGTGCAGCCGCGCCGCACAGGTCAGTTGCTCATAGGTTCTTCGCGTCAGTACGGGGCGGAGCATCGGGAAGTGGACCATGGCATCCTCGCGCGCATGGTGGAGCGTGCCGAGCACTACATGCCAGCCTTGGCGGAAACCTCTGCCATCCGAGTGTGGACAGGGTTCCGTGCAGCCACGCCGGACAAGTTACCGCTCATAGGTCCCTGGGCGGAAGACTCGACGGTTTTCCTTGCAACCGGACATGAGGGTTTGGGAATCACGACCTCCCTCGCCACGGCGCGGTTGTTGGCGGATCAGTTGGTGGGTGCAACCTCCGCTATTTCCCGGGAACCATACCTGCCTTCCCGCACTGGAAGCATGGAGCACGCCCATGCCTGAGCCCATTGCAGTTACGGTGAATGGATCCCCTGTCGCCGTGACTCGAGGAACCAGTGTTGCAGCGGCCATGATGATTGCCGGCGCAAGCTGTCGTACTTCCGTGAGTGGGGAATTGCGCGGCCCTTTATGCGGAATGGGAATTTGTTTTGAATGCCGCGCCGAGATCGACGGGGTCGCGCATAGCCGAAGCTGCCAGATCCTGTGCGTGTCGGGAATGAACATCAAGACCGATGGTTAGCTCGAAGCGAAAATTCGACGTGCTTGTGGTCGGAGGCGGACCTGCCGGGATTGCGGCTGCGGTTTCTGCAGCCCAGTCGGGCAAGCGCGTCGCCATTGTCGACGACAACCCGGCACTCGGAGGTCAAATCTGGCGTGGCGAAACAATTCATTCCGATGCGACTGCCGTGGCATGGATCGCCAAGCTGCGCGCCAGTTCGGTGGAATTGTTTCCCGGCACCCGCGTCTTTGATCAGCCTTCGCCGGGTGTATTGAAGGCCGAGACCGTGGATGGCATGTCGGTATTCGATTACGAAAAACTGATTCTTGCCACCGGTGCAAGAGAGCGGTTTGTCCCCTTCCCGGGATGGACGCTTCAGAATGTAATGGGAGCGGGTGCTTTACAAGCTCTGGTTAAGGCAGGTTTGCCAATCCAGGGGAAGCGAGTGGTGGTGGCTGGGACGGGTCCCTTGCTGCTGGCGGTTGCGGCGTACCTCACAAAGCACGGTGCGATGGTCGTCGCCGTCTGTGAGCAGGCATCGCGAGCTTCGTTGGGAGCTTTTGCACTCGCACTTTTGCGGCACCCGGGCAAAATCGCGCAGGCCTGGGACTTGCGTAAGGACCTCTCAGGAACCCATCTCATCACAAGTTCCTGGCCTCTGGGCGCCACCGGAAACCAGATCCTCGAATCAGTCGTGATTTCGACCAGCCGAGGCGAAGAGCAGATCTTTTGCGATTACCTGGCGTGTGGTTTCCATCTCGTACCCAATACGGAACTTGCTTCGCTGCTCGGCTGTCGCCTCGAGGGGGGCCTGGTCGCGGTTGACGCTTTACAGAACACCTCGGTTCCGAACGTCCTTTGCGTGGGGGAACCTACCGGGATTGGCGGCGTGGACCTGGCTTTGCTCGAAGGACAAATAGCGGGACTGGTGGCAAGCGGGCAGAAGGCGGCAGCGGATCTCGTCAATCAACGCGCGAAGTATCGGAGTTTTGCGCGGTCTCTTGAGAAAGCCTTCGAACTTCGGCCTGAACTCAAACGACTGGCCGCACCGGACACCATTGTCTGCCGCTGCGAAGACGTGACGCTCGCCAAACTGCAGCAACATGGTTCCTGGCGGGCGGCGAAGCTTCAATCGCGCTGCGGGATGGGGCCGTGCCAAGGACGAATTTGCGGTCCCGCAACCCAATTTCTGCTGGGATGGACACCAGACTCTGTCCGTCCGCCGGTTCTGCCGGTAAAGCTGGGGAATCTGACGTCTGAATCACGCGAGCCGAACCGAGAGCTTGCGTCGGTCAAGTGAGGACAACAATGAACTGGAATGGCGTAATGCCGGCAATCACGACCTGTTTCGATCGGAACCTCGAAGTCGACTACGACTTCATAGGTGAGCATTGTCGCTGGTTGTTGGAAAACGGTTGCACAGGCGTGGTTTGTCTTGGATCTCTGGGTGAAGGGGCAACCTTGTCCTTCGATGAGAAGGCAAGGATTCTTCGTAACTGCGTCAAGGCTGTCAACGGCAGCGCCCCCGTGGTCGCGTCCATTTCGGCGTTGACCACGGCAGAAGCCGTGGCGCTCGCGCGGGCGGCAACCGACGCCGGCTGCGATGGTCTGATGGTGCTTCCGCCATATGTTTACCGTGGAGATTGGCGGGAAATGAAAACCCACGTCGCTGCCGTGCTGGATGCAACTCCTCTCGGCTGCATGCTCTACAACAACCCGGTAGCATACGGAACCGATTTCCTTCCCGAGCAGATTCAGGAACTGGCGTCAGAATATGCGAATTTGGAGTCCGTGAAGGAGTCAAGCACCGACGTGAGAAGAGTGGCGGCAATTCGGGCGCTGCTCGATGAACGCCTCGAGGTTTTCGTCGGTGTCGATGACGCAATTCTAGAGGGCATCGGTGTGGGAGCCACGGGATGGATAGCCGGATTGGCCAATGCACTTCCCCGCGAATCGGCTGAGCTGTTCAACCTTGCCCGGAATTGTGAACAAGAGAAGGCCTTTCGAATCTACCGGTGGTTCCTGCCCCTTCTCCGCATGGATACGGTTCCCGAGTTCGTGCAATTGATCAAGCTGGTTCAAGCCGAGGTGGGAATGGGGAACGCCCGCGTGCGTCCGCCACGACTCGAGCTGACCGGGGACAGGCTCCTCCAGGTTCAGCGCACGATCAAGGAGACCCTTGTCTCGCGCCCCGAAATCTTGAATGGCCGTGCCGTACCGGCCAAATGATCATTCCGAAAGGCGGCAAAATTTTGGAACTAAGGAGAACCCGAGTGCCCACGAAGTGCCTCGTAGGGAGATTCGCCCTCTTTGCTTCATTGCTTCTTCCCCTCTCGCTCCCAGCTCAAGACAAAATCGCAGTCACTCCACCCATGGGCTGGAACAGCTGGAACCATTTCGCCGAGCGAGTGGACGACGCCATGATTCGCGCTACCGCAGACGCGCTGGTTTCGAGCGGGATGCGCGACGCAGGTTATGTGTTCGTCAACATCGATGACACATGGCAGGGTCAGAGGGACGCGAGCGGCGTCATCCATCCGAACGACAGGTTCCCCGACATGAAGGCCCTGGCAGACTATGTCCATAGCAAAGGGCTAAAACTGGGGATCTACTCGGGACCTGGTCCGAAAACCTGCGCCCAATTTGAAGGCAGCCTCGGACACGAAGAGCAAGACGCCGAAACCTACGCGCAGTGGGGGATCGACTACCTGAAATACGACTGGTGTCAGCAGCCTCCTGCGAGCGTCGATCAAATGAAGGCAGCCTACGCGAAAATGCACGATGCTGTGAAGAAGGCGGGCCGGCCGATCGTTCTGAGCCTTTGCCAGTACGGGTGGCACAAAGTGTGGGAGTGGGGCCCGTCGGTTGGCGGAAACCTGTGGCGCACAACCGGCGATATCACCGACCGCTACAGTTCGATGGCGGAAATCGGTTTTAACCAGAATGGTCTCGAGAAATTTGCCGGCCCCGGACATTGGAACGACCCTGACATGCTGGAAGTTGGCAATGGGGGAATGAATGAGGACGAGTATAGAACTCACTTCAGCCTCTGGGCGGTCCTCGCTGCGCCGCTCATTGCCGGGAACGACCTCACGCGAATGACTCCGTACACGGTAGAGATTCTGACCAACCGCGAGGTGATTGCCGTAGATCAGGACCCTCTAGGAAAACAAGGATTCCGCGTCGCCCAGGAAGGCCCGTTCGAAGTCTGGATGAAGCCCATGCAGGACGGCAGCAAGGTCGTCGGCTTATTCAATCGACAGCGGACGAGCGAACAGATCACGGCTAACTTTGCGCAGATCGGAATTCGCGGGGAAGCCTCCGTGCGCGATCTCTGGCTTAAGAACGATGTCGGTACCTTCAAGGACTCGTACAGCGCGTATGTGCCGCCCCACGGAGTGGTGCTCATCAGAATTCGTCAGAAATAGACTTCGCTGTTCATCGGACTATTCATCAGGAGGCAAGATGGCTTCTCGACGGCTGCGCTTGCTCGGTGTAATGTCTGCCGGGCTTTTCTTGGTTTCGGGAGCGTTCTCCCAGGGCACTCTCGAGGACTACGAGCGCGCGCGTAGTTTTCTGTACGGCAATCTCCGGCATTCCATTCATGTCGCCGACGTCTCTCCCCATTGGATCGACAAGACCAATCGCTTTTGGTACCACAAGGCTGCTCCGACGGGCAGCGAGTTCATCATCGTCGATGCGGAGCATAACACCATGGGGCCGGCCTTTGATCACGACCGGTTGGCTAAGAACCTGGCAGAAGTCAGCAAGCGAGAGGTCCGTGCCGACGAATTGCCCTTCGACGACATCGATTTGGCCGAGGATGGAAAGTCTGTCCAGTTCGATTTCGCCGATGCCCGTTGGACGTGTTCGCTCACGGACTACAAGTGCGCCAGTGAGCCGGCACAAAAGCCGGAAGAGTCCCAATCACCCGATAAGAAATGGTCGGCGTTCGTTAAGGAACACAACCTTTATGTTCGGAATGTTTCAAGTGGAACGGTCGTGCAATTGACGCAAGACGGAGCGAGCGGTTGGGACTACGCGACGCCACTTCCAGCTCTTCGGTTGCTGGTCGAGCAGAAGAGCGACAACGTGAAACAGCCCGCCGGAGTTTTCTGGTCGCCGGACTCCACCAAACTCATTACCTATCGGATCGACTCACGCAACGCGGGGCGTTTTACCAGCATGCAGTTCGTGCCTGAGGACCAGTTGAGGCCAAAAGCCTACACCGTCGTCTACCCGCTCCCGGGTGAGGTGCTCCCAAAGGCCGAGCCCATCATTTTTGATTTGCGCGCAGAAAAACGCATCAACGTAAAAACAGCTGCGCTCGAACTTCCGTTCCAGGATGCACCCGGGTTTGATTGGTCTCCTGACGGGAAGACCATACGCTATGACTACGACGAACGGGGCGATAAGGCCAGAGAGATTCGTTTGGTCGACCCCGAAACCGGAGACCAGAGGGCGCTTGTGCGGGAGGAGGCAAAGGAGTATGTGGATCCCGGCGAAACCTTCTATCGCTATGACGAAGCCACGGGAGAACTGATCATTGCCTTAGAGCGCGACGGTTGGAATCATCTTTATCTGTACGACAAGAATGGCAAGCTTGAAAACCAGGTCACCTCCGGGGCGTGGGTGGTTCGCCAGATTGAGTATGTGGACGAGAAGGGCCGCCGCATCTATTTCCTCGCAGGCGGCCGGGAGAAAGGCGAGGACCCATATCAGACGCACTTGTATGTCGGGGGATTTGACGGCAAAGGTCTGACACTGCTCACCCCCGAGAATGCCAACCATTCTGTGAGCGTGTCTCCCGATGGCGGCTTTTTCGTGGACAACTACTCGCGGCCGAATCTTCCCTCGGTGTCCACATTGCGCCGCACGAAAGATGGCTCTGAGGTGCGTGGGTTAGAGAAGACCGATGTTTCCCCGTTGCAGGCGAAAGGCTGGAAGCCCCCCGAACCATTTCAGGGCAAAGCTGCCGATGGAACGACTGACCTATATGGACTCATCTGGCACCCATCGAACTTCGATTCCTCGAAAAAGTATCCCGTGATCGAGCACGTCTACACGGGGCCACAGGACTTCTTTGTACCCCAAACCTTTGGCGGGACGCTTTGGCTGCAGCCCGTGGCCGAGCTGGGGTTTGTCGTGGTCATGATTGACGGGCGCGGCACGACCGGCCGATCGCGCCAGTTTCACCAGTTTTCTTACAGAAATCTTGGTGGAGCATTCGAAGATCATGTGGCCATGATCAAACAGATGGCGGCGCGTTTTCCTTACATGGATATCAGTCGCGTGGGAATCTTCGGAACCTCCGCCGGCGGTTATGGCGCAGCACACGCGATGCTGCTCTACCCGGACTTCTACCGGGTTTGCGTGTCGATCTCCGGCGATCATGATGCTCGTCTGGACAAGGCGTGGTGGAACGAACTCTACCAGGGCTATCCCGTCCAAGCCGACTACATCGCTCAGTCCAACGTTACGATGGCCGACAAGCTGAAGGGTCACCTCTTGCTGGTTCATGGCGATATCGACGACAACGTCCATCCGGTTGAAACTATGCGTTTCGCCGACGCCCTGATGAAGGCAAACAAGAATTTCGACATGCTGCTCGTACCCAACATGTACCACGGCGAAAGCGGTCCGCATGCGACCTACTTGATTCGTAGGCGTTGGGATTATTTCGTCCAGTACTTGCTAGGAGTAGAGCCACCGAAGGACTTTGGAATTAGTGAGCAGGATATTTCTGGTTCCAGACGAATGCGCAGAAGATAACTAGGAAGATCGCAAATGGCCACCTCATTCAATCGGCGTCAAGCAGTGAAGACAATGGTTGCCGCGTCCGTGGCAACAGCCATTCCCAAGGCAATGCTAGGCGGAGCGAACGCTTCGAACGTCCAAATCCCGGTCGAGGCGCAGATTACCTCGATCAGTCCGCACACAATTCGCTTGCTGGTGCTGCCGGTTCGAGCGACGGAGGCGATCAGAGTTCCGGAGGATGGCTCGCTGGTCCGCACAGACTGGGGCGCCCCGACGGCGAGAATTCGTGATTCCAAGGTTTCGGGCGTTAAGTGTGGGGAGTTGAACGTCCGGCTCAGCTTTGATCCGCTTACGATTTCAATGGAGAGTGCCAAGGGCGGCGCGGCTATACAACGGATCCGAGTCGATCCGGAGAGTGGTGCAGTCACCTTCACCATCGGGGACGCGCAGCTTCTTGGTCTGGGCGAAGGCGGAGCGCAATTCGATCGTCGTGGTTCGGTCGATCGCATGAAAAGCGGCCAGGGTGGCTACAAGCTCAGAACCCATGGAGGGCGCGTTCCCATTCCTTGGCTCATCAGCACGGCGGGATGGGCGATGTTCATCCATCAACCCTACGGCAGTCTCGATCTCACCGGATCCGAGGGCAAATTCCTTCCCTTTGCGGCGGACAAGGCGCTGCCGGTCGACATCTTTTTCGTTGCGTCAAAGGATCCTTCCCTGATCATGGCAGAATATGCGCGCCTCACCGGCCGCCCGGAGCTTCCTCCCCTGTGGAGCCTTGGATATCAGCAGTCGCATCGCACGCTGGCGAGCAGGGACGAGGTGCTGTTAGAAGCCAAGACATTTCGCGAAAAGAAGCTGCCCTGTGACGCGGTGATTTATCTGGGAACCGGCTTCTGTCCCGCAGGATGGAATACGGAAAACGGATCGTTCACCTGGAATGACAAGGTCTTTCCCGATCCCCCCAAAATGATCCAGGAATTGCACGAAGACCACTTCAAAGTGGTTCTGCATTCTGTGATTATGACCGACACGCTCGAAGGTGCGGTCGAGGACAAGGGTCAATGTGCGGCAGATACTTCGAAGTCGTCCGACGCCAGCTGCTACTGGGACGCGCATCGCCCCGATTTCTCCATGGGAGTCGACGGATGGTGGCCGGACGAAGGCGATCCGCTCGACGTCCCTTCTCGGCTGGTTCGCAATCGCCTGTATTGGGAAGGACCTCAGACCGATCGCCCCAACGAGCGGCCCTATGCACTGCATCGCAACGGATATGCCGGAATGCAACGTTATGGGTCGTTCTTATGGTCGGGCGACGTGTATTCGACCTGGGAGACTCTGAAGACGCACGTTCCCATTGCCATCAATACCAGCCTGACCGGAATCCCTTATTGGGGAACAGATATCGGAGGCTTTGTTCCAACCAGTGAATTCACCGCCGAGCTTTACTTGCGTTGGTTCCAATTCGGCGCTTTCTGCACCTTGTTTCGCTGTCATGGGCGGAACTGGAAGCTACGGCTACCTTGGGGCTGGAACACTGGCGACCCCGGGCCGATCGAAATCAAGAGCTACGACGGCGCGGCAATACCCGACGCGAGCCAACTGCACAATCCTCAGGTCGAGGAAGTGTGCCGAAAGTATCTCAACCTTCGCTATCGCATGCTGCCATATCTGTATAGCGCGGTTCGAGAGGCCACGCAGACCGGCATGCCGGTCATGCGCGCTCTCTGGCTCCATTATCCCGACGATGCCCACGCTGTTCGTTGCGGTGACCAGTATCTCTGGGGACGTGATGTGCTTGTAGCACCTGTCGCTGAGCAGGGCGCGAAGTCGCGCAAGATCTATCTGCCGCGCGGGGTTTGGTATGACTTCTGGACCAATGAGCGGATCGAAGGAGGCCGGGAAATCACCCGAGCAGTGGATCTAGAGACCATGCCCCTGTATGTCCGTGCTGGATCCATTCTTCCCTTGGGCCCGGTGAAGCAGTTTGTCGAGGAACGATCCGAGGAACCACTCACCGTGACGGTTTATCCGGGGACGGATGGCAGCTTCCTTCTTTACGAGGACGATGGCCGGAGCTTCGACTACCGACGCGGTGAATGGATGGGAATCCAATTGTCATGGCACGACCATAGCCGCACGCTGCGAATGCAATTGGCTAGCGGCTCGAAGATGCTGGCGCCGTCTAAACGCAAGATTGACGTTAAGGTGGGCGACAACCTGCGGCAGATCGCGTTCGACGGGCGCCCCAGCGAAATTCGTTTCTAGCCTTTAGGACTGCATACCGCAAGGAGTTGTTGATTGCGAATCGTCTTTGCCGTTCTCTATTTCTTGTTCTTGGGTATTACGGCTTCCGCCCAGCAGCTTGAAAACGATCGATTCCAGCTGAGGTTTTCTGATTCCGGCCTCAGCAGCCTGAAGCATACGCACGACGTTTATGACACCGATTACGTCCTCTCGGGAAGAGCAGTCGGTGATGTTCTGGTTCGATACAAAGTTGCAGGACAAGCGTGGAAACAGGTCGACAGCGCCACCGCTGGCGCGGAAAACCCCTCGGGCCATGGGATGAGGTACAGCTATAAGATCGGACGCGCGATCCCGACCATCGCAACCGCGAGCAAGACAAACTCCTCGACCGGACCTTGGGGCACAAGCGCACTCAACGATCAGATTGAGCCTAGCAGCTCACGCGATAAGGGCATCCCGTTGTTTGCCTGGGGAGACCATCACGGAAGCGAAGAGTGGGTGGAATACGACTTCGGTACCATGAAGCAGGTTTCCTCTGCCGAAGTGTACTGGGCCATCGGCTCGTATGAGAGTTACCAATGGAGCTTGCCGGTTTCATGGAAGATTCAGTATCGCGACGGTGAGCAATGGAAGGACGTTCGCACGTCGGGAACTTATGGCGAGGCATCTGATCAGTTCAATCATGTCGATTTCGAGCCGGTGATCACCCAACATCTCCGGCTTCTCGCCCAGCTGCCCAAAAACGCAACTTCCGCAATCTACGAGTGGCGAGTGAACACCCAGAGTGGCAAACAGGTGGAAAGCGTTGCTGACCTAACGCCCACTGAAAGCTTTCTCCTCGACGGCGACTCACTGGTTTGGACCATCGCGCTTCATAACGAAACCGAACAGCCCATCGAAATCGGAGATCTCGGTTTCGCCCTTCCGTTCAACACGGACTATGTCCCGGACAAAATCGAGACCTACACCAAGCGCGTAATTCGCCACAGCTTTGTGGGAGGCGATGGCTCGTACATTTTTTGGATGCGATCGAACGCGGTTGGTCCATACCTGTTGATGGTTCCCGAGGAGGGAGCGCACCTGGAATACTTCGATCAGGAGGAAGACCGAAGCTACACGGTGTACGTCCATTCGTGGGGACGAGGTCAGGAGTTGGCTGCCAAGGGCGGCACATGGCGTCTGGCTCACACCAAGGCGACCTTAGAGCCCAAAGGAACGCCGGGCGACTCTCGAATCTATCGATTTAAGTTCCGTTGGGCGAACGATTACCAAGCCGTGCGCGACCTGCTTTACCAGGAGGGTGGTTTCGACGTGAATCTGGTCCCGGGAATGACGGTTCCGACCGATCTGCCGACCATGTTCTCCCTTCGTACGCGCAACCAGATTCGCGACATCGTCGCTGAGCATCCGGAGAAGACAACGATCAAGCTGATCGCAAAAAAAAGTCCCGATACATACGTCTATGCTGTGAAATTCTCGCGCCTTGGCGAGAACATGCTTACCGTGAGGTATGGAAAAGACGAATATCTTCCTCTGGACTTCTTTGTCACGGAGCCGCTAGAAACGCTTTACAAGAAGCGGGCGCGATTTTTGATGACGCACGAGCAGTGGCACGACCCTAAGCTCTGGTACAAGAGCCTCTATTCGCAGTGGGATATGAAGCACCAAGTGCTGCGCAGCCCCGACGACCTCGATGGATTGCAATCTTATGCGGTGGCGAGCGATGATCCTTCTCTTGGCAAAGCCCCTTATTTGGCATACAAGAACGTGTTCTTTCCCGACCGAGAGGAGATCGCCTCGGTTGAAAGCTACATCGAAAACTTCGTCTGGGGAGGACTGCAGCAGACCGACCAGGAACCCTATCCCTACGCTATCTACGGGATCCCTAACTGGAATGTGAATCGCAAGAGCTCAGAGGACAACGAGCATGGCAAGAAGCACATCTGGCGCATCTACGATTACCCGCACATAGTCGCTCTCTACTACTACATGTATCTCGTGGCGCATGACTATCCGGGAATGGTTCATTACCTGGACGCGACCGGCTACCTCGAACGTGCCTATGGTACGGCCCTGGCGTTCTTCACGGTGCCGATGGAGATCTTGAAATGGTCGGCTTACGAGACTGGAACATACAATGAAGTAGTCATCCCCGACCTTATCAGAGCACTCGAAGACAATGGCCGCAGAGACCAAGCAGACAAGCTGCGCGCGCATTGGGAGGCGAAGGCGGAATTCTTCATCAATAAGAAACCAGACCTGTATCAGTCAGAGTACCCGTTCGATTCCACCGCATTTGAGTCCACTCATGCCTTGGCAATCTATGCGCACACCCGATTGCAGAATCCTGCTGCGACGAAGTTTCGAGAATCGGTTCAGCCGAGCGACGCGAGCGACTTTCTTGAGGAGCAGATTCGCTTGAACGTTGCCGCTCGAGGGTGGGAACCAGCATACTACTGGCTGGGCAGCGACTACCGCGCCAGCGGCAACACCGCGTATACCCTCAGCTACATGTCACAAATGGGTGGCTGGGCAATCGAAAATTATGCGATCGATTTTGCCAAGAATCCGATTCCCTATCTCCGACTCGGATACCAATCCTATCTGAGCTCCTGGGTGCTGCTGAACTCGGGCACGCCGGAATCCAACTACGGATATTGGTTTCCCGGAAAAGAGAACGACGGAGGCGCCGGGGGCGGCTTCGAACCTCGCCCTTGGGGCCGCGCCTGGTTGGGCAATAAAGAAATGGGCCGCGGATCGTGGTGGTATTCAGGCGAGATCGACCTCGGGTTTACTGGTGCACTGCGGTCTGCTTCGACCATCGTAAGTGACGATCCAATTTTCGGCCTCTACGCCTATGGCGGCGTGGTGAAGCAGACGGGCAAGTCCATCAGCGTGGTCCCGCGCGATGGCGTGCGCAGTCGCTTCGCCTTGGTCCGCGGTGAAACACGTTTTCAAATGAATCTTAGCCGAGATGGATTTGTCAGCGAGCAGCCGATCGTCTTCGACGATTCGCTTGGCCGAATAGCATTCAGCCTCGAGAACCGCTCTCACGATCGACACGAGACCGCCTTGCACATCAAGGGTCTACCACCAGGGTCCTATCGGTTGAGCATCGGTCACAAGGTGACGAAGAAGTTTGTGAGCGACGCTGGTCGAAGCATGATGCTGAACATTGCTATTCCTGCCGACGAGGTGAGTCTCGTGAGCATCCGCCGCGACTGACACCGCCCTAGTTGGATCGGCCGAATCGTGTCAGTCCGGCTCGCGGCAGCACCCGGCAAACCCCAATTGAGAGCGAAAGCCAAAAAGCTGATCAGGACCACCGACTCCGCATTTTTCGCAAAAATAGGGTAAAACCCCTATTTTCCTCCCCACATTGACACCCGTCGAGACTTAAGTCCGGGTGGGTACATTGCACCTTCGATTAGGGAGATTGTCGTTTTTGATTTGAGGTGAGTACAGGCTGACCTACAATCCCTGCCAACCGAGCTGCTCAAGCTCTACGCAGCGCCAAGTCTTTCTCTGGAGCCATTGGGATGACATTTGGGAAATTCTCCATCATAGCCTGCCTAGTGACAGCTACTTTCCCTGCCTATGCCGGGGTGTACGTCACATCGCCCTCCACAGCTACCGTTGCTACCAGCGGGAACGGTACTAGCACTTCTCCGGTCCATTTCGTTGCCACCGGGACATCGCCAGCCTGTTCGAAGGGTGTAGGATCTATGGGAATCTACACCGCTCCAAACACGTTGGCGTACACCGTGGCGGGCACCACTCTCGATACGAGCCTTTCCTTGAGTCCTGGTACCTACAACATCGCCGTTCAGGAGTGGGATAACTGCGGATGGTCATCGAAAGCTCAACTGACGCTAACCGTCAGCAGCCCGCCCGCGACTCCGTCGGGAACCACAACTAGCAAGACCTTCTACGGTATTGAAAGCCAAAAAGGATGGTCAGGGTACGCGCTGCTTCCTCCGAGTTGGGGAATCTGTTCGACGTGCAGTTCGTCCGGGCCGGAGTTGATCTGGTCCTGGACGCAGGGCATCAGTTCTCCTTCGCTCGACGGTCAGGCTACCAAGAGCGCGTATGGCGGCGGAACGAAGCAATGGGGCGATGTGCTGTGGAACAACCACATTGTCGGATCGTTTTCATCCCAAGGGCTTCCGGACTACCAACACACGCTCGTCCCCACTCTCCACAATTTCACCTATGACGTCTATTTCTGGGTGAAGGACGCGAGCGTCTCACAGGCGCTGGAGTTCGACATCAATCAGTTCACGGGTGGCCATTCTTTTATTTGGGGTCACGAGTGCCGAATCGCTGGCGGCCACCAGTGGGATATCTATGACAATGTCAATAAGCAGTGGGTACCCACGGGCATTCCTTGCAATCCCGTGAGCGGTGCGTGGAACCATGTGGTTATCAGCGTTCAAAGAACTTCCGACAATCGGCTGCTGTACAAGACAATCACCCTGAATGGGAAGACGGCGACCCTGAATCACTATGAGAATCCAGGGACGACGAGCTGGAGCGGCGTGACAATCAATTATCAGCTCGACGGAAACCGCTATGGCACTCCCTATAACGTCTACATCGACAAGCTAAATTTCACAATCCAGTAGCTAGGGATTGAACGGCGGGAACTGTCGAATCCTCATCTGCGCAAAAAAAGAGCCAAACCGCGCTAATAAGAAGGTCGGTCCGGCTCTGAGGAGACTGTCGTGCGTTATATGAATGAGTGAATAGCATGGCACGGCGTCGAGTTAACCTTCGATACCCTACATACTGTATTTTTGGACCAAGTGGAGGACAGCTGTTCGAGGCGCAGACGATTTGGACCCAAGAATCGGGGGAGACTCAGCATTTTCTTTGTCTGGATCTTTTCTCAAGACTAAGCCGGGTCCTAGATCCCCGCTACCTCAAATCCTGTATTACGAGGACTTGTGTCTTGCTCGCGGGGTTTGGGGGTGTCGAATTTCCCGGCCCGGAGCGGGCGTCAAGCGGCACATGCCAACTCGCGAGAACAGCCAGTCATTGCTATTGGGCTATTCGCTACTCGCGATTCGCCTCGACGTACCAGCAGCCGAGCTAAACCAGAGATGCAATGCGTTCGAGAATATCAGGTGGCAATGCTCTAGCTTTTCTCGCCACCGAATCGATACATACCCCAACCACAATCATGCTCGCCGCTACCTCTCCGGTCTGATCATTCCTCATCTCATGAGCAAAACGGAGCGATTTTTCTTTTCCTTCGAGGAGGGAAGAGCGAATCGTCAGCAAGTCCCCAGAACGCAGTTCGCGCTTGTATTGGATATGCTGTTCGACGGCCACGAGACCAAATCCCTCGTCTCGAAGTCGCAAAGGAGTTGCTCCGATCGAAGCCAAGAGTTGCCACGTGGCCTCGTCGAACTTTCCTACGTACCACATGACGTTCATGTGACCCATATGGTCGCAGTGCCACGGATAGACCACGCCACGGTAGGTAATCATCGATTCGGGCATGTTTAAGGTTACACGTTCCAGTCTGAATGCGTGGACCATGATTCCAGATTTCATCCCTTTCCCTCTAAGTACGAGGTACGGGGCACCTAAGGAAGAACAAGCTTGCCCAAGTTCCATCCCCACAGTGGCTTTCGGTGGCTCGCTCCAGAGAAAACCTCGCAGCTTGGACGACAATCCAACCAAGACACGAAAGGAGGAGTGTCTATGACAAGGACATTCTTGTTCGGTTTGATCCTCCTGGCCTCGGCTGCTTGGGTACAGGCGCAAAGCCAGTATCCGCAGACCAGCTCCGGTCAAAGCGAAGCGACTGCTTCGGGCCATACGACAGTAGAAGGTTGCCTGCAGGGCTCTGGTGGTACCTACACCTTGACCGATAAGAATGGAACGACCTACCAACTTGAGGGTGATACTTCAAAGTTGACTGCTCACGCAGGGCACGAGGTCCAAATCACAGGATCTACAACCGCCGCAACCTCGACTACCCCCAACCCGACAACCGGAACGGCGACAGCTGGAGGACAGCAACCGATGCTGACCGTGCAAAAGGTCAAGCATATTTCCGAATCCTGCAAATCGGCCACACCAAAGTAGTGCCGGCCTCGAAGAACCGATTGGTTGTTTTTCTTCTTAACAGAGCCGCTTTCCATAGCGGCTCTATTTTCCCTGACAAAATCGAGGCTCGGGTGGGAACGGGCTTTGCCTCCAGGCGGCGATCGTCCGATGGGTGTTTCCAGAGGAAAATGCGGGCTCGAAGCAGAGATTGATTCCAGGTGACGCTAGGCGATGTTGCGGCGCGGGAATGGCCCTGCCGATCTATCCGAGACTATGTGTGCCAATTGCTTGCTTACGAATAGGCGTTTCCCGTGAACCGCTTGTACCGCCTCTCCTAAGCTGCTAGGCACGTCGGTTTTCACCAGGAATCCGCGTGCCCCTACAGCAAAGGCTTCGCGCACAAATAGGGGATTGTCGTGCAACGTCACGAACAAGAGTTCGGTTTTAGGAGCAAATTTCTTGATCAATGGAGCTGCCTGGAACCCGTTAATTTGCGGGAGACTGATGTCCAGCAAAACCACGTCCGGTTGAAGTTCTTGCGCTCTCCGAATCGCGTCAAATCCGTCCGCGGATTCCCATACGACATCGAAGCCCGCCTGCAAGGAAAGCACCGTGCGCACCTGTTTGCGCACAAACTCGTTATCGTCAACGATGAGCACACGAATTGAAGACGAACTATCCCCTGCCAATGTGAGACCCCCGTTCCCGAGAATTGACTTGGCTACTACCGGAGTGATGTTGTAGGACGGTGGCGGCGAAGCTTCCACAAACAAAATGCTGCGAGAATAGTAGGGCGTAGTATGGCGCGGAACAATACCCCCGTAACTGTACAGAGCCTTAGCGCCGCTTCGAAACTGAGAAATAGAAAAACGTACTAGGGAATGGAATTTTGGGTTTCTGTGCCGCGTGGATGGTCAGCTCTCAGTCGTCCTCTTTGAGCGATTCCTCAAGCGCGAGTGCGGCCTTATAGTGTGATAGAGCCAGGTTTGCGGCGCGGATTTCTGCTTCGATTCGGTTGCGTTCCCCGAGTTCCTCGCTGCGCATACTTCGGTCCACCAAGCGCCGAACCCTGGCCTCAAGTGCTTGACGTGTTCTCGTACGGTTCGATCCACCATGCGTCAAGCCCGACAGCAGAGTACGAAAACTGGAGGGGTCATGAGAATACAGTAATTTCTCGATTACTTACCGCCGGCTAGTCTCGGTGTGAATCCAAGAAGCACAAGCCTCTACGCAGCAGCTTTTTTGGACGCATCTTGATCCGGAGAGTTGGCATGCGGAGAATCTGGAACAGGAAGTCTGGCAGCCACCGTCGTGCCCTTCGAATCGGACGTTATTTCCAGGTCACCGCCCAGTTGACGCACTCGTTCCCTCATCCCCCGGATACCAACTCCGGGTGTTCCCACCGAAGCCAGCATCGCAATCTTTTCTTGAGGAATGCCGGTTCCGTGGTCTTGCACTTCGACAAGCACTCGTTCATGGATGCGCCGGCAACGAATTTGTGCAACCAGACTTCCCGAATGGCGATGAATGTTGGTGAGGCTCTCTTGGACGATGCGAAACATCGCTGTCTCTACATCCCGTGGCAGCCTCCCGAAGTCATCCGGGCAATCGAGTTCGACTTTGATGTGGCTCCGTTGAGCAAATCCGTCAATATACCAGCGAATCGCCGAAGCTAGCCCAGCCTCGTCGAGAAGCGGGGGGTGAAGAAGATGAGAAATTGTGCGCACCTCTTTGCTCATCTCCTGAATGAGATTTTCGCTATCCGAGAGGACGGCAGCGGCCTTGGTCAGACGTTCAATTTCAGCGCGCACAGTCGACATATTCAGACTGAGGCCAACTAGCAGCTGGCCAACGCTATCGTGCAATTCACGGGCGATGCGCCGCCTCTCCTCGTCTTGCATCTGGAGCAGACGCGCCGAGAGGTCACGCAGATTGCTGTTGGCCAAATCTAGCTGCGAAGTCCGCTCCCTCACCTGGAGTTCGAGTTCGGCTTGTCCCCTCTTCAAACTCAAGTTGATCCGTCGCTGGGTTTCTCCCATAACTAGAACTGCACTTGACGTCAAAACAAAAACCAACAAGGTGACGAGCTGTCTCAGGCTGGGCGCATGATAGGCAAATGGTTGCGAGTAAAACCAAAACTGAATCGCAACCACGATACTCACCGCGAAGATTGCAGGTCTCGTACCCATGTACCAAGCAGAAAATGCGACGATGGCAGAGGCAAGAATGTATTCCATGGCTTCTGCCTGGACGCTTTTCCACGCGTGAACGGGAAGCAGAACGGACAATGTCATTAACGCCACGAGTGCATAGCGCTTTAGGTTTGTCGCCATGGCCGCAATGCCGGGTTTCATCTCTCCCACCGCATTCTATCTTCGGTCCAAATCGGACCAACCAGCTACATTGTAGGCCCTATTACGAGCCGCCATGCATCCATTCGAGTGCCCATGTACCGCCGAGTAGTAGAGAGGTATCTGCCTGTCCGCGATGGCTCGAAACAGGGCCATAGTCCCACTTTTTGGCAATTGTGCAGTCTGGCGGCTTTCTGAAGAATAAGTGCAAGTACGACGGAACGATTTTCTGCAAAACACCCTATCGCAACTGCACCGTGGGGTTTCTTCCGGCAAACGGTTCTGCGACGCTCTCCCTCAACCGGCCAGGTTAGATCCAGATGAGTCCTGTGGCGGTTCCGATTGCATGCAGGTTTGTGCTCCAACACGCCCCGCAAATTCGCGGTCTGCACATCCTCAAGCAATAAGGGTGGGGATGAGTTGATCGACGGCGTACAATCTTTTTCCGCGTGTCCAAAACGGATACGCAGGTGGAGTAGGCACAGACATCATGAGAGATAGAGGAACCTCCAGGCGTGAGTATTTGAAGTTCATGGCGGCAAGCGCGGGATTAGCCACAGCGGCGCCGCTGGCGTTTTCGCAAGCAGGTCAGCCGAAGACAGAACAGTCGCCTGGCCCGCCACCGCGACATGAGCAGCGAATCCAGTGGTGGCAAGCAGCCAAATTTGGCATGTTCATCCATTGGGGGCTGTACAGCCTGATCGGTCGCCATGAGTGGGCGATGGAGATGGAAGGCATTCCGGTTCGGCAATATGAAGTTCTCGCCAAGCATTTCAATCCAAAGCCAAATGCAGCGCGGGATTGGGCCCGATTGGCAAAAGCGGCGGGTCAAAAGTATATGGTGATGACCACCAAGCACCACGAGGGGTTTTGCAACTTCGATACGAAGCTGACCGACTACTGTGCTCCGAAGCAGGCTGCAGG
>Ga0157378_10000772_pt1 | contig 29716 bp, 24 predicted proteins | sample M65metaG_FD_115309 | JGI IMG/M metagenome (GOLD analysis project Ga0157378, IMG submission 115309) | Miscanthus rhizosphere microbial communities from Kellogg Biological Station, Michigan, USA - M6-5 metaG | ecosystem: Host-associated > Plants > Roots > Rhizosphere > Soil | place: USA: Michigan... | reverse complement strand
TCTATCATTTTTACCGCTATTCCTGGACGGGGTTTGACGCGGACGAAGCGGAACTTTCCGCCGCGCTGGCGCAGTTTCCGGATGCCGACCCCTCTCGCCCGTTCGATCCGAAATCATGCACGAACACCGTATTTGATGATGCGGGGACAAATCCGCGGCACCTGCTGGATCTGGACCGCGCGACTGGTTCCCAGCGCCGGATTTTGCGCGGACAGAGTTTCTGGGGCGCTCTGATGGAAATTGCCGCCGAAGAAAAGATTTCCTACCAAAAATATTCCTACTCTCGGCGGGCGGATCTGTACCGCCTTGATCTGGACGCGGAAAATGCCGCGCGAATCGACGAAGCGGCAAATCGCCTGGCGACGGGCAAGCTACGATCGGCGTTGCGTGTTTTGCCGGTCGCGGCATGCATTGTTTTCGTCTGCCCGCGGTAGTTGATAGCACAGGCTTCAGCCTGTGGCTTCGTCTGTCTTACTACAAAAAGCCACACAGGTTGAACAGACTGCTGGAAAACTCAAGATTCTGTCATTCTGAGCGAAGCGAAGAATCTCTCTTCTTCGATTTACGCATGTACAAGGAGAGAAACCCGGAGAGATTCTTCGCTTCGCTCAGAATGACAACAGCCCTTTTTCAGCAGGCTGTTCAGCTTGTCTGGTTTAGGTTAGTGCCCACCACAGCTCAAAACCACACAGGCTGAAGCCTGTGCTACTTAACCCGTGAATCTTCCGAGACGCAGCGCTCGAAATTCTCTCGAACCGCGAACAATTTAGGCCATAATGCCGGGCGAGCGTGAACAGGCGTGTCCCGGCAACATGCCGGAGACACGCTCAGGAACGAAACCGCAAGCGGAGGTATTTCTTGACCGAAAAACCGTGGAGCTCAACCGCACCGCCGGCGGAATTTCGTTCTTATGTAGAGGCGTCAAGCACCATGACCGAGTTCAGCTGGCGGGCCGTGATTCTAGGCGCGCTTTTCGGCATCCTGTTCGGCGCGGTATCGGTTTATGTGGGGCTTCGCGCAGGACTGACGGTCTCGGCTTCGATTCCTATTTCCGTTCTGTCGATCTCCATCCTGCGCGCGTTCGGCAAGTCCACCATCCTCGAAAACAATATCGTGCAGACCACGGGGTCGGCGGGCGAGTCTGTTGCGGCCGGTGTGATTTTCACGCTGCCGGCGCTGATTTTTCTGGGATTCTCGCTGAACACTGAATACTGGCGCGTATTTTTCCTGGCGCTGCTTGGCGGTTGGCTCGGCGTGCTGCTGATGGTTCCGCTGCGCCGCCAGCTCATCGTCAAGGAACATGGCAACCTGACGTTTCCGGAAGGCACGGCTTGCGCGGATGTTCTGGTGGCGGGAGAGCGCGGCGGTTCTTTTGCTGGGCGCGTTTTCTGGGGGCTCGGACTCGGCGGCGTGTACACGTTTTGCATGAACACTCTCGGAATGTGGCCCGGACAGCCGGAGTACCGGCCGAATTGGCTGCCGGGAGCATCGTTCCGCGCGGCTATCACTTCGGAATATCTCGGCGTGGGTTACATCATTGGACCGCGCGTATCGGGAACGCTGTTTGCCGGCGGTGTGATTTCGTGGCTCGTGTTGATGCCGGCGATTAAATTTTTTGGATCGCTTTCCCCGAACGTGCCGCTGTATCCCAGCACCGTGCCGATTCCGCAAATGACACCTGATCAGCTTTGGGCCAGTTACATTCGACCGATGGGAGCGGGCGCCGTCGCGGCTTCGGGCTTGATCACTCTGATCAAAACGATGCCCACGATTTTGTCCGCGCTGACGGCGGGACTCGCCGACGTGCGAAAGGGCAGGGATGAGGCGACGGTAATGAGCCGCACTGAGCGCGACATTTCAATGCGCTTTGTTCTGCTGGGATCGGTTGTGCTCCTCGCGATGATGTGGGCGCTCCTGGTCTTCAAGCCGGTACCGGGCGCGCAGGCCGGAGCGTTTGCCAATTTGATCGCGGCCGTTTTCGTGATTGTCTTTGGATTTCTTTTCGTGACGGTGGCGTCGCGCATCAGCGGGTTGATCGGCAACTCGTCCAATCCGATCAGCGGCATGACCATTGCCACGTTGATGGCCACCTGCGCGGTCTTTCTTGTGATTCACTGGACGGCCAACGCGTACGCCGTGCTTGCACTGACGATTGGCGGCGTGGTTTGCATCGCTGCGGCGATTGCGGGCGCGACGTCGCAGGATCTCAAAACGGGCTACCTCGTCGGCGCGACGCCGTTTCAACAGCAGGTATCGCTGCTTGTCGGAGTGCTCGTTTCTTCGTTCGCGATCGGCGGCACTCTCATCTTGATGAACATCGGCCTCGCGCAATACAAGCCGCTCCAGATTCCGTTGGACATCAACAATCTCCCCGTTGGAGTCGAGCGTCAGGACAACGCTTTCCAGCATGAAGGAAAAACCTACGTGCTGGTGAACTCCATCGGTTCGCGCGAAGTGCCGGACGGAAAATATTTGTTCGATCCCGCGACAAATCAAATCGAAGTGCAATGGGTACAGGGGATTGGCAGCGATCAGGCAGCCGCTCCGCAGGCGCGCCTGATGGCCACTGTGATCAGCGGCATTTTGAACCAGCGGCTTCCATGGCGTCTTGTTTTCCTCGGAGTATTTCTGGTGATCGCGGTAGAATTGCTTGGCATCCGCTCGCTTCCATTTGCCGTGGGCTCGTACATCTCGATTGCCACAACCATGGCCATGTTTGCCGGAGGACTCCTGCGATGGATTGTGGAGCGCGGCACCGAACAGAAAAGCGGCGCGGAAAGTGAAGTCAGCCCGGGATCCTTGTATTCCAGCGGCTTGATCGCCGCCGGCGGGGTTTTCGGGCTGCTCGCGATCATTCTCAATTTGATGCAGGATCCGGAATTGAGCAAGCACCTGCCGCACTGGCTGGCGAGCGTGTTCTTTTTGCCATGGCCGGCTAAAATTTTTGCTTTCGGCGAAAAATTCATGCCCGGCGTGAGCCAGTCGCCGTGGCTCGGCGTCATCATGTTTCTGCTGCTGGCGTCGTCGCTCTTCGTTTTTGCGCGCAAGAAGCTCGAGTAGCACAGACTCAGTCTGTGGGATTTCCTTTTACCTTGGCGAGTTCCCATCCTTACGCGTTCGGTCCCGGCTGGCGGTCAGACCTCCACAGACTGAAGTCTGTGCTACCAAAATCTTGCGTGCTAGACTCCGCCCATGATTGAAAATCAACTGACTCGCCGCGAAATTCTTCTAGGAACAGCGGCAGCGCTAATGCTGAAGGGAAATATGAAAGCAGAAACCAGCTCCGATTCCTCGATTTGTTTCCTGAGCGCCATCGAAATGGCTCGCATGATCCGCGCGAAAAAACTTTCGGCGCGCGAAGCGCTGGCGGCGCACCTGAAACAGATCGAGCGCGTCAATCCAAAAGTGAATGCCATCGTGACGCTGATTGCGGAAATGGCTACCGACGCAGCCGCGAAAGCCGACGAGATGCAGGCGCACAGGGAAACCCTGGGACCGCTGCACGGCCTGCCTGTTGCGCACAAGGATCTGCTCGAAACGCGCGGCATACGCACCACGTTCGGTTCGCTGCTGTTCAAGGATTACGTTCCCACCGAAGACAATATCGTGGTCGAGCGGATGCGCCGCGCGGGTGCAATCACCATTGGAAAGACCAACACGCCGGAATTCGGTGCGGGATCGCAGACGTTCAATAAAGTTTTCGGAGCGACGCGCAATCCCTATGACTTGACGAAAACTTGCGGAGGATCTTCGGGCGGCGCCGCTGTTTCGCTCGCCTGCGGGCTCGCCCCCGTGGTCAGTGGTTCCGATACAGGAGGTTCGCTGCGCAACCCCGCCGCGTTTTGCAATGTTGCCGGCTTCCGTCCCTCGATTGGCCGCGTGCCGAATCCGAAAGCGGCCTTCGCATGGTCGACGCTCAGCACTTCGGGATGCCTCGGACGTTCGGTCACCGATCTTGCCTACGTGCTGAGCACGATCGCCGGACCGGATCCGCGCGCCCCGCTTTCCATCAACGAGCCGGGAGAAATTTTCGCGCGCCCGCTGGTGCGCAGTTTCAAAGGCGCGCGCGTGGCCTGGTTCAAGGACCTTGGTGGCGTGCCGTTCGACCCGCGTGTGCGCGCCGTGGTCGACGGCCATAGGAAAACGTTCGAATCGCTGGGTTGCATTGTGGAGCAGGCCGAACCGGACTTCGCTCCCGCCGAGATCGCCTTTCGCACCCTGCGCGCTCTGGGAACGGCGCACAGCGCCGAGGGCGACTACCGCGCGCATCCCGAAGCTTTCAAGGACACTCTAAAGGGTGAGATTGAGGAAGGCTTGCATCTAACCGGCATGGACGTAGCGCGCGCCGAGGCCGCCCACGCGCAACTCTGGCGCGGCTTTCAGGCGTTTCTCGAAAAACATGAATACTTCGTCCTGCCCACCACGCAGTTGCCGCCGTTTGATGTGGACACCCCGTACCCCACAGAGATCGCCGGCGTGAAATTCACGAATTACATCGACTGGATGAAATCCTGCTGGTACATCTCGGCTACGGGAAATCCGGCGGCTTCGGTACCAGGAGGATTTACGCCGGAAGGGCTTCCGGTCGGCGTGCAAATCGTTGGCCGCAACAAGGAAGATTTTTCTGTGCTGCAAATGGCGCACGCCTTCGAACAAGCTACCGGCTTCGGCAAGAAGCGGCCGGACATTGCCTGAAGTATGGAGCGTCCACTGCAAATCAATGCGCAGCTAGTGCAATCTATACAGGTGCTGAAAAAACCAAAACTCTATCATCCCGATTGAAGCGAGGGTACCGAAAAACCCAACGTGCTGTCATTCTGAGCGAAGCGAAGAATCTCTCTTCGATTTAAGTATAGGAAAAAAACAAGGAGAGATTCTTCACTTCGCTCAGAATGACAGAGCACAACATTTTTTCGCAGCCTAAATCGCCCGATCACGCGTGTCAATAATTCAAGATTTGCACGGGCTTGCCGGACCACTCGGCGTAGAGCTGTTGGGTGGTGCGGCTGATGGCGAAGCCCCAGGAGAATTGGCGGTAATTTTTGAAGCGGTCGGGGACCACGTAGCGCTCGACGGCTTCTTCCACGGGAACGCCGGCCTTGTAATTTTTTTCTGCTTGTTCGGCGAGGTCGTCGAAGCAGGAGCGCAGTTCGGCTACGCCTTCCTGGCCCATCACCGGGCCGTGGCCAGGGACGAACATCGTGTTCTTGTCGAAGGTCGCAAATTTGGCGAGCGCGGCGCGCCACATCGTCGGGTAGCCATTGATGTTGACGGGGTATTGACCGCCCGTCAGTAAATCGCCCGTGTAAACCACGTTTTGCGCGGGCACTCGGTAGATCAGGTCAGTGTCCGTGTGGCCGACGAAGGCTTCCACGACGACGGTCAGACCGCCGAGATCGAGTTCGATCGGCATTTTCGCGGGATCGAGGCCGTGATTGGGCAGCGCGAGAATCGTCTCGCTCACGGGCTTGAACATTCCGCTCACGCCTTCGATGTCGCTCTTGGCATGTTCGCGTTGGGCATCGGTCTTGGCTTCGCGCACGCGCTTTTCCCACGGCTCGAGGAATGTGGAAAGGTTTTCGGCTTGCCACTTGGGATAGATGGCGGCCATGCGCGCCGGGACATCTCGATGGGCCCAGATGGGGATTCCCGCGCCGCCATAGACCGAATTGCCGAGGGTGTGGTCGAAATGCCAGTGCGTGTTCAGCGCGGCGCGCACAGGTACCTGCGTGATTGAGCGCAACGTTTCGAGCTGAAATGTCGAAGCGATCGTGGTTTGAAATCCTTCGACCATGAACGCGGCATCGCGGCCCACCAGGATTCCTCCATTGCAGCGTGCCTGCAGACCTTTCGAGCGGTCTGCGATCGTGGCGTACAGGCCGTCACCGATTTTTCGGACCGCTGCGAAGCCTTTGTCCGCGACGGGCTGTTTGGCGATGCGCGGGTCATCCAGCAGCGGCGCGGCCAGCGCGGGCATGGGCAGCGCGAATTTTGAGGCGGCGTAAAACGCGCCGAGGGACGATGCACCGGCGAGAAATCCGCGCCGGGAAAGCGAATTCGACAAATTCTTCATGGGAAGCTCCAAAAAATCTGCGAGAAGCATACTGGTTTCGACAGGACCGGGCAATGGGGTTTTGGACGAGCTCTTGGGACGTACAAGTCGTACATCGCAGGCTGTTATTCACACTGCCGGTTGTCATTCTGCGGAGCGAAGAACCTCTCCGGGATCCGTGTAGGCACCGAACCCAGAGAGATTCTTCGCTCCGCTCAGAATGACAGTTTGGGAGGGTAGCAGTGTGAGTCGTGTGAACAGGGCCCAGGCAAGGTTGGCGGCAGCGCTGGCGGCGGTTAAGCCTTGGCCGGCTTTTTTATTCCGTCGTAGATGATGATCGAGAGCACGACCAGAACCCATACAGGGAAGATGCCCATGCCGGGGATGGCCTCGGCGACCAAGCCGGGAAGCAAAGCCCACCGACGGCCTAGAATCAGAAACAGAGCGAAGGCCGTAGCTACGTCGAGCGCCCACTCGATCGGTGGAGCGAATGTCACCCACATCGAGAGCACGTCGGAAACGGCGGCTACGCCGAAGGCCGCTGCCAGCTGCGCGCGCGAGTGACGCCTGATTGGTGCCGGAGCTTCCGTCGCTGGGAGGACAATTGTTTTAACGGTTTCCATAGAGCACCTCCGGTCAGCTTCGGTGAGGGGCGTCGATCCGGGTATGCCCCATAATTAATCGTGCCACGACGGAATCCGATGTGCAAGGCGCACCTGGTTTTCACGGATTGGGCACACCCGTACCAGAAGCCACTCCCTTGCGAACCGATGTCTTGCTATGATTTTCTCACCGCCCTAACTGAATCGGAGGTTCGGAAATGACGCACAAAGCCATTCGTCGTGCACTTTTGATCGCTGGAGTTCTTATTTTAATTGGTTGCAGTAACTCAGCGACCCCGACTAGTTCCGGCCCATCGGCCGATGCGAATTCGGCTGCGTCCGCGCCCGGCTCAAACCTGCCGCCCCCGGGGAATCCGGCTGCGAACGGAGCGCCCGACGCGATGCCTGAGCCCCCTGCGCCGAAGCCCGTTGTGGTGAAGGCTGGAAATCGGATTGTAGTCACCGCCGATGAAGCCGTCAGTTCGAAAACCAGCAATCCGGGAGATCGTTTTGCCGCTTCGATCGCGGAACCTGTCGTGGTTGGCGACCGCGTGGTGATACCAAAGGGATCGAAGGCCACCGGGACGGTGATCGACGCCAAGTCTGCGGGGAAATTCAAGGGCAACGCGGCCATTACGGTGTCCCTGCGGTCGATTACAGTGCACGGCGAGGAATACAGGGTGAAGACGACTCAGTTCACTGAATCGGGGAAGGGGCGCGGCAAGCGCACAGCGGTGGGCGCGGGAGGCGGAGCGGCTGTGGGCGCTATTATTGGCGCGCTCGCCGGAGGAGGCAAGGGCGCGGCGATCGGAGCGGGAGCAGGAGCTGGCGCTGGAACGGCGGGCGCGGCGTTTACGGGCGACAAGGATATTACGATTGCCCCAGAGACAAGGCTCACCTTTCAACTGGAACAACCTCTAGAAGTACTGAAGAAGTAGGTAAATCATTGTTTGGCTTGACATTAGCGAGGCGATGGGACGCGGCGGGAAACGGCAGGCAACCCGCCGCGTGATTTTTCTCGGTAATCGTGACAGAACTGTGGTATAGTGCGTTTGCGCTTAATACATCGGTTGTTTGGTGTGGTTCCTCTGGTTCGAGTAAGTTTTGAGATAACCCCGCCTTTGATTTCATCCGTAAGTCTTCAGCGTAATTCAAACTAGGACTGGCCATGCCAGTTGTAGGCCCGTGACGGGTGTAGGCTCTGCTTTACAAAAACGCTTCCGTGAAGCGTAGAGCCTGCGAGAAAAACCCGTGTGTGCCGCGACGGCTTCCGCCACCAGAAAAGACAAAGTAGAAACATGCAGAATTTTTCAGAATTACAGATTTCCAATTACATCAAGGAGCGGCTGGCGTTCGCCAAATTTGTAACGCCGACTCCGGTCCAGGCCGCGGCGATCCCGCAGGCGCTGGAAGGCAAGGACATTCTCGCGACCGCGCAGACAGGCACTGGCAAAACGCTGGCGTTCCTGATCCCGATCCTCGAGAGGCTCCTGGCCTCAAAAACGAAAGGCATCGAAGCGCTCGTGCTTGTTCCCACGCGCGAGCTGGCCATGCAAGTCGTGGATCAATACAACGCGCTGCGCGGGAAGTCACTTTCCCCAGCGGCGCTGGTCGTGGGCGGATTGCCCGAGGCCAAGCAGCTTGCCGCAATCCGCGCTGGAGCACGGCTCGTCGTCGCGACTCCCGGACGCCTGGAAGATTACCTGGGCCGCAGCCTTTTCAATTTCCGCGGACTGCAGGTTCTGGTCCTGGACGAAGCCGACCGCATGCTGGACATGGGTTTCCTTCCGGCCATTCGCAGAATCGCAGCCGTGTTGCCGAAGGAGCGCCAGACGTTGTGCTTCTCGGCCACGCTTGAATCTTCCGTCGCCAATCTGGTGAAGGACTACATGAGGAGCCCGGTGCGTCTTGCATTCGGTTCCGTTCTCAAACCGGCGGACAACGTCCGCGTGCAGGCTTTTGAAGTTTCCGGCGACCGCAAGCAGGATTTGCTGCAGCAGTTGCTTGGAAAAGAAACGGGACGCGTTCTGGTCTTCGCGCGCACCAAGCGCGGAACCGACAAGCTGGCCCGCAACCTCAATCGCGAAGGTTTTGCCGCCGCCGTGATTCACGGCGACCGCTCGCAATCGCAGCGCACTGCGGCTCTCACCGGCTTTCAACAGGGACGCTATCGCATCCTTGTTGCCACCGATGTTGCCGCGCGCGGCATTCACGTGCAGGATATCGAGCACGTCATCAACTATGACTTGCCCGAAATTGCGGAAAACTTTATCCACCGCGTGGGCCGAACAGGTCGCGCGGGCAAGAGCGGCGTGGCTTCCACGCTTTATGGCCGCGAACAGCGGTCGGAGTTGCTGCAACTGGAGCGCACGCTGGGCATCCGGATGGAGCGAATGCCGACCGACGGCAAGAGCTTCCCGGAGAGACCACGCAGCACCGTGGAGCCCGTGCAGCGGTATCCGTTAGCGTCCGCCTCGGGACCGATTTCTGGAATGGTTCGCCTTCCGGGCGAAATTATGGAAGTTCAGCTCGAGAACTAAAAATCGTTTTCAATTCCTGATCCCTCCGCGGCCCGAAATTATGGGGTGCGGGGGGATTTTTTTGGTTAGTAGCAACAGGCACTCCTGCCTGTGCGGGTTCTACAATTGCGAGTGCTAGTTTTCGTGTTCGAGCTATAAAAACCTCACAGGCAAGAGTACCTGTGTTACCCAGCTCCTTTCATCTGTTTACCAAGCAGATCGATGAAGTCGATTTTCCATGGAGTTTGATCGAGGTGCAGCAGGGCGACGGTCACCGGCAAATCAAATCGCCCGGGTCCCGCGCTTCCCGGATTGAGGTACAGGACGCCATTGCGTTCCGCGCGGGACGGCTTGTGCGAATGGCCGCTCACGATAATATGAAATCCGGCAGCCAGGGGATCAAGATCGAGCGCGTTAACATCGTGCAGGATGTAGATGGTTGCGGCCGGCAACTCGATGACTTCGGTTTCAGGCAAGGCTCGCGCCCACCGCTCGGTGTCCACATTTCCGCGCACCGCAAAAACAGGCGCTACAGTTTTGAGCGCTTCGAGAATTTCCGGATTCCCCACATCACCCGCATGAATAATCAGGTTCGACCCTTCTAGCGCGCGCAGAGCCTGCGGGCGCAGCAAACCATGTGTGTCTGAAATCAAGCCGATCGTTCCGGGATTTTGTGCGGTTGTCACCATGACAGTATGCAAGCGGGATGTCGTTTTGAGTAGCGCCTGCGTTCAGGCGGGCACATGGTCGATGGCGCGTATCCACTCCAAGGAGTGCCGGCTTAAAGAGTGCCGGTTTAAAGGTTGGCGTGAGATGGCTGTACCGAGACAACCGGACTGGCCGGAATGACCAATTCTGGAGTACGATTCATGGATTGCAGGCTGCGAACGGATTGCGACTCTTTTAAGAAATGATTTAATCGCTTCAATGCGCCTGACAGGAGCCGCCATGCAACGAACGCTGAAGTTATCCGGATCGCTGAGCGCGATCATTCTTATCGCCACGTTTGCGCGCGGGGCGACGATCACTGGCACGGTGAAAGGGCCGGATGGCGCGCCGTTCAAGGGAGCTTTCGTACAGGCGCAGAACACAAAAACAAAGATTACCATCAACGTATTGTCGCACAAGGATGGCTTTTATCGAGTGGCGGATTTGCCGGCCGGTGAATATGTGCTGCGAATTCGGGCCATTGGATATCAGGCCGACCCGCGCAACGGCGTGGCACTCACCGCCAGTCAATCCGCGTCCGTGGACTGGGCGCTAAAGCCGGGAATGGTGCGCTGGCGTGATCTTTCCCTATATCAGGGCGAAAAATTAATTCCGAATATTCGCGGGAAGGAAATGGTTTTTGGACCCACCTCCAATTTCCGCGATGCGCCGTGCCAGATCTGTCACGGTTTTCAAACTCGTATGGCCAGCGTCTCCCGCGATGCGGAGGGCGCGAAGGACCGCGTGGATTACATGCGCACGCGAATGCATTTTCTGTTGGGCAGCATGGTGAACGATGAGCAGGCGGATAAAGTGGCTTCCTTCATCGCGGACGCATTTGGACCGGAATCGCTGCTGCCGAAAACGCCTGCCGATTTGCCGGAATATAAGAGCCTGGTGCGCAATTACGATGACGAAGCGATGAACATCGTGTACGTCGAATATGATTTGCCCGGTCCGAACCGCATGCCGTGGAGCGCCGCGCCCGACAAAGAAGGCAACATCTGGATGCCCTATTACGGTGGCGCCAACAAGATCGGCAAGCTCGACCCGGAAACGGGAAATATAAAAGAGTTTGACGTGCCGAACGAAAATGCGGTGGCCATTCATTCGGCGTATCCGGCTTCGGACGGCAACGTTTGGCTTGCGGAATTTGGGATCAATAAAATCGGCAAGTTCGATCCGAAAACAGAGAAGCTTACTGAGTTTGCGGATGCGTACATTCCCGGCAAGGAGGGCCTCGTCGCGGGCGGAAGCAAGCACACGGTGCGGCTCGGTCCGGATGGAATTGCCTGGGCCAGCGGATCGCGCATCAGCCGGCTGGATACAAAGACCGGAAAATTCACGGACTTCAGCGAGCCAACGTACGGCGTGGTAGTGGACAAAGACGGCAACTGCTGGTTCTCGGAATACAACGCGGCCGGGAAAATCGGCAAGATTGACGGCAAAACTCTGGAAGTGAAAACCTGGAGTCCTCCGGGAAGCGGCACCGTGTATTCACGCAGGATTCAAATCGATGCGGATGGCATCGTGTGGTTCAGCCAATCGGGTGCGGGGCAGATTGGCCGGTTCGATCCCAAGACGGAAACATTTAAGAATTATGCATTGCCCGGGCCGAACGCGAGTCCTTACGCGATGAACTTGGACCGCAATCACGATGTCTGGTATTCCTCGGAATACCTGGACGAAGTGGGCCGCTTGAACACGACGACGGGAAAAGTGACCGAATATCCGTTTCCACATGCGGAGATTACGTCACGGGAATATTTTCTCGATGCGCAGGGACGCATGTGGTACGCGACGCCCTCCAACAATAAGGTCGGATATTTTTATCTGGCGGGCCAGGGCGCGATGGCCAGAAATGACGGGCAATAGGAGGATCGTCCAATGCTAGCCAGCTCATCCAATCGCCTTTTTCTGCGTGCCGGTTTGAGTATGGTTGTTGTGCTGCTTGGAGTTTTCGCGTTGCAAGCTTTCGGCCAGTTCGGCCGCTCGAAATACACGAGTCCTCCGGCTAATGTCTCAGCCACGATTGCAGGGAAGAAAATCACGATCGAATACTACGCCCCCTCCATGCATGGTCGAAAAGTGATGGGTGAGCTTGTTCCTTTCGGGCAAGTGTGGTGCACGGGAGCGAATTGGGCCACGAAAATTACGTCCGAAGGCGATTTGCAGATGGGCGGCTTGAAGCTGCCCGCGGGGAGTTACAGCATCTGGACACTTCCGACCGCGAACGAGTGGACGCTGATCATCAACAGCCAGACCGGGCAGTTCCACCTCTACTACGATGCTTCGCGCGACTTCGGACGCACCAAGATGAATTTGAAAACGCTTTCAAATCCCGTCGAAACATTCAAGATTGAATTGAGGCCCGAAGGCGGCAATCGGGGGACGCTGGCACTGGTTTGGGAAACGACGGAAGCTTCGATCCCGTTTACCGTTCTGTCGTGATAAGGGTCAATTTTATGGCTGTATAGCGCTCGCGTTCGAGCGAGCACATGAAGCAGAAGTGCCCGCCTGAAGGCGGCCTCTACAAAACCGAGTTGAATCGCGGCTGCTACAGCTCGTTGAAACTTGCTATTTCGTGGAGCCGAACGCCAGCCGCAGCCCGGTCGACATGACTAGGTCATTCTTCTTGATTCCTATCGGCGGATTGCTAATAAAATTGTCACTCAAACCGAATTGCCAGGCCAACCACTTGTTGACGGCGGTCGAGAGAACGGCATTAAACGTATATCGGTAGCCACTGGGGCCGCTGAGATTGGGAAAATAATTAAACGTCTCGCTGAGAGTGGAGCGGCTGCCTAGTTTGGTGTCGAATTGTTCTCCCACAGTGGCTTCCGCATTTCGTTGCGTGACCGCAGCGAAAGACAGAAGGGCTGGAGGAGGCGTGGGATTTGGCAACGTGTAGGCGCTGAAAAATTCCTGGTTGTAGCCCGCGCCAGCAAACACATCGAACTGCGTGTTCTTGGTCTTGATCAGATGAGCGCCGATGCCGCCATCGACCACGTTTTGGAGATCGAGATTCTGCAGCGCGTTTGAATTGAAATCCGTGGCCGCACACACAAACCATCTTGGCCGGATATTGATGTCCGCGCGCATACCGCCGGTGATCTGATGCGCGATCACTTGACTGGGTGATGTAGTGTTATTTTTTCCGTAGACGGCCGTCGTATAAACCGTGAATTTGTCGCGATCCGTCGCCCGCACCGCCCTGCCGGCCAAAGTGTAGGCCAGGGTGGAGGAATTGCCGCGCGTGAGGCTGAGCCCCGTGTCGAGTGTGCCGCTCCAGAAGTCGCCGAGGTGCGGATGCTGCAAACGTTCCATGGCGGCGTCATAGGCGGCTTCTTCGGAGTCGGAGCGGATCACCTGCACCGAATCCTTGGCCGCCGTAACGATGCCGGCGGTGGACGTGCTTACCTGAAACTGTCCGTCCTTCGTAACGACCGGTCCGACGACCATTTGTCCGCCGGCAAGGCCAACGTGAAGGGGCGCGGACGAAGTAATGGCGTCAATGGCAGTCCACTGAAACGTCACGTCGCCCGCCGCCTCCGTCTTGATGACCAGCGTCTTGGCGTCCGATTTGAGGATCGTTCCAGACAGGTGGTCTCCATTTTTGAGCGTGACCTGATCGGCGAATAAAGCGGGAGTGAGTAGAAGCATGACAACCAGGAGAAGCAGGGAAGTTCGCTGGGCGTTTCGCAAGGTAAATGTCCTCCTCTAATTTGAACAAAGGCATCCTGTACGTATTGGTGAGGGTCTGACATGGGCCGTGGGCTGCGGCCTAAACGTGGCGCAAACTGCAAGCGGGAAATTCCACTTCAAGCGCGTTCAACTTCTCGATTCCCGGCTGACACATAATGTATACCGCGTCGCTGCGGGGTGCAATGCTCCGACCCAAAGCTGCACCGAGATAGCCGGAATAGAAGGCTGCGGAAAACTCAAAACGCTATCATTCTGATCGAAGCGAAGAACATCTCTTTGTTTGATCTCTTATACTTAAATCGAAGAGAGATTCTTCGCTTCGTTCAGAATCACGGAACAAGTCATTATTTCCGCAGCCTGTAGAAACTGTCGGTTGGCGCAGCAATCACGCCACGGATTACAATGATCGAGAGGAGAACAGCGCAGCGTGGGACTGAAATTGCCACTCGGCAGATTTAATGCATATTTATTCGATTGCGATGGCACGATTGTCGATTCGATGCCGCTTCATTACATTGCCTGGAAGAAGGCGCTGGCGGAATGGAATTGCACATTTGACGAGCAGCTTTTCTATGCCTTGGGCGGCACGCCAACAGCGGAGATCGTCTCCTTGCTGAATCAAAAACAGGGTCTAAACATGCCGATCGAAGATGTGGCGATTCGAAAGGAGAATCTTTATCTCGAACGGCTTTCCCAGCTGAAGGTCATACCGGATGTGGTGGAGCATATCGAGGCGCAGCACGGGCGAATTCCGTTTGCCGTCGTGTCGGGAAACATCCGTCAGTCCGTATCGGCTTCTCTCCTCTCCGTCCATCTTCTCGATAAATTTGACCTGCTGGTTTGTGCCGGAGACTACAAAAGGGGAAAGCCTGATCCGGAAGCCTTTCTGCTGGCAGCCGCCAAACTCGGGGTCGCTCCCGAAACCTGTCTGGTTTTTGAAGATGCAGATATCGGCATCCAGGCAGCCGACGCTGCCGGCATGGCTTCCGTGAAAATTCCTCCGCCCTGGGAACGGGCCGCTGTCTAGCTCGGCAACCCTCCTGCCATGACTGAAACGCACGGAACGCTGGCCTAACTCCGTTTACGGGAAATTAGCCGACTGCCCGAAAATCCGAGACTTTGACTACTGGCTTCGTCGCGCTTACACTCACCAGAATGGGTTCGCGGTCGCGATATCCGGGTTCGTTTGGTCCTCGCATCAGTTGGGGAGGAATATTCACCCCCGCTGTACGCAACATTGTCATTGCGTGCACCGGCGTTTTTTTTATTCAGACGATCATTCGTCTGCTGTTGCCGCCGGATTACACCGCACAATTCCAGCACCTCTTCGGACTCGTGCCGTGGTATGTCACGCGGCGGCTGTTTGTCTGGCAATTTGTCACCTACCTGTTTCTGCACGCCACCATCTGGCACCTGGTGATGAACATGCTGTTTCTGTATTTCTTCGGGATGGACCTCGAAAGGACCTGGGGAAAACGGCGTTTTTATGAATATTATTTTATCGCCGGGATCGGCGCTGGCGTTATCAACGTCCTGGTCAAAACTATTCTCGATCCGCGTGGCAGTGGTTTTTCGTTTGCGATCCCCACGATTGGCGCGTCCGGGGCGATTTACGGCGTCTTGATCGCCGCGGGCATCATGTTTCCGGACCGGCAGGTATGGTTGTTTCCATTGCCCATTTCGATTCCGATGAAGCTGCTGGTGGCGGGATCGATCATCATCGAATTTTTTCTTTCGCTGGACGCCGGCGGGGACAACATCAGCCACGTAACGCACCTGGGCGGCGCTTTGGTGGGGTATTTGTATCTGCGGCGAGGGTTGTTTCTCTATCGCGTCCGCAATGATTATCTAGATTGGAAACGGCGGCGGGCGCGGCGCAAATTTGAAGTGTACATGCGCGATCACAAGAATGAACCGCCGCCGCGCGATTCCGACGATCGTTGGGTAAACTAGGTTTACAGGCTTCAGCCTGTGGGTTTCGTCCTTGCGAAGGTCAAAATCCACAGGCTGAAGCCTGTGCTACTTACGGCTACCGTTGCGAATTTTCTCTTCGTTTGCTCCGATGACGTGAAATTTCATGAAGTTCGTGGTGCCGCCGACGAAAAGCGGTGTCCCCGCAACGATTCCCACGACGTCCCCGCGCTTGACGAGATGCTCTTCGAGCAGGCGTTTTTCCGCGTACTGCACCAGTTCCTCGATGTTTTTGACTTTGCGAATGGTGCGCGGCACGACCCCCCAATTCAGCGAAAGCCGGCGTCGCGTTTCCTGAATCGTGGAAAAAGCGATGATTGGGCGGCGCGGGCGATGTTTGGAAACCAGGCGCGCCGTGAAGCCGGACTCCGTGAAAACAGCGATCACCTTCATGTGCAATTCTTCGGAAGCATGGCAGATCAACTCGGATGCGGTTTCAGCGATGTTGAATTGCGCCGGACCGGGGCGCAACACATTCGCATTGTTGGCTTCCGCTTCGCGAATGATGCGATCCATCATCTTTACGGCTTCCAGCGGGTACGCTCCTGAAGCAGTCTCGGCGGAAAGCATCAGCGCGTCGCTGCCGTCGAACACGGCATTGGCCACGTCGGAGGCTTCGGCGCGCGTGGGGCGGGGATTTTGCGTCATGGATTCCAGCATCTGCGTGGCGGTGATCACCGGCCGGCGTGCTTCGCAGGCCTTGACGATAATTTGCTTCTGCACGACCGGCACTTTTTCCGGACTCATCTCCACGCCCAGGTCACCGCGAGCCACCATCACGCCGTAGGAAATCTCCAGAATTTCGTCCAGATTGTCGATGGCCTCGGGCTTTTCAAGCTTGGCAATCACCGGAACATTCATTTTTGCGTGCGCAATGGCTTGTTTGGCCTGCAGCACATCTTTTGCGCTGCGCACGAAACTCACCGCCACGAAATTCGCGCCCTGTTCCAGTGCGAATACCAGGTCCTTATGATCTTTTGGCGTGACCGCGGGAATTTTCAATTGAACGCCGGGCAGGTTGATGCCCTTGTGTTCCCCGAGAAGGCCGCCGTTAACGACCTTGCAAATCACCTGCGTCGAAGTGGTCGAAAGCACCAGCAACTCGATCAAACCGTCGCCCAACAAAATGCGATCGCCGCGCGACACGTCGCGAGCCATGCGTTTGTAGGTGGTGCTGACGCCCAGGCTGGTTCCGGCGATCGGCTCGATGGAGATGGTGAAACGCTGCCCGGTGACCAATTGCACGGGTCTCTTGTCTTGTAACGTTCCGGTGCGGATTTTAGGGCCCTGAAGATCGGCGAGAATTCCGATCGGTCTGGCGAGCCGCGCGGAAGCTTCGCGCACGCGCTTGATGGTCCGCGCATGATCCTCGTGCGTGCCGTGAGAAAAGTTGAGTCGGGCCACGTCCATGCCTGCTTGCATCAACTGCACGATCATTTCCGACGAATTACTGGCCGGTCCTAGAGTGCATACAATTTTAGCGCTGCGAAAATTCATGATTTTTGTCCGAACCCATTCTGCCTGGAAGGGGATTAAGGTTTCTCCGGCCTACTTCGTGGAGGCGAAGTCAACCACAACATGATATAGGAACGCGACTCCTTTGTGAAAGCTGTCGACCGGAATTCGTTCGTCGTCCGCGTGCACGCGCGAGCTGTCACTTTCCATGAGTGGAAACGGTTGCAGGCCGTACGACTGAACTTTATGCAGCCGCAGGCTTGCGGAATCCGTGGCGCCCGTGCCGAGAAGAGGCACGGTAATCGCGCCGGGAAATTCCTGGGGCGTGAGGCGTTCGATGGTTTTAAACAAGGACGACGTCAGGTCCGAAGGCGGCGCGTTTTCGCCGGAGTCGGGTGCGAGTTGAAATTTGACTTGCGGATCGTTCACGATTTTCGTGAACTGTCCCATGAGTTCTTCAATGGAATGGCCCGGAAGCAAGCGTATGTTCAGGTTGGCGGTGGCTTCCGAAGGAACCACGTTGACGCGCACGCCGGCCTGCAGCATGGTTGGGGCAATTGTGTCGCGCAGCATGGAATTCCACATGGGGCTCTCGTCGGAGAGATGCTTGACGGCCAGGTCCGCGCGCGAAGGCTGCTCAAGCGCGCGCATCCACTTGGCGATTTCGTCGTCCTCCACTTTGGAGAGTTGCTCGAAATAGCGCAGGGTGATGGTGCTCGGTTGTGCCGGCACCTGGTAGTTTCCCAGTTTTTCGACGGCGGCCGCCAAATGGGTTACCGCGTTGTCAGGTTTCGGCAAGGAGCCGTGCCCGGATTGTCCCGTCGCGGTGACGGTCACGTTGTAGGCCACTTTTTCGCTGGCTTGCACGCCGACGTACTGCACTTTGCCGCCTTTTATGATGATGCGTCCGCCTTCATTGAGCGCGTAGGCGCAGGCAATCTTGTCCCAATATTTCTGGATCGCAAACTTGATGCTGGCCGAGCCGCCTTGTTCTTCATCGTCGGTGGCCAAAAAAATGACGTCTCGCGCGAGGCGCGCTTTGCTGCGTTTTAGTTCCACCATGGTGGCGATGTTGGCGGCGAGCATGGCCTTGTCGTCAATCGCGCCGCGTCCCCACATGTAGCCGTCACGAATCGTCGCGGCGAAGGGCTCCACCGTCCATTTCTTAGCATCGACGCCCACCGTATCCTGATGCGCGACAAGCAACAGGGCATTGGTCGGATCCGGCAAGGGTCCGGCCTGTATGCGGGCAACCACGATGCTGCGGCCGGGAGCCATTTCCAGGACTTCGTTGTTGATGCCTTCCTTTTGAAAAATAGCGGAAATATATTTTGCGATTGCGGCTTCATTGCCCGGGGGATTCACGGAGTTGGTGCGGACCAGATCGCTCAGCCAGCCCTGGGCTTCATCGCCCAGCTTGCTGAGATCGGGAGTCGCCATAGGCATCTGCGCCCGGACGCCCACCGCGGCAAAAACGGCCCACGCCACGGTGAATAATAGGATGCGGCCTGCACGATGAAACATTTGCGCGTTCCTCCGAGCGAAAATTTACGACCAGGGCAACGAATTCATCGTACCATGCACGCTGCCAATGCAAGCCCGCGCATGCATGCGCGTGTGCCGCGAAGAAAACTAAATTTGAACATCCCTCGGCTTCGTGGCAGCATCGAAGCAGCAGGGACTCTCTCATAGAATGGTACGGGTAAAGTGGAGAAAGGCAGCGTATCTCCACCCGAATCAAGCGATTTGATGAGGTTTGACAAACCATGCACATGCCCTTATGGCGACGACTGATCCTCGGTTTTCTGGCGCTGACTCTGGTGATTCCCTCCAGCCAGTTTGCGGCCTGGGCACAGGACAAGGACAAAGGTAAGGATAAGCCGGCGCCACAGGCGCAGACCGCACCCGGCTTTTCGATTTCCGTGACCGTGCCGGTGGTGAGCGTGGACGTGGTGGTGACCGACAATAATGGAAACTATCTGAAGGACCTGAAAAAGGAGAATTTCCGGATCACCGAAGACGGCGCGGTGCAGACCATCACCAATTTTGCCCCTTCCGAAGCTCCGATCACCATTGTGCTGCTGGTGGAATTCAGCAAGCTGGGCTACCAGTTTTTCACTTACAACGCGGTGAACTGGGCCGCTGGATTTCTGGGCACTCTCAAGCCCAACGATTGGGTGGCGCTGGAGACATTCAACATGCGCTCCAACGTGGAAGTGGATTTCACGCACAACCGTGAGGAGTTGCTCCAGGGGCTTTCCTCGCTGTACTTCCCGCCGTTCAGCGAATCGAATATTTTCGACGCCGTTTCCGATGTACTGGACCGCATCAAGGACGTGAAGGGCAAGAAAGCCGTTCTCGTGCTGGCCTCCGGCATCGACACCTTCAGCCGCTTGACCCTCGACCAGACGTTGAAACGCATCCGCGAAACGGACGCCACCATTTTCACGGTGGGCGTCGCGGAACAATTTTTCATCAATCAGGCTCCCGGGCAATTCGGTCAACAGCTGACTTATATTCAGGCGCAGAATCAGCTCAAAACGTTTGCCGCGATGACCGGGGGCCGCTCCTGGCTGCCGCGTTTTGACGGCGAAATTCCCAGCATCATGCAGGAGGTCGCCACCAGCCTGCGCAATCAGTACAGCATGGCCTATTCGCCCACCAACGAAGCGCTCGACGGGAAATATCGCAAGATCAAAGTGGATTTGCTGGCGCCGGACGGCGGTCCGCTGACGGTGCTGAACGAAAAAGGGAAAAAGATGAAGTTTCAGGTCTACGCCCGGCAAGGTTATACGGCCCCGAAAACCAACGTCGATCCCACTACCAGCAAGTAGGTACGGAGCGCTCGGTAGATTTCCGCTCTTTTGATTTCCTGTCCCTCGTTGGTTATGCTCGCCACGCGAAGCCCGGTGAATTCGCTCGTCGGCTCGCACTCGCCATGGATCCACATGCCATCCGCGCTTCGTCAAGCCCGACGTCGCTGGAGAAATCAAATCGCCCGTCCAGGCGTCTCAAATTCGTGTGGATTGCTCTGCTCTCTGCGCTTGTCTTAGCCGCGGCCGTCAACTTCCTTCAATACGAAGTGCGCAGCTATGTTTTTCTGCTGCAATTTCTGGATCCGCGCGCTGACGGCTTTCTGGTGAGGCTCGAAGGCCACGGTTTTGACGTTCAGGATGTGGCGTTCAATACCGCCCAGGGTCCGGTGCGAGCGAAGTTGTACGTGCCGCAGGGATTGCGCATCCGCCCGGCATGGTTTTGGTGCATGGAATTCATCACCTCGGAATTGACGAGCCGCGGCTCGTGAATTTTGCGCGGGCGGCGGCGAGCAACGGATTTTCCGTGCTAACCCCCGAGATTGCAGCGCTTGCGGATTATCACGTTGATGCCGCATCGATCGAGACGATCGGTGAATCGGCTGTTTGGATGTGCCGGCAGCGTGGCACTGGGCCAGTGACCATCGTGGGGGTGAGCTTTGCGGGCGGGCTTTCGCTGCTGGCCGCGCGTGATCCGCGCTACGCTCCGAATATTCGAGCGCTCCTCCTGATGGGAGCGTACGACAACCTTGCGCGCGTCGCTCGTTTTCTGGCCACGAGCCAGGTGGAACTCCCCGACGGGCGCACCGAGCCGTATACGGCGCATGATTATGGGGCCGCCGTCTTTGTATATTCTCAACTTGAGCAGTTTTTCGCCTCCGGGGATCGGGCCGTGGCGCACGACGCTTTGCGAGATTGGCTGTGGGAGAAGCCGGACGCTGCGCAGGCTCTTTTTCCACAACTGAGTCCTGCCGGCCGTGACACGATGGAAATTCTGGTGAACCGGCAAATTGAACGATTGCGTCCGAAACTGCTGGCGGCCATTCAGGCGGATGACTCGCAGATGTCCGCGCTTTCGCCGGAAGGAAAACTCGGCGCGCTGCGCGTGCCGGTTTTTCTGCTGCATGGCTCCACGGACAATATCATTCCGTCGACCGAGACCCTGTGGCTGGAAAGAGAAATTCCCAAACAATATTTGCGGGACGCGCTGATCACTCCCGCATTTTCGCACGTCGATCCCGACAAGCATGCCGTTTGGAGAGATGAACTGCGTCTCGTTGATTTTCTCGCGCGCGTCTTGCGGAACGCAAACTAACCGCGCCGGAAAATCGTCTTCGGCCATGGGAGCCGCGTATCAATGCGCCGGTTTTCGAGAATACATTGCCGCCGCGATCTTCAACATTTCGTCGCGATCCGAAGCCAGCACGAATCCCTGCGCAATCTGGCGGTCCAGCGCCTGGGCGTACATCTTCACGTAATTTTCCAGGCTGCCGTAGCGCGTCTGGAGTTCCTCCGCTGAGAACTGTTTCCATCCGCCGAGGTTTCCGCACGTTGCGTCGATGGAACTCGTCGTGACGGGCGGCAGCGAAACCGGAACGGCTCGTCCCACCGGAACCTCAACATCCGGAAAGCGCACGCCGCCAATGGGCTGAGCATTCTCATCGATCAGGGGAATGGAGAGACGCACGCCAGGCAGCGCATTGAAATTCGGCGTGTGGGAAGACGCGGGATCCAGCACGAAAAGCGTGGTGGGAGGAAGATGAGGGGCCTTCTGGGCGGACGGAACGCCCAGTTCACGTTCGAGTTCCAGCGTCACCGCGCGAAGGTAAGCGCCGTGCTGAATGGGATTGAGGTCGATCAGCACGCCTCCGTTGCAGCGGCCGGCGCGGGCGCTGCCTCCGCTCTGATCGATCGGCGCAGGAGCATGAGCGCTCGGCCAGTCATAGCGGCGCATGCGGGGATTTTTCGCATCCACGTCGGTAAGGCTCGCGCGCAGGCGATAAAAATCGGTGTAATTCGCGATGTCGATGTAAAAGGGATCGCTCACGTGGCCCCCCAGGATCTCCGAAGCGTGCAGGGGCTTGGCGTCCGGAATGACGTAAGGAAATTGTTTCGAACCCGCGGCTGCGGCCAGTTCATTGAGAGCCAGCCAATTGCCTGTGCCATCAACCGCGATCGCGCCCTGGAAAACAACGCCGCCTTCGACGGGATCAGCGTTAAAGCCCTCCGCCAGGTAGGTATCGATAAAAAATCCGCTCAGGCTGATGCCGCCGAGGATCAGCGTGCGATACGGACCGAAGTCCGCGCCTGCCGGTTTGGCGTCCAGCTTCGTGTGCCCGCCCAGCATGCGCGCAAAATCGCGTACGATCACTTCGCCCACGCCCTCTGCGTTTTCCGGAACACTCGCTGCGACGCCGGTCTGCCATTGCACGCGCGCATAGGAAGTCCCGTGTTCGAACAGGAAACCGTTGCCGGGATTTCCGCCGTCCGTTGTGGCCGAGGGCGGTCCGGCCATCTCGATCTCGTGCAGTGCATTAAGGAAAACCGGCCTTCCCCGATTTTCCGCTTCAATGACAATCACGGAATTTGTACCCGGTTTCTCCGGAGCAATTAATTCAAATTCAGACTGGTAGTCGTAGTTGCCGTCGGCGTCATGCGTCAATTGATCGAAGCCGAGGAGGGCTTCTCGCGCCGCGACGATTCCGGAAACCGTTCCCCAAACCCGGCGATAAGCTACGCCACCAAATGCTCCCGCGGGCTGCGACCCCGTGATCGCAACGCCGGTAATCCTGGATTGCTGATCGGCTTCGGGCTTTGCGGAAGAGTCACTCGACCGGGCCGCGGCGCGCGAATATTCCAGAAACAGCGAACTCCCGATAAGTGCCGCGCAAACGATCAAGCTTGCCAAGCCGACTTGCTTCAGTTTTTGAATAGACATCCACCGTCCTCCGGTCTGTGGTCATGCGAAATCATCGACCGATCGAAACGCCAGTCTATACCAAAGTCGCGTCTCCCGGATGCCGTGTGAACACACCAGGCATACAATTGTGAATCGGATGCGGTCTCGCGTTCGAGTTTGCTCTCTTTCGGCAACCCCGTTACAATGAGGTTTCACTCCGCACCTGCCCAACCTGTCCTGTTTATCGAAGAAAGGCACAATGGCTTCTAGAACCGTCTGGCATTTTGCTTATGGAAGTTATATGAACCGCGCTCAAATGCTCGCCCGAGCGGGAAATATTCTTGAGGAGCACAACGCCTCCCTGCCGAATTATGAAGTGCGCTTCAATAAAAAAGTGCGCGGCGGCACGGCCGGGGCGAACATTCAAATGGCCTCGGGGAAAACTGTTTACGGCGTGCTCTACAAGGTGGAGGAGGGCGCGCTGCGCTCCCTGGATCGCTACGAAGGCGTCCCGGAACATTACCGTCGCATCGAAGTCCAGGTGACGCCCGATGGAGGGCAGCCCGTCCCGGCGCAGATCTACATTGCCTCGAAAGTGGAAAAGGGGCTGCGGCCGTCGGCGCCATACCTGCAAGCGATGCTGGACGGGGCGGGCGAGCACAATTTGCCGGCTTCGTATATTGGAGAAATTAAAAGCGCCGCCGGCGCGGCCTGAGCTGTGTTGCCGGCACTTTTCGCGGAACGCTTTTCGCTGATATTTTATTTGTCATTGTGAGCGAAGCGAAGAATCTCTCCTGAATCCGGACAGCAACCGAACCCGGAGAGATTCTTCGCTTCGCTCAGAATGACAAGATGAAATCTTCTAGTTTCACTACGTACTGGAGGGACCATGGCTACTTCGTCCTTGCCGCGGGCCGCATCCCGCGGAGGCAGTTTCCTCGTGGAACCGTGCGCGCCGGAAGATGTTTTTTCTCCGGCCGAACTTACTGACGACCAAAAACTGATTGGGCAGACCGCCGAAGAGTTTGTCCACAACGAAGTGGTTCCGGCCATTCCTGACCTGGAGATCCACAAACCCGGCTTGATGGCGCAGCTTCTGAAGAAGGCTGGCGAAATCGGCTTGCTGGGCGGCGGTGTGCCTGAGGAATATGGCGGAGCGGGCCTCGATAAGGTCTCCACCGTGCAGCTGGCGGAAAAACTATCGGCATATGCGTCGTTCGGCGTGAGCCACGGAGGCCACGCCGGCATCGGCACGCTACCCATCGTGTTTTTCGGCACGGATGAGCAGAAAAAAAAGTATCTGCCCGTGCTGGCCACCGGCGAAAAGCTTGCCGCATATTGCCTGTCCGAGCCGCAAGCCGGTTCGGACGCGCAGAATTCGCGCACCCGCGCGATCCTTTCGCCCGACGGACGCTCGTGGATTCTGAACGGACAGAAAATGTGGATCACCAACGGCGGATTCGCCGACGTGTACATCGTTTTCGCAAAAGTAGACGGCGAGAAATTTTCCTGCTTCATCGTGGAGCGCGATTTTCCCGGATTTTCCGCGGGTGCAGAAGAAAAAAAGATGGGACTGAAGGGCAGTTCCACGACGGCCATCTTTTTTGAGAATTGCCAGGTGCCCAGGGAAAACCTTCTGCACGACATCGGGCGCGGTCACATCGTGGCGTTCAATATTTTGAATTCCGGACGATTCAGCCTGGGCGCGTACTGCACGGGCGGCTCCAAGGGCACGCTGGAAATCGCCTCGAAATACGCCAAAGAGCGTGTGGCCTTCGGCAGGCCCATCGCCGAGTTCGGATTGATCCGCGGCAAACTGGCGGAGATGGCCATCCGGATTTTCGCGGTGGAGTCCATGATTTACCGTTCGGCGGGACTCATGGACCGCGCGATCGCCGCAGCCGGGGACGGCGCGGACAAATCGCAGCAATCGATGAAAGTGTTTGAGGAATACGCGATTGAAAGTTCGATCAGCAAAGTATACGGGTCGGAATTGCTGGATTTCGTTGTTGACGAAGCGGTCCAGATTTTCGGCGGCTACGGTTTTCATGAGGATTATCCCGTGGCGCGTTCTTACCGCGACTCCCGCGTGAACCGCATTTTCGAAGGCACCAACGAAATCAACCGCATGCTCATCATCCAGATGCTCATGAAGCGCGCGACCTCCGGCGCGCTGCCGCTGATGCAGGCGGGGGCGAAATTGCGCGAGGAAATCATGGCCGGACCTTCTTTCGACGAGCCTGAGGGAGGTGAATGGGCCGAGGAAGAACGTATTCTATCCGGCGTGAAGAAAGCATTTCTGCTGGTGGCCGGAGCGGCGCTGGAAAAATACCGGGAACGACTCGCGGACCAGCAGGAAGTGGTCGCGGCGCTTTCCGACATCGTGATGGAATGCTACGCGGTCGAATCCTCGCTGCGGCGCGTGCAGAAGGGTTTCGCCGCTCGCGGAGCTGCTTCGAACGCCGTCATGGCGGACGCAGCGCGCGCTTTTCTGTATGACGCCGCCGATCGGGTGGAAATAGGCGCGCGGAGGATTCTGTCCGCGGTGCTGGAGGGAGACATGTTGCGCACGCAACTCGCCGTGCTGCGGCGCTTCATGAAACGCGAGCCCGCCGACACGTTAGCCATGCGCCAGCGAGTGAGCGCGGCCGTTCAGGCCGCCGATCGTTACCCGTTCGAAGGCCGATAGGAATAGGGAATTGGTTGTTTGGGTTTGCGTTGTGTAGCGCTCGCCTTCAGGCGGACGCTACTCACCGCCAACGACACGAAGCACGCCTATGAAAAATGCACAGATGTTCTTCCAATTCCCGTAGAGTGTCTCTTTTCGGCCGTACTGGTAGTCCTACTCTATAAATTTCTTGTTAATTCTTCGGTTCGCAACCCATGAAAACGAGTGGTTTATGATTTAAAAGAATCTTGATTCTTCTGGGCGGCAAATTGCATCCAAATGTGTGAAGAGGTAGAAGGGGGCCAGCCCAGTGAAGGTCAGTAAAGTGTGGAGCGAGCCAAAAGCTCGCAAATGGTTGTGGATTGCGTTGGGAACGTTCGTCGCGTTGCAGATCTACTTTGTGCAAGAATTGATCGTCGCGTTGATGCTGTTTACCGGCCTTTTTGTCGTTTTCGCTCTGGTGGCGGTGTTTTTGTATATGCTCGACGGAGCGGGCCGGTGGGGACTGAGTTTGGCGGGACATCAGGCCAGGCGCGCCCTGACAGCGGCAGAAGAGATCAGTAAAAAGCAGCTCCGCCGTCCACGTTCAGAGACTGCCCAGTAATCGCACTGGCATCATCCGAGCACAAAAAGAGGGCCGCGGCCGCGATTTCGCTGGCCGTTTGTCCGCGCCCCTGAAGAATTGTGTTCAGGAAGCCGCTGAGCTGCTCTTCTTTCGAGACTCCCAGGCGTTCGGCGAGCGTTCGACCCAGATCCTTGGACATTTTCGTTTCCGTGACCGGACCCGGGCAGATCGCATTCACGCGCACGCCCTTGCGGGCCGCTTCGGCAGCCGTGACACGTGTCAGGCCCAGCATGCCGGCTTTAGCCGCGGCGTAGGGCGAGCCCCAACCGAATGCCGACTTTGCGGACAGGCTGGAAATGTTCAGAATTACTCCCGAACCGCGCGCGTACATTCCCGGCAGCACCTGCCTCGTCAGAAGATAGGCCCCTCGCAGGTGCACGGCGATCACCCGATCCCATTCCGCAGGTGTGATTTCTTCGACTGGCTTAACCGGACCGTATTCCCCGGCGTTATTCACCAGTATATCGACATGGCCGAATTGGAAAATAGCCTCGTGAATGAGGTTTTCGCAGTGCTTTTCGTCGGCCACGTCCGCCAGAACGGCTGCGGCGCGCCCTCCCGCTGCGGCGGTGATTTCCCCCGCAACCGCCTCGATTTCCGATTTTGTCCGCGCGGCAACCACGACCGCCGCGCCCTGAGCGGCAAATTTCAACGCCATGGCCCGGCCGATTCCCCGGCCGCCGCCCGTGATGACCGCAACTTTTTCAGCCAGCAACATTTGCTCCTCCCGATCCTGGATAGACTGGCGCGTTTGCCTGCACGATTTGCGCGATGGCCCGAATTTGGTAACCCGACGCACGATCCACAAAATCGCACAGGCACTCTTGCCTGTGCTACTCGACAGGCTCTGCAGGATAGCATTGGCGTGAGCTGCGTCCCAAACAGGGATCGACAAAAGGTAATTTCATAACTGCTAGTGGACGTACGGGAGTGGTATCATCCGCGCGTGTTCCGCCTTCGGCAGCGAGCAACTCCGCGCCTCGCCAGTTCATTCGCGTCTCGAACGATCTATGTTTGTTTGATTTGTTTGGCGGCCGGTTTACCTGGCATCTTCGAGTGCGCAGATTCCGCGCGCCGATCGGGAGAAACGGAGGCCGCGCAACAGCAAACCGGACGAACCAAATCAACCGGCAGGGCCTCCACTTCGGAAAGCGGTACCATGGGCGATCACTACCTGATGCTGGTGAACACCGCCATGGCCAGTCAGATGGCCGCGCCAAAAATCGCGCAGTTTGATCGCTCCCCGTACGACGGTCTGGCCGTGTCGTTCGCGCCCGCCTACGACACCTCGCATGTCCCTTCCCCGACTGCCATGCAGGCATTGATCGCCGGATGGAAAAAATCAACGCGGAAGGGCATCTGGCCGTGGGTCTATCTGAACCGCATGATTGGCGCAAACGATGCAGAAAGGAATCCGCTTACGCAGGTTGCCTACTTCCAGCGTTTTCAGGGACTAGACCTGGACGGGAAGGCCGGCGCGCAGAAGGATTTTCTGGAAAATTGGCGCAGCGCGCTGCGCGTCGCACGGGAAACAGCCGTTCCGGGAATTGTTTGCGACCTGGAGTTCTACAACAACTACAAAGCGTATGACGTGGCCGAACTTGCGCGTATGACTTCCTTGGCACAGCCCGACGTGTTGAATTCTCTGAGAAAACTGGGCGCTCGCATGGCGGACATCGCGGCCGAAGAGTACCCGGGCGCGAACTTGTGGTTCCTGTTCACGGGTTTCACGCGTGACGACTATCGAGTGATTGAGGGCCGGCGGTATTATCTCGCGGCAACTTACATTGCAGAGGGATTGCTCGACGAAATTGTGCAGCGCCGCTTCAATCTGCGAGTATTATCAGGCGGCGAGGTCGGCCTCGGCTACTGTCATGCGTCCCTCGCTGATCTTGGCGCGGCGATTAAGAAACGATCCGATGCGTTTGCGCCTCTTTTGGAGAAGTACAGCGGCGTTCTGGAGTTGGCCGGAACGATAACACTGTGGAGCGACCGCGCGGCAAAAAAAGATTGGGTGGCGCAGGGAACTTGTGGAGCGTCCACAGCTTCGTCCGTGGAAGATCTGATCCCCTACATGGAGTTGCTGTTCCACTCTTACCGGTACAATTGGATCTACGGATCGCCGAACGGCGGGTATCTCGCATTCCAAAATGCGAGTGCGGACCGCTTCGACGCGGCAATCGCGCAAGCCAAAGAACACATGTTCTCAGGGATGGGACGGACGACTCCGCGGCCCTGAGATAAAGATTTTGGACCTGGCTCAAAATTGCGCGCTTGGGTGTATGTTATCGCGGCCAGACAAAACATCTCGAATCCCGCTGAACTCAACAGTATCGAAAGGAAGATGAAATGCTTTCACGATCCTCACGCATTCTGATTGGGACGTTTGGCTGGGTCTGGATCCTGCTGTTTTTCCTGCCTGGGTCATCGTACGGACAGTCCGAACCGGAATTGAATTTAACGGGCGCGATCGATTTCCATGTGCATCAAGGTCCCGACAGCGTGGACCGCGCGATCGATGCCGATGACTTGGCGCGGCTCGCCAAAAAGATGGGAATGCGCGGGATGGTGATGAAGAATCACTGGGAAAGCACCGCCGCGCTCGTCTACATGACGCGCAAGGAAGTTCCGGGCATCGAGCTGTTCGGAGGAATCACGCAGGATCTGGCCGTCGGCGGAATCAATCTGGAAGCGGTAAAGCACATGGTGGGCATGAAGGGCGGTTGGGGCAGAGTTATTTGGCTACCCACATTCGACGCCGAACACGTCATCAAGTCCACGAACGGGACGGCTCCATTTGTTCGCGTTTCAGAGAACGGACATCTACTCCCGAGCGTGCTGGAGTTGATCGATTTCATTGCGCAGCATCCTGACCTGGTGCTGGAGACCGGCCACATCTCAGGCGAAGAAGGAGACCTGGTGGCGCACGAGGCGCACCAGCGTGGAGTTTCGCACGTTGTGATCACGCACGCGATGGCATCCTACGTCCGAATGACAATTCCGCAAATGCAGGCGGCCGCGCAGGACGGCGCATTCATCGAGTTTGTATATGGCGCTACCCTGGGGACGAATCCGGTCGTCAGCATCAGCGATTATGCCAAGGCCATTCGCGCCATCGGCCCAAAGTCCTGCATCATGGCCACCGATTTCGGCTCTGTTCAAAAGCCGCCGCGCGCGCTCGAACCGCAAGGCCTGCTCGATTTCATGACCGCGATGCACAAGGAAGGGATTTCGGTCGCCGATATCAACCTCATGACCAAAACGAACCCGGCATTGGCATTGGGACTTAAGCCTTGACCGAATCCGGCCGACAAGGATAAACACCGACTATCAACGGCGTCGTTGTTGCCTTACCACATGCATGGATCATGAACGTTGGCACGTTGCTCAAGTGTTTGTCGTATTTTGCATGCACAATGGCGTGGTTTCCGTACCGGTGACAATCGGCCGGCATCTAAACTGAAGCCATGAACGAAGCTCAAGATCATCGATAATGCAAAAGCTTACTCCGCAGGAAGTACGCTGTGGGGAGCTGTACCGCCAGCACGCTCGCGCGAAGAGCAGGGCGCGGGAACCGAGCCGTAGTCGCTCTCCATTCTAGAAAGGAACAACGATGCAAAAACGCAAACTTGGAAAAAGCGATCTACAGGTATCTGCAATTGGCCTCGGCTGCATGGGCATGAGCTTTTCCTACGGCCC
>Ga0157378_10000771_pt1 | contig 29721 bp, 33 predicted proteins | sample M65metaG_FD_115309 | JGI IMG/M metagenome (GOLD analysis project Ga0157378, IMG submission 115309) | Miscanthus rhizosphere microbial communities from Kellogg Biological Station, Michigan, USA - M6-5 metaG | ecosystem: Host-associated > Plants > Roots > Rhizosphere > Soil | place: USA: Michigan... | reverse complement strand
TCATGTTCATGTTCGAATCTGCTGTGCGAGGGTTCGGCTTGGGATCACGTCAATTGTTCCAGACAGAACCGATTCCGGCTCGCTTACGACTTATCGCCGCATCGTCATTCATCTGAAACCGCCTATTCTCCTGTCTGAATTGATTTACTCAAACTGTGAAGCTGTCGGAACTGTCAAATCTGACAGGTCTGCTCAGAATATTCACGAGGCGACACGGCCCCATTGCGCCATTGGCGATGTCTACAGACAAGCGCGGTTGAGGCGTCTCTACGATCTAGGAAGAGAAGGAGAGTAGGGAAGGTGGTGAGCAAGCCAGTCAAGAAGTAGCATAGTGAACCCAGGCGATCAGGACGATCCGCATGGACTGCAAGCCTTATTTGTTAGCGCTGCGATTGCTCATTCAATCGCGAAGGTCCGGCTTTTCGGAAACTCGCCGGCTAGATCAGCATTTCGAGGAACTTGACGAGGACTTCTTTCATGGGAAAGAACGTCATCATCAATGGAACAAATGGTAGCGCGGTGATGACGACCAATTGGATCAGCGTCTCTTTTCCACAAGGAATCAACTGCGTCTCTTCTATCCCGCGGATGATTGTAGTCATACCGGATAACGCCTTAAAATCGGCGTTTCCAAGCAGTGGTTCCGCTTCCGGAGCCCCGCCTCGTATCCGCTTCTGATCGAATTCCTCGGCATAGCGACTGGCCAGATTGCCGTACTCATCGAGTCCTTCGCTCTTGGCACGAAACAACTTCCCCGCGAAGAAGGCCAAGGGGCTGAGCACAATGACGGGCAGCAGCAGAATCACGCCGGCCAAAACCCATTCGAAGTTAACCAGTTGCAGCCCTTCATAAAACACGTCGTCGGCAATCGGGGCGGCCAGCCCGACTCCCTCAGCAAGGAGGAAGAGCGCAAAGCCCATGACACTTTCTTCGAGAAATCCGAGGCCGCCTTTCCGGTCCGGATGAGCCGGTATGAGGTGCAGATTCAGCCGAGAAACCTGCCACAGGAGTCGTGCCCAGACAAAGAGACGTACATACCATCTCAAGAACAGGAACTGAAGGAGCGGGGCACTGACGAACGCATACCAATATCCGGGCAGCGTGAGCCGAAGACCCTCCGCACTCGGTGAGGCATACCACGTCGCGATTGGCAGCTCAATCTCTCGTATCCACAACGGATGCCCGATGGCATAGACCACCACGAGAAGCAACAGTTCGACGCGACCCGAGTAGCAGAGGCGCGTCGCAGAGGCGAAGATGCGCTCGTATCTGGGCCGATCTTCCGAGCTGATTAAGCCGCGCTCGACGAACATTCGCTTGATGGGCAAGAGATGACGGTGCACTGGCATCTCCGCCGCAATCAGAAGCGGCAGGCTCAGGAGATACTTGATGTGGACCTCGATGTCGTAGAGGAAGGGGACCCGAACAGGACCGCCTATCAGCGCTCCTGTGATCGCCGAGAGGATGAGCAGCGGCAGCCAAGCGATCAAGGAGACCACGATGAGGCGCCGACCGAGCAACGCCAGCGGCTCTCTTCCCATTTTGGTCGAGAGATAGAATCGATACAGCGGTCCACCGCACATGAGGGAAAATTCCGACTGACCGTCAGAGGGTGGGTTTGCGGGTTTCGGTGACGGCTCCATACTTAAAGATTTCCCGAGCCCGTCGTCTGGCTGCGACGAGTTCGTACCTACGACATATGCGATTGGCAGACCAGCGCGCCAGCGATCTCCGCGATGTCACCGATAGTTGAAGCCAGATGCGGCGCTGAAACTCTCATGAGGCAAGGTTTAGGCGGTTTCACCGGTTATCAGTTTCCACCTGCACACAGGGTCATACAATTAGCACAGCAGTACAACTGTCAGAAATAACAGACTCTACTGATCGCAGATAGGTCATTCTATTAGTTGTGGGTTGAGGCCGCTAGCTAAGTCATCAATGTCATATCGAGAATCTCCAGTCGACATGGAAGCCTTGGATAAGAATCGGCTTCGTCGTCTGTCCACTTCGCAATAGTCAAACGCGAGCGGCTTGCCGAGCCGTGGGAGTTGAAAAACTACGCGAGACAGCATCCTCTGAGGTATGGCGTCTGATTATGCTGGCCTGCAGATCGGGATGCGGGAAAACAAGCCCATCGAAGTTCACGAAGAATGGCTCGTTCAACGCGGGGACAGATGGTGGGTTGTGCCGTTGCCGGGACGGACGAGAATCAAAGGTGTTCCCAACTCGGTTCCACTTAACACCCTTGCGCTCGAATCGCTACGGGGAGACGTACCGCGGATCGGTGGTCGTTTTTTTGGTCAGTGGAAAGATGAGAATTCCTTCAAGCATCGCTGGGACGGGACGTATGAACGAGAAGGGGTCCATGATCTTCATTTCCACGATCTGAGGCACACTTTCGCGTCTTGGCTTATGCAGGCGGGCGGTGACTATATGGTGATCGAGAAGCTACTGGGACACCGATACCGGGAACAGGGGATTTGTATTTACACGACTGGGACGGACGCTTCCGGGATGCCGTATTCTTCTCCATCACTTCTACTACAACTAGTACACTTCTGCTTTTTCTGTCGATAAGTAATTAGGAGGATTCATGGAACGCCATCTCACCACCATCATTCTCATTAGTTGTCCCACATGCCGCCTGATTCGAATGGCCGATAATTACGCTTCCGCTCATGCACGAGGGAACGCGCACATTGGCTTTTCAGGGCATCCGAAAATCGACTACAGCCAAATCGATGCGCCAGACCGGATCAAGGGTGCAGTGGCCGAAGCGAAAGGCATCAATGGAGAGCATGGCGGTTCAGGCAGGCGTCAAAGATATCTCCATTGAAGCTGGCATCGAACCGGATATCGCGCTACGAAGGTGAAATAATTTCGGTGGAAAATCTGTCAGGCTAGAGGCGTGTCAGCATCACTCGAAAAACCCTATGGCCTCACCATCCTTTCTGTAAGTCTCGAATTCAACTCTTCACGAGCGTCGATCTCCGTGTTGAGGCGACGGAGGAAGTTGTTCTGCTCCTCGGTGACGACACCAGCGTTAAGGATCGCCTGCCGCATGGTGCGAAGCTCGGCTAGGGGTGTCCAGGTTAACCACGTTGGTGTAGCACTGCTCAAATCTAATCTCCTGGGTTATATGTGTAGGCTATACGGATACAACGCAGTAATGCGTATCTTACGTATCATGGGGGGCATATCAGAGATTTGTAAAGATAGAAACCCTCCCTGGCTTAAATTACTTATGAGCAGAAATAACTTGATGAAAATAGTCTCAGGGTAAGCGTGGGTAGCATCGAGCCAAATTCCAACCATGACCATCTACAAGATCTTCATTCGCTTCTCACAGGATCAGAACATAGCTGGCGTATGCAAGCCTGCTCAACTGACATACGGGGTATGCAGCGCAGTCCGTCATATTCAGCTTCGGGAATGAACGGCAGCATAAAACAAACCTCTATAAAGTTCCTAAGAGAAGAGAACATAGGAAAGTCATAGAGGTTTCGTGATGGCGGGGAACCGCCTACTGTCCCATATAAGAGCCTATATATATGAAGGAGGTGCGGTTCAGTCGGGAGGGTCTAACGTGTTGATACGTTGGACTCTCCTGCGCCTCAACCTATCGGCGGTCAACGGTGCAAGGGTGCGTGACGCAAGTAGAGTGCAGGCATAGCCCGCAGAAGGGGCGCACTACCTCTCCATGCTAGGCCCAGTCAACAGCAACACCGGAAGATGGATTGCCTCTGTGGTCTATCGCTATGTCGAGACGTTAGAGGAAGCCATTCTCATCGGGAGTCGCTACACGCTGCTCAAGGATGACCTCCCTCATGGAGTGGAGTTGTTTGAGTGGTGTTCTGGCAAGCCAGTCTTGTTCCATCGAGGGTCTCATTCTAGGGCTTAGGTTATAGCTAAGAAACAGGCGAGTGCGACGATGCCGGCTCCGAAGGCGCAGATGCCAACTGTCAGGAACCAGATATAAGCGTCGCATGAGCGTTCGTTGAGGTACTCCACGAAGTCCTCCATAAGAGCCGTGCGAGGTTTGAGTGGTTCGTTGTTAGGTGTCACGGGTTGGCAGTGTAGGCGGTGCCGGAAGTTTTGCAAAGATGTCAAATTCAGCGATGGAGGAAATACCTACGCGGGTGGTAGAGTCCATGGGTGAACGTAATTTTAATTATGTTACATAGGCTTAGACTAAAATATTCTCCCCCATAGAAGCATCAGAGTACCATATTATACGTAGGTCTTTAACGATCTCCGATGAATGAGGATAGCACGCAGTGGGCGAGGTACCAACATGCGGGAGTAGTACCTGATGGTCTCCGCTGTACCACTTTGCCTTCGTTTGATGTACCAGTCCCTCGGCATCACTTCTTACCTCCTCTATTGATTTCCCTCAAGTTTCCTCTCATGCGCCTCCTTGGCGTCGCTCCTGGTGGCAGTACAAAGATAGCAATGAGGCCAGCGCTTAACAAAGACCCAATGGGTTATAAAAACACTTACTAATAATTAATTTTATAATTCAACCCGTGATAATGCTTGCTATCGTGACGCGACTATCCTGGCTTGTTCTTCCTGGACGGGGACACAGTCCTAGGTGCTGCCTTACTTCCGCAACTGAAGCCCCTCTGCGGCCCACTTCCGTTGCAGATCAGTCAAAACCACGGCATCTTTTTGCTTGATTCGTTCCAAAATAGCCGCTTGCTTCTGCGGCGGCAGCTTTCGAGTGTATTGATCCCACCGTTGCCTGCTTGCCAACAGCTTTTCTTGAGCCTGCCTCACATCCAATTGCCGAGTTACCTGAAGATGCACGATTTCGTGTTTCTCCTTCAGGATGTGGACCCCCTCTTCCACGAGACGATCAAGAGGTTCGGCTTTGATCTCTCCCCAATAGCCAAGAGCCACAATGAGTACGATCACTGCAATCGGCTGTGCACACCGTAAGAATAGTCTGCGTCGAGCCATCGCCGCCCCCCTCCATGGCCGTGCATGCCCTGCGTGGATTGTACAATGCAAACGAACGTCAGCGGGTTTGGGAAGCATAGGAGCCTGTTACGTTGAAGATACCAGGATTCAACTTATGTTTAATCGAATCATCGCAGCCAGTTGCCGGGATGGAGTTGACCTACTGTTTCTAAATGAGGTTGCGACAATACCCTTCCTGCCGAGACCCAACACAATCTATCAGAAGGAAAAGAGGCAGTTTTGGGAGAGGAATGATCTCGATGGATCATGGTGAGTCGGGCTGTTCTGGAAGCAACATGGTAGCAGATACCTTGTTCTTGCCCATTCAAAAATTGTATAGCTCCAAATCATTGCTATACCCTGACACGGGTTCAAATCCCCAACGGGATTAACCACAGGGGGAAGCAATCCTTTCACCTTCAATATAGATATTCGAGCGATGGCCGCTTAACCTCCAAGGAGTTCCAACATGCCCTCTTCTATCGCTCCGATGAAGCGGCCCCTGGGCAATACCATTCCAAGGGGTGGTAACCGCGACTTGAACTTAGGTTTGGTAGGATCCTCGTCCTAAAAGCACCACAGATGAGTAAAATCAATACGATGATTCTCCTCAACCGTCCGATGAGTGGCAAGAATTTATTACGAGTTACAATCCTCGATCCGAATTAACTCGTCACAGTCGGATTGTCCCAGCCGTCGGGAGGCCTCACTTTTCGTTCAACCTCGGCCGGCCCCCAAGTATGTGGCTCGTACTCATAGACCGGCGTGGTTTGCTTCAGGATGGGATCGACAATTCGCCACGCCTCTTCTACATAATCCTGACGGGCAAACAATGTCGCATCACCGACCATAGCATCCGTCAATACCCGTTCATATGCGTCCACTTCATCCGGCTGGGGATAGCGACTCACCATGGCCTCAAATGCTTGACCGACCGCTTCGTCATCGCTTTTCGGGACCATCATGCCGAACGCGAGTGTCGTATCAGGGTTGACCCGGAATCGGAGGTGGTTCGGCAATAAGCTCGCCGCTGGATAGGCCGTCGGCGGCCGACGGAGTCGAAGCATGATCTCCGTGCAGGTCACCGGCAAGCGCTTGCCGGCACGAATAAAAAACGGCACTCCATGCCAGCGCCAGGAATGAATTTCCAGCCGCAGAGCGGCGAAGGTTTCCACTTTCGAGTCCGGGGCCACTCCCTTTTCCATTCGATATCCGCGAAACTGACCGCGCAAAATGTTGTTCGCATCCAGCGGAGGGATGGCTTTCAAGACTTTCACTTTTTCATCTCGAATCGATTCACTATCCATTCTGATCGGAGGCTCCATGGCCAGGTTTGCGAGGATCTGGAACAGATGATTTTGGATCACATCGCGGATGGCACCCGTTTTGTCATAAAAGGCTCCTCGTCCCTGGACTCCAAAGTCCTCTGCCATGGTGATCTGAACACTTTGCACGTGGGTTCGGTTCCAAAACGTCTCAGGCAGCGCATTCGCAAAGCGGAAATACAACATGTTCTTGATGGGTCGTTTCCCGAGGTAATGATCGATGCGGAAGACCCCCGTCTCTGGAAATGTTCGATGCAGAACGCCATTGAGCTCCCGCGCCGAAGCCAGGTCGGTTCCGAACGGTTTCTCCAGTACCACACGGGCCCCTTGGACACACCCTGATTTTCCCAGTTGCTCCACCACAGTTTCGAATAGCACGGGCGGTATCGCGAGATAGTGCAAGGGTTGCTGCAGAGAGCCGAGTTCTTTTCGGATGGCCTTAAACGTCTCAGGATCCTGATAGTCACCATCCACATAGCGCAGTAAGCCGCACAACTTCTCGAATGCCGATCGGTCGAGACCGGCGCCGTGTGTTTCGAGACTGTCGCGCATCCGCTCCCGCAGTTGGTCCAGAGTCCATCCGCTCTTGGCCACGCCGATAACCGGCACGTCGAGGTTGCCGCGTTTCATCATCGCCTGCAGCGAAGGAAAGATCTTCTTGTAGGCGAGGTCGCCTGTCGCCCCGAAAAACACCAGTGCGTCCGAATGGAGGGCGTTCATCTGGTTCTCATGGCTTCGTCGATTTTTCGTGGTGACCGCCGAACTGAAATCGCATGGCCGATAGCAGTTTGTCCTGATAATCCGCCTCGCCCCGGGAACTGAATCGCTGGTAGAGCGCGGCGGACAGCACCGGCACAGGCACAGCCTCATCGATCGCAGCCTTGATTGTCCATCTTCCCTCCCCTGAATCGGATATGCGGCCTGCAAATTTTGATAGCGCGGGATCCTCGATTAACGCGGCGGCTGTCAAATCCAACAGCCATGAGGCGATGACGCTCCCACGTCGCCAGACTTCGGCGATATCCGAAAGGTTAAGCTCGTATTGATAGTGCTGGGGATCACGCAACGGCGTCGTCTCCGCATCGACCTCGTGTTGTTCCTTGCCAGCATTGGCACCGTGTAGAACGCCCAAACCTTCGGCATAGGCCGCCATGAGACCATACTCGATCCCGTTGTGTACCATCTTGACGAAATGGCCTGCGCCACTGGGACCGCAGTGCAAATATCCCTGCTCGGCCGTACCGCCGACCTTCGTGCGTCCCGGGGTGCGCGCGATCGTGCCGGCTCCGGGAGCCAATGTTGCGAAGATGGGATCAAGCTGCTTAACTACTGCATTCTCACCGCCGATCATCATGCAATACCCGCGTTCGAGTCCCCAGACACCGCCGCTCGTGCCGACATCCACATAGTGCAGGTCCTTTGGCGCGAGTTCTTTCGCACGCCGGATATCATCGATGTAATACGAATTGCCCCCGTCGATGACAATGTCTCCCGCTTCGAGATGCGGCTGAAGGTCAGCGATGGTCTGGTCTGTCACGGCCGCGGGAACCATCAACCAAACTGCTCGCGGCTTTTCCATTTGTCTCACGAGGTCAGCGAGCGACGACGCACCGATGGTTTGCTCTCGAACTAAATCTTCGACTACTTTCGGAGATCTGTCGAAGACCACGCACTGGTGACCGCCCTTCAGAAGCCGCCTCACCATGTTCGCACCCATCCGCCCCAGCCCAATCATTCCGAGCCGCATGATGAAAACTCCTCCTTTGGAAGTGATCACATGATGTTAAAAAATTACAAATCCGATTTATGGATTACTTGTGTTCCCCATAGCGGCGGATCAGGTTATTCGTCGAAGTGTCATAGCCGAGGGAACGCTCATCCTTGCTCTCCAGTTCAGGGACAATACGCTGGGTTTATTGCGCGGTCTCACCTTAGGGTCTGTGCGCCATCGACGATCAGATTGGCGCCGCTGATGTAGCTGGCGATGTCGGATGCCAAGAAACAGCATCGCCTTGGCGATCTCGTCGGGATAACCCGGGCGGCTTAGCGGCATCATGGTAGTTAACATCTGGGCGAAGGCGCCGCTCTTCATGGCGGCCTGCATTTCTCCCTGGTCTTGACCGCGCCCGCCGGCGCATCGGATGCGCCCAACGTGCCATCCGTTAACTTCGCGATCCGTTCTTCGGTGATGGTCGAGCCGGAGGTGCGCACTGACCAGGATCCGGTGCTCGGCCAGTTCTTTTATCGGCCCTTGAGCGACAGCAGGCTATCGAACGGCTGAGGTTCGGGAATCGACAACACCTGGGCGCTCATATGAACCCGTGCGTCGTGGTTTTATCTGCTGTGACCCGTAAACGTATGGCTGTGCTGGCAAGGGTTGCTCTACAAAGACTAAGGTTATGGAATCTGGCTAGTGGTGTGAACTGTCAAAACTTACAGGTTGTAAGAAATATCGGTGCTTGGGAAGGTGTGCAGATGGTAGGGCCGCGAACCAGGCATGAGCGCAACACCAACGCCTGCCGTTCAGGATGAGGTCGTGACGGTGACCGTACCCGTTGCTCGATATGACGCCCCATTAAAGACAAGTCGGTCGTCTGGAGAGCTAAGAGACGCCTGGCCTGTGAAGGCCACCATCGTTCCAGCCCTTAGGAACTGGTGCAGGATTTGGTGTACCGCTAAAATGAAAACTATCTTGGAGAAAATTATTGGTGAGCGAGAAGCCTGCGCCTTCGAGCGAGAGGAAGACATCATCAAACGGAACGGGCGTCGTCGTGTTCGTACGAATGGAGCCGCTCATCACGACACTACTATCCGCATTGGCGTCAGCCAACGGCAATGTAAACCATACCAATGTAAACCATACTATGACAACTAGCGGAAGGACGACTCGACCAAGCGTGTTCATCTTTACCCTCCTTCGTTGACATCAAGCCATACGGTTCCCAGTCTCCTCCTAGAATTCAGCAATAAGAATGCCCCTAAAGACGTCCCAACTAAGTTTTTAATTAGGAAAATCGTCCTCGATCAGACGCTCCCAAATGTATTGACCTACCTACCTGTTTGCGAGAACTATTGAACTTGATCAACCCTCGTGCAGGTTCATAATTGGCTCTCTGCATTGGAGCGTCGTCGATCTAAGCACTGAACTTATTCACAAAGGCTTAGCGATCATGGCCAATTTGGAACACATGGTTTCGAAGGAGTCTCTAAAGATAGGATGAGAGACTGCGACGAGGTTCGACTTCGTCTCTTAGAAAAGCCACGGCTGTGCTACTCTCCCCTTGTGGGATCAGAGACAAGGTTTCATCAAAATCTCTGTTGATGCGGAAACCAAACACATTCTGGGTACGGCCATTCTTGGGACCGGAGGTGACGAAGTCATTCACGTGTTGCTGGACGTCATGTATGAGTTTCTCCCCACCGTCTTGTCAAAATTGGAACCCTTTGCGTAGGAGGCACTAGTCAGCGGCCGCGAGGACATGGAGGAAACAGGCGCTACAAAGCCTGACCAGCCTGCTCCTTAACTTCCTCAAGGAAGAGAGAAAGACGCGTGTCGCTTAGGTGAATGAGACAGAGAACAAAGGGCTATGCCGATGGAGACGATGCATCAGATCTCGTTCTGCATGGCAGGTGTACGTCCATGATTTCTTTCCCAAAGTTCGACGTCCCGACGCTCGTGCTGCGCGGCGAGGATGATCAGAGCGTTCCAATGAGGGCCTCGGCCATGAGTCGGCCCGACTCATCGAGGGAGCGAAGGACATCTAATAACCCGTGCCGCACGGGATTACCGCTACGCATCAGGGACAGGTCAACGAAGAGCTGCTGGCCATCCTTGGGGAAGTGAACCGAACCACGAGCACCCTTAGACGCGAGATCGCCGGAGTGACCGTCCCGGACACGCCACTCGTTGCACGTTCGATGGAAGAGGCGCGTGCTCTCTCCGAGCCGTACCTGTTCAACCACGTCGTTCGCTCGTGGCTCTTCGCGGTGCAACTCGCCGAGCTGCAGGGCGTGTCCTATGACGAGGAAGTCGTTGCGGTGGCATCGTAGCTGCACGACGTCGGCCTCACGAGGGAGTACCAAGGCAAGAGGCGCTTCGAGGTCGAGGGAGCGGACGCGGCGCGGGCGCTGGCGAAGGCAGGAGGCATGGACGACCGGAGAGCTCAGCTCATCTGGTACTGCGTGGCGCTGAACGCGACGCTTTCGGTCAGCCCTTACGCCGAGCCGGAGGTCGGGATCTGTACGGCCGGTGCGGGTGCCGACTTCGCCGGACTGCTCTACGAGCAAATTCCGAAGGCGGGCACGGCGCGCATTCTCGCCGAGTTCCCTCGTCTTCAGATGAAGCGCCAGTTGAAGGAGTGCCTTTGCGATGTGGCGTGAGTGAGGCCGCAGACTACTTATGAGAATTTCATTCGGGATTTCGGCGAGCGTTTCGTCGAGGGCTACAAGCCCGCGATCTCGACGGTGGACCTGCTCTTGAACGCACCGTTCGACGAATGAGTCTATCAAAGGGGCATTAGACTTTCCGGGTTTCCTCACCGCGTCATTGGCTATCGCCTCGATGTTCTCACAGGAGGTATGGAAGCGACTCGTATGGAGCCAAATAGAGTTTCAATGAAAGAAAAACCTCAAGGCCCGAGAGTCGTCATCATCGGCGGCGGATTCGGCGGTCTGCATGCAGCCAAAGCGTTGGCGAATGAAGCGGTTGAGGTGACGCTCATCGACCGCAAAAACCATCACATCTTCCAACCACTACTTTATCAAGTGGCAGTGGGAGTGCTTTCCCCTGGCGAGATCGCCGTGTCGTTGCGTCATATCTTACGTACAGCACGTAATGTTCGCACCATTCTGGGTGAGGTAACCGAATTCGACACCGCGGCGCAACGAGTCAAATTAATCGACGGCGGGGAGATCGCTTACGATTATCTGATTATCGCGGCGGGAGCGCGTCACGCGTACTTTGGCCATGACGAATGGGAAAAGGACGCGCCGGGACTGAAGACGATCGAGGATGCGGTGGACATTCGCAGCCGATTGCTGCTCGCGTTTGAGGCGGCGGAACGCAGCGCACACTTGACGGGACGGCAAGACCCGCTGAGTTTCGCCGTCATTGGTGGTGGTCCGACGGGCGTCGAATTGGCCGGAGCGATTGCCGATCTCGCCCGCCTGGCCCTTGCCAAAGATTTCAAAGCGATCGACACGACAAAAGCGCGCGTCCGACTGTATGAGGGCTCGCCACGGGTATTAGGCACCTATTCGGAAGAATCATCCCGGAAAGCTCAGCAACAATTGGAGCAGCTCGGAGTCGAAGTATACACCAATAGTATGGTAACGGCAGTTGAGGACGGACGGATAAAAATCCGAGACGAATGGATTGACACAGACGTTACGCTTTGGGTCGCCGGAGTCTACCCATCGTCGCTTGGCAAACAACTGAGGGCACCAACTGACCGAGCCGGGCGAGTGCTCATCGAACAAGATTTGAGTGTTCCCGGACATCCCGAGATTTTTGTGATCGGCGATATGGCGGCACTCACCGATGCGAGCGGTACACCGGTGCCGGGTCTTGGCGCGGCTGCGGTGCAGGAGGGCAAAGCTGCGGCACAGAATATCCTGCGCGACTTGCGTGGCAATGCTCGCCTTTCGTTTACCTATCAGGATTGGGGAATTCTCGCGACCATCGGCCATCATCGCGCGGTGGCTCAATTCGGACATAGGACATTTTCGGGTTTCATTGCATGGCTTCTTTGGGCATTGGTCCACATTGTTCTGCTGATAGGTTTTCGCAACCGAGTCGCTGTGATGAGTCAGTGGGTATGGGCGTATTTGACACGTCAGGGAAGCAGCCCTCTCATCACGGAGCACCAAGCGAGGGAATGTGATGTGCATCGAGCTCAGGACCCGCCAACTCGAGCGCGGAACAACCGTATGCAGGGGTAGGACCAATAGAAGAGCGAGTCACAAAATGATGACGATGAGCGGCCGCCGAACGACACAGCCGAGAGACGAAAGACGTCTTCAAGAAGATAGCGAGCCGACGGATCAGGCGAGCAAGCCGCGAGCCAATATGACGCAGAAACCCGGTAAGACAACAGGAACCCATCTCTAAGGGTGCAGGCTATGGACAACAGCGAAGGACCAGATTTTGGGAGCGGGGTAGACGTTCGGTCTCTCTCTGACGGCGCGATGCTTCTGGGAAAATTCGGCGGTGAAGACGTGATTGTGGCACGACGCGGGAACGAATTCTTCGCCGTTGGAGCCAATTGTTCGCACTACGGCGGGCCGCTCGCGAAAGGGCTCATGCTCGGCGACGAAATTCGCTGCCCACTGCATCACGCCTGTTTCAGTCTACGGACAGGGGAGGCCTTGCGCCCACCGGCGTTCGACGCCATTTCATGTTGGCGCGTCGAACGCCTCGGCGAAAAGGTGTTCCTGCGCGACAAATTGCCTGCACCTGTTCGAAAACAGGTTCTCCCAGCCAGTGGGGCGAACAGCCATCCGCCTTCGGTCATCATCATTGGCGGAGGCGCCGCCGGTCTGGCCGCTGCCGATATGCTGCGGCGGGAAGGCTATGACAGGCCCATCACCATGATTAGCGCGGATGATTCCGCTCCCTATGATCGCCCAAATCTCTCCAAAGACTACCTAGCAGGCACTGCGCCGGATGCGTGGATTCCACTGCGATCGCCGGACTATTACCGTGACCGGAACATTGACCTTGTTCTGAATGCGCGCGTATCGTCTCTCAATGTGACGCAGAAGCGGATCCAACTTGAAGACGGCAAATCCTATAATTTTGGTGCACTCTTGTTGGCTACTGGCGCCGATCCTGTAAAGTTCTCCATTCCTGGTGCCTCCGAGTTTCAGCTTCATTATCTCCGGACATTTGCGGACAGTCGAATGCTCGCTCAGAAAGCCACTTCTGCACAACAGGTCGTCCTCGTAGGCGCGAGCTTCATTGCGCTCGAAGTCGCCGCCTCTCTGCGCGCACGAGGTCTTGCTGTTCATGTGGTCGCCCCGGAGCAGCAGCCGCTTGAGCGTGTGATGGGCGCGGAAGTCGGCCGATTCCTTCGCGGCCTTCACGAAGCGCAAGGCGTGGTCTTCCACTTGGGCGAAACAGTTGCCCGCGTAGATGGACGGAAGGTCATGCTCAGCGGTGGCGGCAGCGTCGAAGCCGATTTTCTCGTCCTCGGAGTGGGCGTGCGGCCCTCGCTCGCTCTCGCCGAGCAAGCCGGCCTCAGAACAGACCGCGGCGTCGTCGTAAACGAATACCTCGAAACGAGTGTGCCGGGAATTTTTGCCGCGGGCGACATCGCTCGTTGGCCCGATCCACATTCCGGTGGACTCGTTCGCATTGAGCATTGGGTCGTCGCGGAGCGTCAGGGCCAGGTGGCGGCGCGGAACATCTTGGGCCTCCGTGAACGGTTCGATGCAGTCCCCTTCTTTTGGACGCAACAGTACGATGTGTATATTAGGTACGTCGGCCATGCCGAAAAGTGGGATGCCGTCGAGATTAGCGGAAGCCTGGACGCGAAGGACTGTGCGGTCAGCTATAAACTTGGAGGCCGCACGCTGGCGGTCGCGACTATTTCACGAGACCTCGACAGCTTGCAGGCCGAAGCGGCAATGGAAACCTTGATTCGGTCTCGATAACGCAGGGGTCAACATGGAAATGAAAGGCAAGGTTGTCCTGATTACCGGCGCTATTGCCGCACTGGGGGCAGACTGTCGTGCCGGTGTTCGTGTCGGCTGGTGCCTCCATGATCTGAACCGTTGGAATCCCGTTCAGCTCCGAGGAGTCGCTTGGCTCAAGGTAGACTTCACGGACCAGACATAAGTCCGACGCCTCGTGAACGAAATCATCCATACGGCGGGCCGCATTGATGCGCTCGATGGTTAGGAGCTTACATAAAGTACGACGACTCTTGCCTTGTCCAAGCCGCGATGTGACGCCGGACCAAGCCTTCCAGGCGGCCTGCGAGTCGGGTCGAGTCCCGCCTGGGTCGGGGTATGTTCTCCTGCCGGAGCCATCAGCCCTCGGTCGAGGAATGGCAGGCCGACATTCAAGCCGAATACGCCGCGCGCTAGAGCAGCGTCGGCGCTGGTTGCACGTCGGACCGCCTGAACTCACGTGGTCTCTTGGCTTGTTGTTGTCCGCGGGCGTGGAGTAGGTTACATAGTGAGTTCTTAACTCCTTAGGAATAGCTTTCCAGCTCTTCTGCAAGAAATCCCAAGGCGTGTTATTTCCGGTCCATTGAGGACACGGCGGTGATCGAGTTCTTGCTTACCCGTCCTGAAAGGAAGGCGAGAGATGATTTCAGAACTTAGAACGATCGGGGTGCGAACCCATTTACAGCGAGGTGCCGTGTTGGCGCTAACGAGGAGAACGCAGCGCCTACTTCGCCGCGCATGCCTTGCGACGGCTTTGCTAGTGACGATAGCCACCGTAGTTCAGCCGGTTTACGTCAAAGGCGGAGGTCAGAGGAAGTTCCAGCGCATATCGAAACAGTTCATCGCGGCGTTGGGCGACCCAGGTGCGACTTCCGGGAGCGGCGCGCAATGGTGGGGTCTGTGGCCTCTGGACCCGGGTCCTCGGGGCGTCGAGCTGAACAGCTATAAACGGTTGAAGGATGCAGGTGGCGTCGCCCCGGCGCGCTGGAAATTCGACGGCACAGACTGGTGGCTAGAAGAACACGGGTTGATCATGGAGCAGCCGACCTTTCCACTCCCTCCCGGCAAATACGTGGTCACGGGCGCCCGCGACGTGACGGCTGTACTGACCATTCATCCCGCCGACAGGAATGGCGACAGACGCTGGGAGCTCGCTAAAGGCGCGACGCTCTATGACGTGACTCACCTGGCCTGCCGCTCCGCGCGCTATACACCGGCGGCGGTTGGTGGTTCGTGCTCGCCGGCAAACGCGCAGAAGACTGCGTTTCCAGTTGCGCCAGGGGGACCGATGCCTCCGGTCGAAGGCTGCACGAAGCAGGACTATGCGGTTCTAATCGTGATCGGCGTGGGCGTGGAAGACTGAACGCCGGGCGGAATGGTGTCCTTGTGCGAATGTCAGACCCTTAGGGCTAGGCCGAACCCTTCCATAGGAGAGGACTTGTCCCGGCAGAAAGACGCCATGGTTCTGGTAAGCCGCAGGTCAAACGCCACAGTCAGTACCATCACAGCAATTGGCTTCGCACACCGCAAGAACCGTCTGCGTCAAGGGTACCGAAGCAGCCTTACGCCAACGATCAGGATAATCCATACACTCCCGGTTTGACCTGGCTGGCTCATCTTCCGCCTGACTTCATAACTCATACCGTAGCTCCTGCATCATTCCGGTCGCTCCACGAGAGACAAGGTGAAGTATCGCTGCTGCTTCACTGTTTGCGCCAATTTTCATATGACCAATCATGGGGCCGACGAGGGACGTCAACCGGAACAAATACCAACAGCGTCTCGCGCGCGGTCACCCACCATCCCGACAACCCCAGCCAACGTAGGAATGGATTCGAGGCCATTCTGTGGCTCATCGTCACACGTTTAATGGCCAGGACGTCCTCATCCCCGATTCGCCTCCCAGGGGCCGTCGTATAAGCACGGCTATATCGGCATCGCTGTGCAGCCTGTTTCACGCGTTCATCGAATGCCCCGTATGGGTAGGCAAGCGCGGTCACGTCATGGCCAATCTCTATTTCAAGCCGCTCTTTGGACGCGCAAAGCTCAATCCGCAATTCATCGTCCGATAGGTCCGGCAACCATGGATGCGTCATCGTATGTGATCCGATGGTGAAGCCAGCGCGGTCCAATTCACGCACCTCATTCCAGGTCAGCATACCGTCACGACCGATGACCGGGGGCATCAGAAACACGGTTGCGGTCAGCCCTTCTTTCTGCAATTCGGGCGCGAAGATTTGGTACATGCTCTTATCCGAACTATCGGTCGTCACAACAACGCGATGAGATCCTGCGCGAACTGAAGAGAGGATCAACCGGAAGGCCTCGGGTGAGACATCAAGTCCTTGAGGGTGCTCAACGACAGCATGGAACATCAGGACAATGGGAATCGGATGAACGAAGACGTACACGATTCCCGTCAAAGACACAATACAGACGATCGTGGTCATCGCGACGATGATCCGGCGGGACATAGTTCAACCAACGGCAATACGTTCAGAGTCACGGACCGAAGCGGAACAGATTCCGCTCAGCGTTCAACTGTAGACGGCAATGAGCCGTTAGGGTCTGACACAGGGCATTGATGTAGCCACAATAAGGAACCCTGCGGGATCATGTGAGTGTTTCAAACGCGGTCATGTAGGGGTTTTTCAGAACTGCGCCCATTTTTGCTTTGCACCCAGTCACAACTAGGTCTCGAACGGCACAGAACCACTCGCACGACATTAGAATCCCTCTCACCATGACGATCATGCCCGCCGGGACGTGTCCAAGTATTATTAGATGATCGCGTATCGCTTTGAGCTTGGCGCCCACGCCAATCGAATTGATTATAATGGAATTGATGTACTGGGTCCGAGTCACCCAATGACCTGATGAGGATATCAGAATCGTCGTGAAAACCTCAGGAGAATCCTCCACGTTAGGTTAATGAGACGCCACGACCGATAGAACGCAGATTCCGGTCTATTCAAAAATCCTATTGCCAACGCCTTCCGTAACCTCGCGTAAGAGCCCAGATCGAATACGATACTTCACCCTATACAGATAACAGTTGTTAACGGAATGGTTATCAAAGGTGCGGCCGCAGACTAGGCCACACATATGCCGGCTCCCCTGTGCGTGATTGGGCGGGTACGATCGATCGCCTGTTGATCATTTCAACCTTTCAAAGCCAACGGAACACCAGCCGAACGCCGGTCGTATTTTTGGATCATTGTTATGTCTATCCCACTGTCGCGGCTGCGGTCCTCAAGGGCTCTGCATTTCATCACGGCGCGCATGTCATGGATCGCTCCGATGTTGAGTAGACTGAAATCGGAGGTCTAAGCTTCACAAGCCTTAATTGCTTCGACATGAAATCGAGCCTACGGTGCCCCTAATGGCCCTTTTTAATCAATGGGTAAAATGTTATTAAGAGAAACTTCAATCTCCATTGTTCAAGTTATCTTCTCTAATTGTTGTCATTTAGATTGTCTACAGCTATGGTTCAGAAACACTACCAAAAGACATTAGGCGTCGAACAAGTTTTCCAAGGCAGTAAGAAGGCGCTTGCAAATGCTGCTGAACTAGTAAGAGACGCGACTATTCTTTATAGAAACAAGTCATGGGCTCGTTCAGTGTTCCTCTGCCAAATAGCCGGTGAAGAAATGGGCAAATACATATTTTCTGTATCAGCGTGCGTAGGCGTAATAACGGATACTATCGATTGGAATAGATTTTGGAAGAACCACAGGAATCATACTGACAAGACAAGCATGATCATGTTCGTTGAGATTATGACTCTTGCTAGAAGTTTTCCCGCAAAAGAATTAAAAGAACTCGACAGTAATTGCCAAGTTTATGAACAGGGCAAACTGATGTCTCTATACTGCGACATATATGAAAATGGTTTTCATCGACCCAGTGAGCTCTTCAATAAAACGCTCGTTTCTCAGGCTCTCAGGATCGCAAGAGGGCGCTTAAGATTAATCAAAGAATTTGATAAGGAATCCCCAAAGCTACAGAAACTCAAGAAACTCACGAGACAGGAAGTCCATAAAATGCTAGAAGAAACTGGAGCGCCAATACAAGTTATACAAAGGCACAGTAGCTAGAGTCTTTCCAGTGAGGCTTCCAATAAGGTTTCATTGGCAATCAAGGCTGAAGCCAAAAACGCGGGCACCGCTGGAACCGCGCCTGTGAACGGGCAGGGTGCAGATATGGCCTTCCATGATCTCCGGCACACGTTCGGAACGTGGCTGATGCAAGCCGGAGTGGACTATGTCGTGATTGAAAAACTGCTCGGACATCGTCTACCGGGAACAGGGGAGCTGTACCTGCATGATTGGGATGGACGCTTGCGGGATGCGGTGAGCCGGCTCGAAGAGTTTACGCTACGTACATTTACTGCCGAATCCGGCACTCAGGTGCCACTTACTGCCACCAGGTGCCACCTTCCTAACACGAACGATCGTCCAACTGCGCGAAATGTGGTGCCGAGGGACAGAATCGAACTGTCGACACCAGCCTTTTCAGGGCTGTGCTCTGCCAACTGAGCTACCTCGGCACGGGCGACACCATAACAACCCTCTTCCTGACGTGTCAAGACGGAGTGACAGTCTCAAAGACAGCGGCAATATGAGATCATTCGCTCATAATTAGGTGTCATGCTACACCAATCTAAACGACGATGTGGGTCGCTTGACGCTTCTCCGGCCGGGGCGTTATGCTCAATCGCTTATCTCACCGTGCGGGAGGTTTCATGGAAGCGCAGACTCCGATCGTCGACGACACGTCCTTACCCAGCGTCGCGCCAAAGCCGAATGGAGAGTATGTTGAAGAATTGGTTCAGAAGGCGAGGGCCGCGGCCAGCCGTCTGGCCTCTCTCTCGACGACGACGAAAAACCAAGCGCTCTTGGCGATGGCGGATGGACTGATCGCCCAATTAGAAGACATTCTTGCAGCGAACGAAAAAGATCTCGACACGTTCGGCTCATCCAAAGACAAACAGGCAATGGCCGATCGGCTGAGGTTAACGCCGGAGCGGGTGAAGGCAATGGCCGACGGCATTCGCGAAGTAGCCGCATTGACCGACCCGGTCGGCCAAACACTGAGCATGCAGCGCCGCCCAAACGGCATGCAGGTGGGGCGCGTGCGCGTCCCCATCGGCGTGATCGGCATTATTTATGAATCGCGCCCCAATGTTACTGCGGACTCTGCCGCGCTGTGTCTCAAGTCCGGAAATGTCTGTGTCCTTCGCGGAGGGTCGGAGGCCATTCATTCCAATACGGCCATTGCGGCGATCCTGTCGGAGGCCGCGGAAAAAGCCGGCGTGCCGGCAGGGGCCATCATCTTTCTTGACCGGACCGACCGAGACATCGTCTCCGAACTTCTCAAGCAGGATCAGTACGTTGATCTAATCATTCCTCGCGGCGGGGAATCGCTCATGAAGACCGTGACGGCAGAGTCGCGGATTCCTGTGATCAAACATGATAAGGGGGTATGCCATACCTATATCGATGCGGACGCCGATGTCACCATGGCCAAGCAGATTGCCCTCAATGCCAAAGTCCAGCGTCCCTCGACCTGCAATGCGATGGAAACCTTGTTGGTCCATCACACCATCGCCCGAGCCGTCTTACCAGATCTTGTGAATGACTTCATGGCCGCGGGCGTCGAGGTACGCGGCTGTTCCAAAACATTATCGCTGTGTCCCGCCGTGAAGCCGGCAGCAGACAGCGATTACGGCCAAGAATTTCTCTCCCTGATTCTTGCCGTCAAGATCGTGAGAAGCATGGAAGAGGCGATGGAGCACATCGCGCGCTATGGCTCACGCCATACGGAAGCGATCGTGACGAAGGATTACGGCCGGGCCTTGAGATTTTTGAGAGAGGTGGACGCCGGCGCCGTGCTGGTCAATGCGTCTACACGGCTAAATGATGGCAATCAGTTCGGACTCGGCGCGGAGATCGGCATCAGCACGACCCGCATCCATGCGCGAGGACCTATGGGACTTGAGGAATTGACGTGCCCCAAGTTTGTTGTGTTCGGGAGCGGCCAGCTTAGAGAATAGTCCTGCTGAATGTAGATGATGAATGTGAGTTGGTCCGCTCATCTAAAATCTAAAATTAACCATTCAACCTTTGTCTGAACTGTCGTTGACTCGCCCCGAAAATCTATCGTTTCCTTCCAATCTACTCTGTACACAGGATCTACTCGCCGCAGGTGGACGCATCCTTCAGCATCCCTCCGGCCATGTCGTCCTCTATGGGGCGCATGGCCGACGCATCCTTGCCACCGATCCTGATGGCCACCCGCTGCACGAATGCGAATGGACAGTGGAGCCCAATGGAGCCATCCATTTGGCGAGAGCGCGTCTTCGGTTGGATTGGGGCCAATGGGTCGGATTGAAGCCGGGTGGCCTTCTCAACTCGACGGTTTTGGATCTGTCGAGAAAACCTGGGTGGGAGCGGCTACGCGCCGATGATCTGCGCCACATGGCCGCCCAGGCCTTGCGCATCTCACTCGACGACATTCGGCTGTTTTATAACGATGAAGATCTCGTCATCGATGCCGAAGGACAGGCCACCATCCGCCACAGGAAAGACGCATTGTATATCCTCGATGACGGCACGTTCGATCACGGTCGGTTTATGGCGTGCATGGGAGCCATGCATTGGAGCCGGATCGATTTTCTGCCGGTCGTGGAACTCTTCCAGTCCTTGTTACCCGGTACCGGTTCGGCAGCCTTTGAATTGATTCGCGGGCTCTACGACGATCAAAACGCAGATCAAGCGCATCCGCTCCCACTTCGCTATCGTGGCATTCCCACCTATCCGTCTGAGGCGGCCTTTCGTCTGTTCAGCGGATTTTTTGAACCGCGCGTATCGGGCGGGCGCAGGCCGTTCGAGATGTTTATGAATCCGTCGCTGTCTGGAGAGGTGACCTGGTTGCCAGCCACGAATCCACCCCGTCGCTATTTCGACCCGTCGCGAAATCTGTGCGTCACCGTGAAAGGTTCGACGGTGCAGAAAGTCACCCTTTCCGACGATCCGACAGGACTTCCGTATCAGCAGTGGGAGCAGGGCCGCGGCACCCGATATGTTGCGGTGACTCCCGAGCGTCTTATTTTGATGGATGGACATACGACACGAGAATTGCCGATCAATCCCTCGTGGGGCCCTCTCCAAGAACGGACGCCGGCGCCCCCGATGTCGTCAGCAAGCTGGAGGGATCTCTTCGACGGCTCGCCACCGATCGTGAATCCGATCGAGGCCTTTTCAGCCGTGCTTCTCTATCCGGACGATGCATCGGAAATTGAAGAAGTCTCCAGCGTCCCGTTCGTCGCCGACTACCTACAAGACCTCATTGAGGAATCACCCGACTTATCGTCACGACGGGCCAAAGTTCGCCGAACGTTGATCGACAACTTCGATGGAGCTCTTCAAGCCTGCCTCGTCTTGTCTCCCAATATCGACCAGGTCGTTCTGTATACACGCCCCGCCTTCGCTCAACGGCAGGCGCAGCTCTTCTGGAACAACGCGGCTTCTTCCAATCGACTCGATCAGTTGACGGGCACCAGGTTCGTGGCCGTCACAGAGCGCAATGTGATTCATCAAGAACGTTACGATTGGATCTATCGTTGGATACCCTTCTCAAGTTTTGACCAACCGACTGACCTTGCCGAAGCGGCCGCTGCACTCCAACGTTCATTGCCCCCCGGTGGATATGCCTTTGTCGTCGGCCCGTCATCGCTCCATGAGCCGTTCACAAAATCTCGTCTCCGCATTCTACAGACGCAATCCGTGGAGGCGCTTCCGACATTCCAGATGCATCGGAGCATCCTGCCGCAAGCACGATTGAAGCCCGGTCTGACGTTATTTCATCTCGTGTCATGATCGGGCCAGCTTGACACACATTCAATGAGTCAGTAAGATGCACGGACCTTTAACGCTCATCCAGTGAGGTGGGCAAGGAGTTGCGGACATGACCACGGACCCCCGTCCGTCGCCCCCAGACGTGAAGCCTTCTTACCATGCAGGTAGGAAGGTTTTTTTATGCCCATTTCCGGAACGATTTTCCACGAGCAGGCATTAGGGCCCATGATGACCAGCGAGAAAAAAGACAAACTGGTGATGGATGCAACCGAAGTGGCTCGCGCCGTGACCCGCATCGCACACGAAATTTTAGAACGGAACAAGGGCACGGAGAATTTAGCCCTGGTCGGCATCCGAACGGGTGGCGTGTATTTAGCGCATCGCTTGCTCAAACGGATGTTCGAGATCGAACATGTCCAGGTGCCGACCGGGGAACTCGACATCACGCTCTACCGAGACGACCTGTCGATGCGCAAGGATCAACCGATTCTCCGCAAAACAACCATCCCGTTCGATATCTCAGGTCTGAAAGTGGTGTTGGTCGACGATGTATTTTTTACCGGCCGAACGATCCGCGCCGCGATGGATAGCTTGATGGATTTGGGACGCCCCGCCGAAATCCAGTTGGCCGTCCTGGTCGACCGGGGACACCGACAACTTCCGATCCGAGCCAATTACATCGGAAAAAACGTTCCGACCGCGCGTGATGAAATCGTCCAGGTGTTTTTCGAAGAAGCGGGAGAAGACGACCGTGTCGTGATCTTAAAAGACACCAAAGAACCCGGAGGCGCGCCATGAGTCTGAAGCAGAAGGACTTGACCGGCATTGCGTCGCTGAGCGCCGAAGAAATCATGCAAATCTTGGAAACCGCCGACTCATTCAAGGAAGTCAGTGGGCGGGAAATCAAGAAGGTGCCGGCGCTCCGGGGGAAAACGGTGGTCAATCTTTTCTTTGAACCCAGTACGCGCACTCGAACGTCGTTTGAGTTGGCCGCCAAACGGTTGAGCGCGGACGTCATTAACTTTTCGCCCTCCAACAGCAGCGTCGTGAAAGGCGAAACCCTGCTCGACACCGCGCGCAATATCGAAGCGATGCAAGCCGACATCATCGTGCTTCGCCATTCGTCTGCGGGCGCGGCCGAAACGTTGGCGAGGGGAGTCAAGTCATCGGTCATCAACGCAGGCGACGGCTGGCACGAACACCCGACTCAAGCGCTGCTCGACCTCTTCACCCTTCGCGAAAAGAAACTCGAGTTTCGTGGGCTTCGGGTCGCAATTGTCGGCGATGTCGCCCATAGTCGTGTCGCTCGTTCCAATATTTATGCGCTGACGACGCTGGGCGCCGATGTTCGCGTCGTCGGACCGCCGACGATGATGCCCGCCTGCATCGAGCGGCTCGGTGTGAAGACGTTCTACGATCTCGACCAAGGTCTGCAAGACGTCGATGTTATTATGATGCTCCGCCTGCAGTTAGAGCGCCAAGGACGCGCTCTCTTTCCCACGATCCGGGAATACTCGCGTCTCTATGGGCTGACGACGGAGCGATTGAAAATCGCCAAGCCCGGCGCGCTCGTTATGCATCCGGGACCGATCAATCGCGGGGTCGAAATCGCGCCGGAAATTGCGGACGGCTTTTCCTCCGTTATTCTCGATCAGGTCACCAATGGCGTGGCCGTGCGTATGGCGGTTCTCTACTTACTGAGCGGGGCGGGCAATTAACCGTGCGCAGGATTAACCGGAGACGAATCATCAACCTATGAATGCATCATCGACTCAGACTCTTCTCATTCAAGGGGGTCATGTCATTGACCCGGGACGAATCAATGGTATTGCCGATGTTCTGATCGAACAGGGCAAGATTGCGGCAGTCGGCGCCAATTTGACGGCGCAGGGCAAAGGAAAGAACGGATCGGTCCAGATCATCGACGCCCGCCACAAGCTGGTGTTGCCCGGTTTTGTAGATCTGCACGTGCATTTCCGTGAACCGGGATTCGAGTACAAGGAAACGATCAAAAGCGGAACGGCGGCAGCGGCCGCGGGCGGCTTTACCTCCGTCTGTTGTATGCCCAACACCCAGCCGGTGAACGATTCGCAGGCTATTACGGAATTCATCCTTGAAAAGGCGCGAATCGCGGGCAACGCACGCGTGTATCCCGTCGGCGCGATTACGAAAGGCTCGGAGGGTAAGGAGCTGGCGGAGATCGGCGATTTGCGGCGTGCGGGGTGCGTGGCCATTTCAGATGATGGGCAGCCGGTGATGAACAGCCTGGTGATGCGGCGTGCGATGGAATATGCCTTAGCGTTCGACCTGCCGGTGATCGACCATTGCGAAGATCTGCATCTCTCGGAAGGCGGCTGCATGAATGAGGGCGTGGTATCGACGCAGCTCGGCCTGCAAGGCGTCCCCGCAGCAGCGGAAGACGTGATGGTCTCCCGCAATTTGGCGCTGGCCGAGTTGACCGGGGCGCGGCTGCACTTGGCCCATCTCAGCACTGCCGGGTCCGTACGCCTGGTGCGTGAAGCCAAGGCTCGCGGTATTCGCGTGACGGCGGAAGCCTGTCCGCATCACTTTACCTTGACAGAAGAAGCCGTGCGCGGATTTAACACCCTGGCAAAAATGAACCCGCCGCTTCGAGCATGGGATGATGTTCAGGCTATTAAAGAGGGCTTGCGAGACGGGACGATTGATGTGATCGCGACGGACCATGCGCCCCATGCGACGCAGGAAAAGCTTCAGGATTTTGCCGCGGCGCCCAACGGCATCGTGGGGCTGGAAACGGCGTTGTCCTTGACGCTGGTGCTCGTCGAGGAAGGAGTACTGACCTTGGAATCGGCCGTCGCAAAATTGACCTCGGCGCCGGCCAGAGCGTTTAGCCTGAATGCGGGCACTCTGGCGTCAGGAGTTGACGCCGATGTCGTGATTGTCGATCCGCAGGAAACCTGGGAAATCGATCCGGCGCGGTTTCGATCGAAGAGTCGGAACACGCCGTTCGCCGGATGGAAGGTAAAAGGACGCGTTCACGCGACGCTGCTCGGAGGTCGAATCGTGTATGAGTCCAGTGAAGCTTGTTAAACGTGAATCGTCTTTCGGCTAGTGAGCGGGATCAGAATGTCGGCGTTGCACGAATCGCAAATAATTACACGCGGGGGGCGCTCATCAGCTATACGCTGGAGTTGATGGCGCTGGCGGTCTGGATCGGAGGATTAGTGATCATCGTCGCGGCCGTCATCCCGGCGGTGTTTAACTCATTCGGCATGGAACCGGGAGGGCGTTTTCTGACACGGGTGTTTGAGGGGTACAACCGGACCATCTTGATGGCGTCGGGCATCCTTCTGCTCAGTGCTGGGTACCGGACCATCTTGAGTCGAGGCGCACATCCCGACATGGCGCTTTCCCGACTTGAATGGATAGTGACGATGATCATGGTCGTCGTGGCAGTATCAATCATCTTTGTGTTGGAGCCTTCGTCGGTACGGTTGCAAGAAGCGGCGTTTGCGATCAAGGATGAAGTCGCACGGAAGGCGGCGTATGAGTCATTTTTTAAAAGTCATACGCTGGTCAGGGCGCTGTACGTCGTCAATCTAGGATTGGCGCTTGCCTTGATTCCCATGAAGCTCACGTCGTGGTTGAGATGCAAAAAGGTCTTATCGTGAATAAAGCTATTCTTGCGCTAGCGGACGGGACGGTCTTTGAGGGTCGCGCCCTCGGATTCGAGGGAGAGACAGTAGGGGAGGTAGTCTTCAATACCGCCATGACCGGCTATCAAGAGATTCTCACCGACCCCTCGTATAAGGGTCAGATCGTCACAATGACCTGCCCGCATATCGGGAATTACGGCATCGCCAAAGACGATGCCGAATCGCGCCGCGTCTGGGCGGAGGGGTTTATCGTCAAGGAATCGAGTCGGCGTCCGAGTAATTGGCGATCGGAGCAAGCGCTCGATGACTATCTTCGCGCGGCACGCGTCGTTGGAATCGAGGGCATCGACACGCGGGAGTTGACCAGACATCTTCGCGACGCCGGTTCGCAGCAAGGCATCATTTCTCATGTCGATCTGGATCATCACCGCGCCACAGCGAAAGCGCAATTGGCTCCTTCGATCCTTGGCCGCGACCTGGCTGCGGAAGTGACCTGCGCACAATCATACGAGTGGACGACCGGATCGGGCGCCTGGCAACCCGAGCGCATGCAGACCGTCCGGACAGATCGACAGTATCGCGTCGTGGTGTACGACTTCGGCGTCAAACACAATATCCTGCGCCGGCTCATCGACGTAGGCTGCATGGTGACGGTCGTGCCCGCATCCACGACGGCGGAAGCGGTTCAGACCTTGAAGCCGCATGGCGTCGTCCTCTCCAATGGGCCGGGGGATCCACAGGGCGTTCCGTACGCCACGAAGGCCATTCAAGAGTTGATCGGCCGCGTGCCGATACTCGGTATCTGTTTAGGCCATCAACTGCTTGGCCTCGCCAATGGGTTACAGACTCACAAATTAAAATTCGGACACCATGCCGCCAACCACCCGGTCATGGATCTCCGCACACGAACCGTCGAGATCACGTCCCAAAATCATAACTTCGCGGTACAGATTCCAACCATCGATCGTACGGCATCGACCGTTCCCACGATCAAGACGCCGTATGGTCGAGTCACGGTCAGTCATATGAGTTTAAATGATGACTCGATCGAAGGGATGTTGTGGCTGGATCAGCCGGTCATGTCGGTGCAGTATCACCCCGAAGCGTCGCCGGGTCCGCACGATTCGGCCTATGTCTTCGATCAATTTGTGACCATGATGGAGAAATCGCATGCATAAGAGACAGGTGTGGAAGGTGCTCTTGACCGCCTTTGGCGCATCGTTCCTATCGGGATGCATCACGGTGAATCTGTTGCCCGCGCCCGCCCCGTTGGAAGAGAAACGGGTGAGCGGAACAGGCCCCGAGAAAGTACTGCTCGTCAATTTGTCCGGTGTGATCAGTTCGAACGACAGCGATGGACTCATCTCCCATCCGAGCATGGTGGCTCAAATCAAGGAGCAATTAGTTCGTGCCGGCGATGATTCACACGTGAAGGCCGTGGTGCTGAGGATCAATAGCCCCGGGGGCACCGTCACGGCGTCGGATATTATTTATCACGAGCTGCAGGCGTTTAAAGAACGCCGAAAAATTCCCGTCATCGCCTCTATCATGGATGTCGGGGCATCCGGCGGTTATTACATCGCCATGGCGGCGGATAGGGTCATGGTCCATCCGTCCTCGGTCACCGGCAGTTTGGGCGTGATTATGATGACGGTGAATGCCCGCGGGTTGCTGGAAAAGATCGGGCTCGAAGCCAACACCATCACGTCGGGACCCAGAAAGGATATGGGTTCTCCTTTCCGCACCATGACGGACGAAGAGCGCGGCATTTTCCATAGCGTGATCATGTCGTTTTACGAGCGGTTCCTCAATGTCATTCACGAAGGGCGAAAGAATCTCTCTCCCGAGACCATCCGGAAATTAGCCGATGGGCGAATTTATTCGGGTGAACAGGCCACCGCGATCGGACTGGTGGACGGTATCGGCTATCTGGACGATGCCATCGACGTGGCGAAACAGGAAGCAGGGATCAAAGAGGCGAGCGTGGTGACCTATCGTCGGCCGGGTGAATATAAAAGCAATATTTACTCCCAACTGCTCGGCGGTAACGGGGATGCCATGTCGCTGGCCAACCTCGATCTGACCGCGATGTTCCGTGGCGGCACGCCTCAATTCATGTATCTGTGGATGCCGTAACCAAGGTGAAATTTATGGAACGCGAACATGCCGGCGACGTCGCACGATGATCTGTGGCACCGGTTCTCGACGGTTCCGGTGGACCGAAGGAACATCCTCAAGATGGGGGTCCGCCTCTCGGCGGCCGCTTGTCTCTCGACAGGTCTGATGAGCGCGCTGTCCGCCTGTTATCGTGCCCCCGGCACGGCACGCGATCAGTTGATCTTCTTCTCGGAAGACAAAGAAATCTCAATGGGGGTGAAGGCGTTTCATGAAGTGCTCCGGCAGGCGCGGCTCAACGAGAGTCCGGAGATCAACGAGATGGTCCATCGCGTGGGAGACCGCATCGCGGCGGTGGCCAACCGGCCGGAATATCACTGGGAATTTGCCGTCATTCAAGACGACAGAACCATCAACGCGTTTGCCTTGCCCGGAGGGAAAGTCGCGGTGTTCACGGGAATTCTGAAATACACGAAAACGGAAGCAGGCTTGGCGACCGTTATAGGCCATGAAGTCGCGCATGCTCTTCAGCGACACGGCGCCGAACGGATCAGCCGCGGGATTCTCGAACAAATCGCCCAACTCGGCGCGCTCGCCGGCGCCGCTTCCGGACGCGTCGATCCCGGTGTGGCCATGGGCGCGATGAGCGCGTACGGCATCGGCGTGTCGTTGCCGTTCAACCGGCGGCAGGAATCGGAGGCGGACTATATCGGACTCCGGCTGATGGCGCAGGCCGGCTATGACCCGCGAGAAGCCGTTCCGTTTTGGGAACGCATGAGCGGATGTCCGAAAAACCTGATCGGCAAATTATGTTTTCGCTCACAAGCGGCGATTCCTGAATTTCTCTCGACACATCCCTCGGACGTGACGCGCATCAACCAAATCGAATCCTGGCTCCCGGACGCGATGCAGCACTACCACGAAGGTGGGTCTCCGGACAGCGCGCCGATTCCATCGGCACCCCCGATTTTTATTCCGATGCCAAAAATGGGGTAGAAACAATTTCCAATGTTAATGTTATGGTTCATGATGAATTTTCCATGACGAACGCGGTTGACTAAGCACTGAGCACTCGAAAGGAATCATGCCCAAGCGGACGGACATTCACACCATTCTCTTGATCGGCTCGGGCCCTATCGTCATTGGTCAGGCCTGTGAATTCGATTATTCAGGGACGCAAGCGTGCAAGGCGCTGCGGGAAGAAGGCTATCGCGTTATCCTGATCAACAGCAATCCGGCGACGATCATGACCGACCCCGAATTGGCCGATCGCACCTATATCGAGCCGATCACCTTGGAAGTGGTGGAACGCGTCATCGAACGCGAACGACCTGATGCGCTCTTGCCGACGATGGGCGGACAGACGGCGTTGAACGTGGCCGTAGGACTGGCGAAGGGTGGGGTGCTGACCAAGTACAACGTGCAACTGATAGGCGCCTCGGCTGAAGCGATTCATAAAGCGGAAGACCGTGACCTCTTCAAGGAGGCGATGCGGCGGATCGGACTCAAGACGCCGGACAGCGGATCGGCTCGAAGCCGTGATGAGGCCACCCTCGTGCTCGAACGTGTAGGATTTCCCGCGATCGTGCGCCCGTCGTTTACCATGGGCGGGACGGGCGGCAACATCGCGTACAATCGCGAAGAGTTCGAACGCTACGTCGATTGGGGCTTAGCCATGAGTCCCGTCGACGAAATCTTGGTGGAACGCTCGGTCATCGGCTGGAAGGAATTCGAACTGGAGGTCATGCGGGACCTCAAAGACAATGTCGTCATCGTCTGTCCCATCGAAAATTTCGATCCCATGGGTATTCACACCGGCGACAGTATTACCGTTGCGCCGGCCATGACGCTGACGGACAAGGAATACCAGGTCATGCGTGATGCGGCGGTGCGCATCATCCGCGAGATTGGGGTCGACACCGGCGGATCGAACATTCAGTTCGGGATCGATCCCAAGAACGGCGACATGGTCGTCATCGAGATGAATCCGCGCGTGTCGCGCAGTTCGGCTTTGGCATCGAAGGCGACCGGATTTCCCATCGCCAAGATTGCCGCGAAACTGGCCGTCGGCTACACGCTGGATGAAATCACGAATGACATCACGCGAGTGACCAAAGCCTCGTTCGAGCCAACCATCGATTATGTCGTCGT
>Ga0157378_10000770_pt1 | contig 29730 bp, 28 predicted proteins | sample M65metaG_FD_115309 | JGI IMG/M metagenome (GOLD analysis project Ga0157378, IMG submission 115309) | Miscanthus rhizosphere microbial communities from Kellogg Biological Station, Michigan, USA - M6-5 metaG | ecosystem: Host-associated > Plants > Roots > Rhizosphere > Soil | place: USA: Michigan... | reverse complement strand
CTCCGCCACGTCGTGGTCACCTCGGTGGACCGCGACGACCTCCCGGACGGCGGCGCGGCGCACTTTGCGGCCACCGTCGAGGCGATCCATGCGGCGGCGCCCGAATGCCGCGTCGAGGTCCTCGTCCCGGATTTCCAGGGGCGGCTCGCCTCCGTGGCGACGGTCGTCGCTGCGCCGGTCGCGGTCTTCAACCACAACGTCGAGACGGTGCCCCGCCTCTACCCGATCGCCCGCCGCGGCTCCCAGTTCCTGCGCTCGGCCCGGGTGCTGCGGATGGCGAAGGAGATGGGGGGAGATGGAGTCGTGACCAAGTCCGGCCTGATGGTCGGCCTCGGCGAGTCCTTCGAGGAGATGGTCGAGACCTTCGGCCTCCTCCGCGAACACCAGGTCCAGGTCCTCACCGTCGGCCAGTACCTGCGCCCGACCGAGAACCACCTCCCCGTCGTCCGCTACTGGCACCCCGACGAGTTCGCCGCCCTCGAGCGAGCCGCCTACGACCTCGGCTTCGAGTCGGTCGCGGCGGGACCGCTGGTTCGGTCGAGCTACCACGCCGACCAGAACCTGCCCGAGGGCAGGCGGGCTGAGAGTCTGCTGGTCTGAATCAGCGCGTGCGGAAGGGCGGCCTGAATCGGTCGAGGAGCCCGGCGCGCTGCGCCTGACCATTTCGACCGCCTGCTTCCAGCAGCTGATCCACATGATTCTTCAGCAGCGCCAGTTCGACATCGAGCGGAGTGATGCCTTCTCTTTCCGCAATCGCCTTGACCTCCGACTGCTCCAACCCGCTCGGGTACATGCTGCCGCTGATCGCGTGTCCACCCTGCTCCTTGGGCTCCATCAGGTTGTCGAACTCTTCTTCGGCAAACGGGGGTAGCTCGGTGCTCGATACCTGGGCGGCGCTCCAGTCGCCTTCGGTACTTCCCGCCCGCTCGACCACCTTCCCTTGAAGACCCTCTCGCAAGGTGAGCCTCAGGCTCTTCACATCGTCCGTGATCATGCCCCAGGCCGGCGCTGGGTTGATTTCTCGCAGCTGGCGCAGCTCACGAATCCGCTCGCCGACGATCAGCCCCTTGCCCACGATCGGTGCGATCGAAAGCTCTTCCGGACGAGCTCCGAACAAGAGCGTTACCACCCACAGCGCCAGGCCCGCGATGGGGGCGAAGATGAAAATCCATCGCTCGACCGACTCGACGTCGACCTGCCAGTTGGCGTCGGGAGCGAAGATGCGCTGAAGCTCCACGCACCCGAGCACGAGACAGGCGAAGGCCGCCAGCATCGCCCCGACGGAAACGAATTTCCGATTTGCTTCCAGCGCCACCGGAAGCCGGTTGCTGGCCAGCAACGCCAGCGAAACGGAGAGAAGCAGCAGGCAGCTCGCCAAGCTTGCGCGGAAGATGGTCTCACCTCCCACTTGGGGGAGCAGGAGCGCAATGCCGAAGGCAAGCGCGACCATCACGATCAAGGCGCTGTACTGACGACGCACAGTGTGCAACGTTTCCCGTGCGCGCCAGACGGCGTCAAGCGAGAGCAGCCAGCTGGTCACCATTGGGATGATCGAGGCGGTCGCAACGGTGGCGCAGATGGCCCAGGTCGCCTGCGGCTTGTCGCTGAGGGGCTTGATGTCGGTGAAGACGGCGGCTGACGCGGCGGAGCAGAGCCCGGTGATCAGCAACAGAATCCGGGCCCCGCTGAGCAGCTTGCTCTCCGCTTTCTCATCGGAGCCGACGATCACAGCGCCGAGCAGGGCGGGGACTATCAGCAAGACGCCGGCGGCGATCTCGTTGCGATTCTGGGGATCGCCGTCGACCAGCCAGGAGGGGTTGAAGGCGACCAGCGACCACAGCATGATCGTCGTGATCGCTCCCATCAGCACCCAGAGGATCGGGAAGGCGTCGCTGCTGATTCCCACCGTCGCCTTCAGAACGACGTCGCCGACGCTTCGGCCGCCCCTCAAGTACATGTGGGCCGCCCGGCTTCTCATCGTCATCCTGGCCGACCGTTCCAGCACCTCCTCGTCCCTTCCCTCTTTGCCGCCCCGTTTGTCGACCGCGATTCGCAGACCCCGGTTCTTCAGCCCGCTGGGGCAGGTCATCTCGAAGTGGTAGGAGTCGCAGCGGCGGGTGTAAATGGTCGGGAAGTCGAATTCGATCGGCATCCACCCGAGCGGCTTCGCGAGCCTCTCCCCGAGCACCGAGAGGCTGACCCGGGTGGCGATGCGCCCGTACTTGGCCTGACCGGTGTCGAGAACCTGGCTCGGGTCACGCATCTGCTTTCTCCGCCGCCACCGACGCCACCAGCGGCGGCGCCCGTTCGGCACCTTCAGCTCCCCGAAGTGCCACCTCAAAAGGGGCCGCCGGGAGAGCTCGGTGTCGTGGGCTACCTCGATCACACGGCGCTCACCGGGCAGGCCTCGTAGCGGCACCCAGACCAGGGAGTGGTCGACGAGAAGTTCGAGGTCGTCGAGCAGCCCAGCCTCCTCCCAGGCGGCACGCACGTCCTCATCGAGCTCGTGCTTCAGCTGGTTGAGGATGACCGAGGCGATGTACGGGCGCCACTTGCAGACATACACGAAGACGTAGCGGAGGCTGTTCTCTGGCAAGTTCGGCAGGTCTGAGTCCTCGGCTCGCGCCTCCCCGATTAAGCGCAGCGCGGCTTTTGCGGCCGCTCGCCCCGAGATCTCGTCGCTCAGCTCACGGTTCAGCAGGGGGATCGTGGCTCCCTGCTCGTCCCTGGCTTCAAAGCCGGTGCGTCCTTGCGCCTTGCGGAGGAACAGCAGCGGGAAGAGGAAGATCGTTTCGCCGTTGTGCTCGCCGCAGTGGGCATCCTCGTCTTCCGGGAGTTCGAAATCGATCTTCAACGTCCAGCGCGCGGTCTGGTCGGGATTGATCGCGATCGACTCGGTGTGCCGGTGGATGAGGTGATGTCGGTGGCCGAGGTAGTAGGACGCGACCTCGCCGCTGTTGCCGTCGATCACGGCGGGGGGCGGAAGATCACCGCTCAAGCGCAATCGCGACCGGAGGGTCTCGCCGCGCGACCTGAAGCCGGCACGCTGCTGCCCTCGCAGTTCCTCGGGGTTCCCCTCCATATTCAGGCGCGGCAGAGTAATAGATCCAAGCGTTCTCAGATACCTCCATCGAAGTCTTGAAAGGTCCTGCCCGCTAAGTTGGTGGCGTGGAGAGGGGGTTCAGCGGGGGAGAGGAGGGGTTCGCCGTATCGCCAGAGCCGGAGTCGGCGGCCGCGAGGCCTGAGTTCGAGAGCCTCAACGTCTGCCGGGTCGCCGCTCTCTCCGCCTTGTTGAGCAGTGATCGCGGCGCTGGCGTCGGCATCGCCGACGCCCTTGAGGAACTGGGTTTTCCGCCGCCGATCGCAACCGGCCGGCGGGGCCTCCGCGCAGTTGAAGGGAGGCGGATGCTGGCCCAGCTGGGACCGAACGCCGACGACGAGAGCCGGGTCGCGCTCTGGACCTCCACCCAGGTCGAGGCCGAGGGCCGTGCGGGGCTCGAGTTCCTGACGGCGGTCCTGGGGAGCTCGCTCGAGAGGGAGTCGGCGGCAGCGGCAGCAGCGCTCTGGCGGCTGCTGCGGGGCGAGCGCCGACAGCTTCGCGGCGCTCCCATCTCCTATCGCTCGATGGAGCGTGAGGAGGGTGAAGTGGAGCTGCGGGAATGGGACCCTGATATCTGGCGCTCGCGCTACGCGGACCGCATGGAGATGCTGCAGGGCACCCCAGGGCCCCCTCGGCAGCTCGAGCTGCTGGTCGAACAGAGGTTGCGGCAGGCTCTACGCTCACCGGACCCGATAACGGCCTCCCTCGCCGCCGCGGCCGGGCTTCCCTCCACGCCGTCGCCGCCAGAAGGGACGCCGGGTGCCAGGCGCCTGGAGACCGCGAAGACCAGCCCAGCGGCGACGGCGAAGACGGTCTCGACGATGATCCACGGAACTTGGGGCTGGAAGGGGGACTGGTGGCGGCCCAGCGGCGGCTTCCACCGTTTCGTCCTCGGGGGGCTGCGGCCGAACCTCTACGCGCGAGGAGCGAGGTACAGCTGGAGCGGCTTCTACCGGGAAAGCCACAGGGTGCGGGCTTCGTCGGACTTCCGCGAATGGGGCGAAGAGATCGCGCCCGCCGGGCTGCAGACCGTCTTCGGCCACAGCTATGGGGCTGAGGTGGCCGCGCGTGCCCTCCTCGCCGGAGTCCCGATCGAGGAGATGGTCCTCCTCAGCGCTCCCGTGACCAAGGAGGTCGTCGCGGCTGTAGAGACGGGTGTCTCTGTCGTCGACGTCAGGCTCCGCTTCGATCCTGTCCTGGCCTTGGCGCGCACCCGGCAAAGGCTTCCGACCCTGACCAACGTAAGGACAGTGCGCCTAAATCGCTGGAGTCTCAGGCATTCCGCCACCCACGACGCGAACGTCTGGAGCGAGGAAGACATCGCCACGCAGGCCAAGATGTAGTGAAAGGGCCAGCGCCAGACACCTACAATCAGCGGGGCGGGGCCATAGCTCAGCTGGAAGAGCGCCTGCTTTGCAAGCAGGAGGTCGCCGGTTCGATCCCGGCTGGCTCCACTTTTAACTGGGCCCGAGCTAGTGGTCTAGCCGCAGGGCCACCGACTTGGTGAAGGTCGCGGTCGCGCCGCCTATGATCGCGTCCGGATCTTCATAGCCGCTGTTGTCCATGGTCACGACCATGTCGCAGGGCGTCAGTCGTCGAAGTCGAAGTCCTTTGGAGGCTTCTGCTCGAACCAGAGCTCGTCGTCCTCCGGAGCATCCTCGAGGAACTCGGGGGTGTCCTCGAGCACGTCCTCATGGCCGGTGTCGGGGTCGTAGTTGGCCTGCGGCTGCTCGTGCTCCTCGGAGAGAGTCTCGTACTCAACCTCGTCCCCCTGGTCCTCCTCGGTGAGGGGCGCCTCGAGCGCCTGGTCGAGCTCGTCGGAGAGGCGCTGCTCGCTCCAGAAGTCGTCGTCCTCTTCCTCCTCGACGTCCTCGGCCGGCGCCTCGGCGCGGGAGGCGTGGATCTCGGTCGCCGGTTCGACCGGGGCGAGCGGCGGCGCGGCGCCCTCGGCCTCGACGATCTCCTCGTCGGAGGGGCTGGGCGCCTCGACCGGGGGCGCGTCTTCGGTCCCCATCTCGGCCTGGACGTCGAAGAATTCGGTCGGCTGCTCGGCGATGGCCTGGCGCTCTTCGGTCGAGTGGCCGGCGTCGGCGACCGCCTCCTCGGCCTCGGGCTCGGAGCTGTCCTCCGCCTCGGCGTCCTCCGGCGCCGCGACGAGCTCGTGCTCCATAGCCGGCGGCTCCTCCTCGGCCGGAGGGGCCGCCTGCGCGGCGTCCTCGACGGGCGCGATCGGCGTCTCGGCCGGCGGCGCCTCCTGCAGGTCGGCGATGTTGATCCGGCGGCCGCTGCTCTCCCCGGCCTGCGCCGCCTCGGCCTCGGGCGTGGCCATGAACTCCGTCGGCGCCTCGGCTGCCGGATCCGGCTCCCCCGGCCGTCCCGGAGGCCCGAACGCCTCGTCCTCGAGCCGTTTGATCTCGGACTCGTCCGCGCCATGGGCGCGCTTCAGCTCCAGGTGCTCTCGGATTGCGTCGTCGAGAATGCTCATGCTCGCCATCTCCGCGGAGGAGGCTGTCAAAGACTATGCGGTTATCCTGTCGCTTGCGCGGAGCTGGGACCAACTTCCCACCCGCAGAGCCCGGGGCTATAGCTCAGCTGGCAGAGCGCCTGGATCGCACCCAGGAGGTCGGCGGTTCGAATCCGCCTAGCTCCATCGCTAGAAGGCCCTGCACTCAGGAGGTCGGCCTTCGAGTAGGCCGCGTGAAGGCATCGAGCACTGAGGGGTTCGGAGCGGCGGACGGAGGCCGCCGCGGCCGGCTCAACGAGATGGTGGAGCCAACAGTTCCGCTAGCGACCCCTGCCGTTTGACGTGGGAAGTAGCGAATACCCGGAGCGGCCCGGAGAGCGGATTGGGCGCCTGACTCGCCTGCGGGCTCCTAACATGGCCCCATGAGCACCTCACCGGTCCCCGGCGGCGTCGTGCACAAGCTGCCTGGAGACCTGCGGACGGCGCTGGTGGCGGACGCCGAGGTGCTCGAGACCTGGAAGGACATCACCCCGCTGGCTCGGAACGAGTTCATCTGCTGGGTCGAGGACGCCAAACAGGAGAAGACGCGGGAGCGGCGGATTCGGCGGACCCGGGAGGAGCTGGAAGAAGGACAGCGGCGGCCGTGCTGCTGGCCGGGGTGCAAGCACCGGGAGCGGAACGGGAAGTAGCGGGACCGGCCGCGCGCAGATTTAGCTGCCGGCCAGCTTCCTCATCTAGCGTTCCCCTCGATGGCACTGCTGGTTCTCTTCGGGTTCCTCGCCGGTGCGGCGACGGCGCTTTCGCCCTGCGTGCTGCCGGTGCTGCCGGTGGCGCTCTCGGCGGGGGCGACTGGGGGGCGGGGGCGGCCGCTGGGGATCGTGGTCGGGCTCGCGGTCTCCTTTACCTTTGCCACCGTCGCCCTCGTCTACGTGATCTCCGCCCTGGGGCTGCCGGACGACCTGCTGCGCAAGCTGGCGATCGCGGTGCTGATCGGCTTTGGCCTGACCCTGATGGCGCCGCCGCTGGCGGCCCGGCTCGAGGGCTGGATCAGCGGCATCGTCAGCCGCGGCGGCGGCCCGCGGACCGGGGCCGAGGGCTTCTGGTCGGGGATCCTCGTCGGCCTCAGCCTCGGCCTCGTCTACGCCCCCTGCGCCGGGCCGATCCTCGCCGGCGTCATCACCGTCTCCGCCTCGCAGTCCTTCGACACTGGCCGCCTCGCGGTCGCGCTCAGCTACGGGATCGGCTCCGCCGTCGTCCTCTACGTGCTGATGCTCGGGGGCCGGCGGGCGATCGCGCCGCTGGTCCGGCGCGGGGCCGCCCTGCAGGTGGCGATGGGCGCGGTGATGGTCGTGGTCGGGCTGGCGATGCTCGGCAACTACGACCTCCGCTTCCAGAACGCGATCGCCAGCGACCTGCCGAGCTTCCTCGTCGACCCCAGCAGCAAGCTCGAGGAAAGCGCCTCCGCCCAGGACGCGCTGGCCGAGCTGAGGGGGGCCGGTCACGGGGTGAAGTTCGCCGCCGCCGGCGTCCCGCCCGAGGGCGCCGACGAAGCGCTCGACCTGCCCGTGCTCGGCAAAGCCCCGGAATTCGTCGGCAACGAGCACTGGTTCAACACGCCCGGCGACCGGCCGCTGACCCTGCGCGGGCTGCGCGGTCGCGTCGTCCTCGTCGACTTCTGGACCTACACCTGCATCAACTGCATCCGCACCTTCCCCTACCTGAAGGCCTGGGATGCCCGCTACCGCAAGAACGGGCTGACGATCGTCGGCGTCCACACCCCCGAGTTCCCGTTCGAGCGCGACGCCGCCAACGTCGAAGAAGCGATCGAGCGCAACGACATCCGCTATCCCGTCGCCCAGGACAACGAACAGCAGACCTGGAACGCCTACGCCAACGCGTACTGGCCGGCGGAGTACTTCATCGACGCCCGCGGCCGCGTCCGCTACGTCCACTTCGGCGAGGGGGAATACGGCGAGAAAGAGAAGGTGATCCGGAGCCTGCTGGCCGAAGCCGGCGACGAAGTCGGCAGCTCGACGGCCGGCGGCCACGGCCTCCATCCCGCGGCCGGGGTGACGACGCCGGAGAGCTACCTCGGCTCCGCCCGCGCCAACGGCTTCGTCAACGGCCTGCTGACGCCGGGCCTGCACGAGTTCAGCGCCCCCGCGCAGGTTCCCCCCGACCGCCTCGCCTACCGCGGGCGCTGGCGGATCGCGCCGGAGTCGGCGACCGCGGCCGGCGGCTCGCTCGAGCTCAACTTCGGCGCCCGCCACGTCTACCTCGTGCTCGGCACGAGCGACGGCAAGCCGCGCCAGGTGAAGGTCTTCCTCGACGGCAAGCCGATCGCCGCCGCCGCCGGGGGCGACGTCCACGCCGGCGCCGTCACCGTCCGCTCCCAGCGCCTCTACGACCTCGTCGACCTCCCCGCGGTCGGCCACCACGTCCTCCGCCTGCAGCCGCAGCCCGGGGTGATGGGGTACGCCTTCACCTTCGGCTAGGCCGCTCGCGAAGTTGAGACGGTCAACTGCAGAGGCGGTCCGGAGGATTGTTCTCGGCAAACTTCGCCGCGGAGCTCCCGTCAGCGCCGCAGGCGGGCCGCCAGCCCCCACAGCACGTAGACCTCGACAGGGGTGATCAGCAGGAACTTGACGACGGCGCATCCGGTGGCGAACGGTGGCGCGGCGTCTCCGAGGTGTCCCCCGAGGAGGAGGAGCCAGAGGATGTTTTCTGCAGCGTCGAAGAGAGCGGCGGCGATGGCGAAGCTTGGCGTTACCACCCCGACGGCGGCGAGGGCACGGCGACCGTGCGCCTGCGCGAAGTCCCGGGTGGCGAGCGAAGCGAGGGCGAAGAAGGCTCCGTAGACGACCATGAACGGGAAGTCGATCCAGAGCGAGAGCCGCGCGAGGTCGCGCCCGTGAGCGCCCCATTCGGCGAATATCTCCTCGAGGCGGTCAGCGCTGCCGGCGAACTCGAGCCCGAGGATCGAAGGGCCGCCGGTGTCTTTCAGGCTTTCGTCGATCAGGAGGAGCGCGATCCAGAACGCGACCATCGCGATCCCGAGCCCGATCAGCAGTCGCTTGCGAGTGAGGTGCGCCGCCACCGCGCCGACGCTATCTGCTCGCCCTGCAAGGGACCGTGCAGGTTCGGCCGCTCCGTCCGGCGGCCGCGCAACCATCGGGACATGTTGCAAGTGACCGTTGTCTGTTCCAGCTGCGCCGAGGAGTCCGACGTCCTGGTCGAGGACCTCAACGGCGTCGGCCGCGAGGTCTGTGCCTGCGGCTACAGCTACGTGGTCCTCTCCGTCGCCGAGTTCGAGCCGGTCGAGATCGAGGGCGGCCAAGTGATCCAGCTGCGCCGCCGCGAGCACCGGCGCCTCGCCGCCTAGCGCCTACTCCTTCTTCTCGCCCCAGCAGGTCGCGACGAGGGTTCGCGAACCGCCGTGGTCGCGGTGCTCGCAGAGGTAGATCCCCTGCCAGGTCCCCAGGGTGAGGCGACCGTCGGCGATCGGGAGCGTCAGCGAGGGGCCGAGCAGCGCCGCCTTGATGTGGGCGGGCATGTCGTCGGCGCCCTCGAGCGTGTGGGTCCAGTAGAGGGCGCCTTCCGGGACGGCGCGGTCGAACCAGCTCTCGAAGTCGCGGCGGACGTCGGCCGAGGCGTTCTCGTTCAGGGCCAGCGAGGCGGAGGTGTGCTGGATCAGCAGGTGGAGCAGGCCGATGCTGACCTCGCCCAGCTCCGGCAGGGCTTCCGTCACCTCGCCGGTGACGAGGTGGAAGCCGCGCGGCCGGGCAGCCAGCCGGATCGGGCGCTGCACCCACATCGGCCGAAGGATGCCAGGCGCTTTAGGCTGGCCCGGTGAACGTCCTCATCGCCGCCGACATGGAGGCATCGCCGGGATCGAGGACTACCGCGACTGTCTCCCCTCCCACCCCGCCGCTTACGCGCGCGGGCGGCGGCAGATGACCGACGAAGTCCTGGTCGCGATCGAAGCGCTGCGGGCCGGGGGCGCCGAGCGGATCTCGGTCGGCGACTGGCACATGGTCGGCACCAACGTCGAACGCGATTGCCGCCGTCCTTTCCGAGCCGCTGCAGCCGCCGCCCGCCGACTCCCGCCTGGCGCAACTTCCAGCGCCGCGCCGGCGGCCTCCTGGCGACGCCGGTGATGCGGCGCAAGGAGCGCGCCTGGCTGGCGGCCGCTGCTTAGAGGCGAAGCCCGACTTCTGAGAAGCTTCCTGGTCGATGAACGACCAGGACGCCTTGCTGCAAAGGAGGATCTTCAACTGGTCGCAGGGGCTGCCGGGGTGGCAGCGCGGCCTGATGCGCAAGCTCTGCGACGGCCCGCTCGACGAGTCGGGGCGGGAGCAGGCGCTGGCCGTGCTCTGCGGCGAGGCGCCGGTGGAGGCGCTGCCGCCGCTGGAGCTGGCGAACCTGCCGGCTGACGAAGCCGAGCACGGCCGGGTGGAGCTGCGGCAGATCCGCGACCTGCGCAACGTCAACCGGCTGGCCGAAGACCAAGTGCTGCGCTTCGGGCCGGGGCTGAACATCGTCTTCGGGGAGAACGGGGCGGGCAAGAGCGGCTACGGCCGGCTCTGCCGGCGGGTCTGCCGCTCGGCCGAACCGGGCGAGGTCCTGCACGACGTCTTCGACCCCGGCAAGGCGGAGGCGCCGCAAACTGCCGAGTTCGTGCTCGCGGTCGACGGCGAGGAGCGGGTGGTGGAGGTGGACTTGAACACCGAAGCGCCGCGGATCCTCTCCTCGATGACCGCCTTTGATGCCAGCTGCGCCGACGTCCACATCTCCAAGTCGAACACGATCGAGCACACGCCCCGGCCGCTGCGCCTGCTGAAGGAGCTGGCCGAGGCCCAGGACGCTCTGGCGGCGGAGCTGGCGCGGCGGATCGAGGAGCGGCGCGAGTCGCTGCCGCCGCTGCCGGGAGAGATGAGCGAGGAGGAGGCGAGGAGCTTTGAGCGCCTCGACGAGGCCGAGCTGCAGGAGCTGGCCGAGCTGGAGCGGGCGGAGGCGACGATCGCCGCCGACCGCAGCGAGGAGCTCGAGCGCGAGGCGCGCAAGCGCGCCGCTGCGGTGCGGAAGCTCGCCGAGCGGGTGCAGGACGCCTGGGACCGGCTCGACGATGAGGCGCTGCGAGAAGTGGCGCAGCTGCGCGAGCGGCTGGCGCGGGCCGAAACCGCCGTCGACCAGCTCGCCGCCGAGGCCTTCTCCGACCAGCCGCAGCCAGGGACCGGCGGCGAGGCCTGGCGGGAGATGTGGGAGGCAGCGCGGCGGTTCGTCGAAGCCGGCGGCGGAGGTTTTCCCGACGAAGGCGAGGACGCGACCTGCCCGGTCTGCCAGCAGAGCCTCGGCTCCGAGGCGCACGAGCGGATGCACCGCTTCGAGGCCTTCGTCTCGGGGGAGCTGCGCGAGCAGGTTCGCCTCGTCGACCAGGCGCTGACCGAACGGCTGCTGAGGCTGCCCGACCTGGAGAAGGTCGCCAACCTGGCCGAGGTCGCGGTCGCCGCCGGGGGCGAACACCTGCGGGCGCCCGCCGCGGCGGCGCTGGGTGCCCTCGCCGACCGCCTTTCGATCGCGACCGGCGCCGCCGAGCCGCACCCCAGCGAAGGGCTCGACCTCGCGCCGCTGCGCGACGACGTCGCCGTCCAGGTCGCCGAAGCCGAAGGCTTCGCGGTCCTCCGCGACCGGGAGGAGCGCGAGCGGATCGAGCGGCGGCTGGGGGAGCTGCGCGGCCGCCGCGAGGTCGAAGAATCGCTCGAGGACCTGATCGAGCACCTGCACGGGCTGGAGCAGATATCCGCCTGGGAAGAGGCGCGCTCCCAGCTTTCGACGCGGAAGATCTCCCAGCGGATCGGTGAGCTGAGCCGGCTGGCGATCACCGGGCGCCTGCAGGAGGCGCTCGCCGAGGAGATCGAGGAGCTGGACCCGATCGCCGACCGGGTGGAGCTGAACGCCTCGGCCAGCAAGGGCAAGCCGGCGGTCCGCTTCAAGCTCCGCAGCGAGGGGCGCGAGCGGGTCGCCAAGGTCCTCAGCACCGGCGAGCAGACCGCGCTCGCCACCGCCTTCTTCCTCGCCGAGCTGCGGGTTAGCAACGAGCGCAGCACGATCATCCTCGACGACCCGATCTCCTCGCTCGACCACCAGCGCCGCGAGCACCTCGCCGCCCGCCTCGCTGAGGAAGCCCAGAAGCGGCAGGTCGTCGTCCTCACCCACGATCTCGTCTTCGTCTACTACCTGCTGGAACAGGCGGAGCGGCTGGGGCTAAAGCTGCACTCTCAAGCGCTGACCCGCGCCGCCGGCGAGGTCGGCGTTGTCAGCGACAACCTGCCGTGGGAGGCACGCTCGCCGATGCAGCGGCTGAAAGCGCTGCGCCACGAGCTGAGCCATGAGCTGCGCGGTCTATATAAGGGCCGCGACTCCGCCTACGAGCGCCGGGTGCAGCTGTGGCTGCTCGACCTGCGCAAAGGCTACGAGCGGCTGATCGAGGTCTACCTGCTGAACAGCGTCGTCGAGCGACAGTCCCTCCCGATCCGGGTCCAGAAACTCCACGGCATCCGCTGGACGCCCGAGCTGGCTGAGGAGATCGACGTCGCCATGCGCGAGATCTCCGGCGCCGCCCACCAGGAACCGCTCGGCCGCGAGGGGCCAAACCTCACCAGGCTGGAAGCGCTGCTGGACAAGTTCGCTGACCTCTGCGAGCGGACCAAGCCAACGCGACAGGGCGAAGACGCGGAGCAGCCGGCTCAGGAGCCGGTGCCCTTGCGCTCTCGGTAGCGGCGCGTCTTCTCGCGGTTGCCGCAGACCTCCATCGAGCACCAGGTGCGGGAGTGGTTTCGGGTGGCGTCGTAGAAAGCCCACTGGCACTCGTCGTCGGTGCAAGCCTTGAGGCGGGGCCAAGCGCCCTGGGACTGGAGGCGCTCGATCGCGAGCAGGAGGCGAGCTTCGAAGCCGCTGATGTCGGAGCGGGCGGGGGCGATGCCGAGGTGGCCGTCGGCGGCGAAGGTGGTGCGGAAGCGGCTGCGCTCGGCCGCCCCCTGCAGCGGTGCCAGCTCGCCCGCCTCGATCTCCTCGCCGTTGTTGGCCCGCAGCAGCGCCCGTAGGGACTCGCGCAGGACGAGGAGCCGGTCAAGGGCTTCCTCGTCGGGAGCGTCCACGTACTCCCCGGTCCGCTCGCGGATCCAGACCTGGAGTCCGCGCGGGTCGGCGATCGAGTCGGTCTCCTCCTCGATGTCGCGAGTGTTGACGAAGTCGACGAGGAGGCCGGACTCCTGCTCCAACGCCGCTTTGTTAATCGTGGTTGACACTAGCTATCTAGTTTAGCTAGTGTTGAAGACACCAGCAAATCGTTTTAGCCAGTGTCACCGCCAGAGGAGGCCGACCATGAGATTCCTCGCCAACCTCACCATCGCCAACGCAGCCGAGTCTCAACGGCGCCTGCGCGAAGCCGCCGACCGCGACCGCCAGGTGCGGCAGCACCCCCACCGCTAGGCCTCCTGCCTAGCCGAGTTCGATCACGCCGAAGAGCAACAGCAGGACCAGCGTCACCGCGGCCGGCGACGTGCAAGGAAGGTTACCCCTCCGCTGCGAGGCTCTCCTTCAGTCGCAGCAGCGCGATCACCGTGGTCGCGTCGCGGATGTCCGGCAGAGCCTGCTCGATCTCGGCCAGGGGCAGGCGGACGATCTCGATCTCCTCGTCGTCGTCGCGCTCGCCGCTGGCCGGCGAGAGCCCGGTCGCTTCGAAGATCGTCACCTTCTCGCTGAGGAAGCCCGGGCTGGGGTAGATGATGTGGAGCAGGCGCCAGTTCTCGGCCCGCAGCTCCGCCTCCTCCGCCAACTCCCGCTTCGCGCATTCGAGCTCATCCTCGCCCTCGACGTCGAGCGTCCCTGCCGGGATCTCCAGCAGCTCATCCTCCTCGACCGCCTCCCGCGGCTGCGCCACGAGGTAGGCGAACTCCTCGTCGTGGGCGAGGACGGCAACGGAGCCGGGGTGCTCGATCACCTCGCGCTCGATCTCGGTCCCGTCGGCGCGCCGGTAGCGCTTGGAGACGAAGTCGACGTGCTTGCCCTTGTGCATGGGCGTGGTCCCGAGATGCTCCACGCGGGGAGCTTAGGAGGAAGTCGGGAAGTGCATCGAGCCGGCGTCTCCGGGCCCGGCGCTGTTGCTGGCCGGCCAGCGGCTGGTGATCGCCTTGCCGCGGGTGTAAAAGCGGACGCCCTCGGGGCCGTGGATGTGGTGGTCGCCGAAGAGGGAGTCCTTCCAGCCGCCGAAGGAGTAGAAGGCCATCGGCACCGGAATCGGCACATTGATGCCGATCATCCCGACTTCGACCTCCCGCTGGAAGCGGCGCGCCTCATGGCCGGAGCCGGTGAAGATCGCGGCGCCGTTGGCGTAGGAGTTGCGGTTGATCAGCTCGATCGCCTCGTCGAGGCCGTCGCTGCGGACGACCGAGAGGACGGGGCCGAAGATCTCGTCGGTGTAGACGGACATCTCCGGCTGCACCTGGTCGATCAGGGTCGGGCCGACCCAGAAGCCGCCGCCCTCGACCTCGAGCTCGCGGCCGTCGACGGTGAGGCGGGCGCCCGCCTCGGCGCCCTGGCCGATGTAGTCGACGATCCGGTCGCGCGCCTGCGGCGTCACCACCGGGCCCATCTCCGAGCCGGGGTCGAGGCCGGGGCCGACCTTGATCTCCCGCGCCCGGCCGGCGACCTCCTCGACCAGGGCGTCGCCCGACTCGCCGACGGCGACGGCGACCGAGATCGCCATGCAGCGCTGGCCGGCCGAGCCGAAGCCGGCGGCGGACAGCTGGTCGGCGGCGTAGCCGAGGTCGGCGCCCGGCATCACGATCGCGTGGTTCTTCGCCCCGCCGAGCGCCTGCACCCGCTTGCGCTTCTCGGTGGCGCGGGCGTGGACGTAGGAGGCGATCGGGGTCGAGCCGACGAAGGAGATCGCCGCCACGTCGGGATGGTCGAGGAGAGCATCGACCGCGACCTTGTCGCCGTGGACGACGTTGAAGACGCCCTCCGGCAGCCCCGCCTCGGCGTAGAGCTCGGCGACCAGGTTCGAGGCCGAGGGGTCGCGCTCGGAGGGCTTGAGGACGAAGGAGTTACCGCAGGCGATCGCCACCGGGTGCATCCACATCGGCACCATCGCCGGAAAGTTGAAGGGGGTGATTCCGGCGCAGACGCCAAGCGGCTGGCGGAAGGAGTACGCGTCGACGGTGGTTGAGACCTGGTCGGAGTACTCGCCCTTCAGCAGCTGCGGGATCCCGCAGGCGAACTCGACCACCTCGAGTCCGCGCAGCACCTCTCCCTTCGCATCGTCCAGCACCTTGCCGTGCTCGGAGGAGACGATCCGCGCCAGCTTCTCGACGTTGGCGTTGAGGAGCTCCCGGAAGGCGAACATCACCTTGGCGCGGCGGCTGAGGGAGGCCTCCGACCAGTCAACGAAGGCCGCCCACGCCGCCGCGATCGCGGCGTCGACGTCGGCGGGCTCGGCCAGAACCACCTCGGCCTGCTGCTCGCCGGTCGCCGGGTCCCAGACGGGGGCGATTCGGGTCGAGCTTCCGCCCGTCTCCTCGCCGCCGATCCGGTGCCGGATCGTCCGCTTCGCCGTGACCGCGCTCACCTGTTCATTGTGACGCCACGGGGGTCAACGGCCCTTGGCCGCTGAGTACAGAAATCGCGTTGCGGGCGGCCAGCTCGGCCATCGCAGTGCGGGTCTCGACCGTGGCCGAGCCAAGGTGCGGGCTTAAGACGACGTTGTCGAGCTCGGGCAGACGCCGCTCGACGTGCGGCTCGCGCTCGTAGACGTCGAGCCCGGCGGCGGCGATCCCGCCTTCCTCCAGCGCCGCCGCCAGCGCCCCCTCGTCGACGACCGGGCCGCGGGCGGCGTTGACGAGGACGGCGCTCGGCTTCATCGTCGCCAGCTCGGCGGGCCCGATCAGGTGGTGGGTCTCCGGGGTCAGCGGGCAGTGGAGGCTGAGCACGTCGGCCTCGGCCAGGAGCCGCTCCAGCGGCATCCGCTCCGCCTCCAGCTCGGCCTCGACCGCGGCCGGCGCCGGATGGCGCGAGTGGTAGGCGATTCGCATCCCGAAGGCTCGCGCCCGCTGCGCCACCTTCCTGCCGATCCCGCCCAGGCCGACGATCCCCAGCAGCCGCCCCTGCAGGCCGCTGCCGAGCATGAAGTGCATCCCCCAGCTCCAGGCGCGGCCGGAGCGGACCAGGCGGTCGCCCTCGACCAGCCGCCGCGTCGCCGCCAGGATCAGGGCCAGCGTCAGGTCGGCGGTGGCGTCGTCGAGGACGCCGGGAGTGTTGGTGACGACCACCCCCCGCTCGGCCGCCGCCGCGAGGTCGACGTTGTCGTAGCCGACGGCGACGTTGGCGACGCAGCGCAGCTGCGGCCCCGCCGCGTCGAGCAGCTCGGCGTCGACCCGGTCGCCGAGCAGGCTGAGGACCGCGTCGGCGCCGGCGACCAGCTTCAGCAGGTCCTCGCGCGGGAGCGCCATCTCCCGCTCGTCGCCGCGCACCTCCCCGGCCTCCCGCAGCAGCGCCACAGCGGACGCGGGGAGGCGGTTGGTGACGGCGAAGATCATCTCGGGTCCGGCTTCAGCACCACCAGGCAGAGGTCGTCGCGGATCGGGCGGTCGGCCCAGTCGAGGATCGCCCGTTCGACCTCGCTCGCCATCACCCGCGCCGCGAGGCCGGTGAGCGGGGCGAAGATCCCCGACAGCCCCTCGAGGCCGAGCATCTGCCTGCCGCGGCGGACGTCGGTGGCGCCGTCGGTGTAGACGACCAGGCCCTCGCTGCCGGCCAGCGAGCTCTCGGTGTTCTCCAGCTCCAGCCGCTGTTCGGCCCCGAGCAGGAAGGTCGCGCCGTCGGCGGCAAGCTCGTCCAGCTGCGGCAGCCGCAGGGGCGGCGCGTGCCCGGCCCGCGCCCAGCAGACCTTGTCGTCCCCCGGGCGCAGCCGCACGCAGATCGCGCTGACCAGCTCCCGGTTGCGGCCCGGCCGCTCGGCCAGCGCCGCGTTGGTCAGCGTCAGCAGCTCCGCCGGGTCGCTGGTGTTGGCGACGAAGGTGGCGAGGCGGGCCCGGATGAAGGTGGCGAGGCGGGCGGCGGCCGGGCCGTGGCCGACGACGTCGCCGACGATCGCGATCGCGGAGCCGTCGGGGCCGTTGGTCAGCAGGTAGAAGTCGCCGGAAACGCCAAGTTCGGAGGGGACGAAGGCTGCGCCGGCGTCGACGCCCGGCAGCTCCGGCAGGTCGGCCGGGGTCAGGGCGGCCCGGATCGCCTCCAGTTCCTCGGCCGAGTGCTCGAGCGCGGTCAGCCGCTCGGCGACCGCGGCGACCGCGGCAGCGACCCCGATCAGGAAGACGGCGCGGATCGCCAGCGCCAAGCCGAAGTGAGGGACGGGATGGACGAGGCTCCCGACGACGTAGAAGGCGATGCTGACCAGGGCGGCGAGCAGCGCCGCCCGCAGGCCGAACCACCAGGCCGCGAGGCCGATCGGGACCGAGTAGAAGAAGGCGATACCGGAGGAGGCGCTGGCGGCCGAGAGCCAAGCGACGAAGACGGCGAGGATCGCCAGGGCGATCCAGGCGATGCGAGCGTTTCGCGATGCGGCCCCCGGCACTTGAGGCTGACCCTACCGCAGGGTCAGCCCCAGTGGGGAGGATTCAGACAAGCGGGGCAGGAGCCCTCCTAGTACCACTTCCCGCGGGCGAAGCCGCCGAAGGCGATCAGCCCGATAAGGGCGATGATCAGCCCGATCCAGAAGCTCCAGACGATCATCAACACGATCCCGATGATCACGAGGATGCCCCCCAACGAGATCCCGCCGATGCCGGCTCCTCTATCTGCTCTGGTGTTCATCCGCTCCTCCGTTTCGACGCGTGCAGTGTCATTAGACGACTGGTCTGGTCCAACGGATACCCCGAGGGGCCGATTCTCACTCGGGTTCGGGAGCCTCCTCGCCCGGCCACTTGCCGGTCAATTTCGCGAACGAGGTGCGGGTGCCGTGGTCGACCAGGCCTTTGACGAGGCGGAAGATCGCGCCCTCGACGAGCAGCGCCGCGACCAGCTTCGGCCAGGAGAATTCGCGGTGCTCGGGCTTCGGCGGCTCCTCTTCGTCGATTAGCCCCCAGACCTGTTCGAAGACCTTCTTGCCGAGGATCCCGGCGATCAGGCCGAGGACGATGCTGATCGGGGCGAAGACGATCTTCATTGCTGCCCTTCACCGCCGCTGGAGCTGCCCGACCCTTTCGCCGCGATCGCCGCGCCGGCCGCCGCCGCGCCGGCCAGACCCGCCGCCGCCAGCCGCTTCGGCCACTTGCGCTTCGGGTGCTCGCGCTGGTCGGCCAGCGCCCGGGCGCCCTCGCGCAGGCTTTCGGCGCCCTTGCGAAGGTTCTCCCGCGCGTATTCGTTCTCCGCCAGCTCCTTGACGTAGGTCGGGATCTGGGATGCCGTCTTCGACACCGTCTTGGTTCCTCGCATCGCTCTCTCTCCTTCTAGGTGGTCTTCTGGTCCTTGGGCTCGTCCCGCGGCTCCAGCTGGATCTCCTTCTCGGCCCGCGGTCGCCCTTCCTCGATCTCGGCGCTGCGCTCGCGCTCGGCGTTCATCTGGTGGCCGAAGAGGATCGCCAAGTTGGTGATCCAGAACCAGAGCAGCAGCACGACGAGGCCGGCGAGGGTGCCGTAGGTCTTGTCGTAGGAGCTGAAGTTGGAGACGTAGAAGGCGAAGAGGGCCGAGGCGATCGCCCAGACGATGATCGCGACAAGCGCGCCGGGCGTCACCCATCTGAAGCCGCGCAGCTTCACGTTCGGCGTCGTGTAGTAGAGGACGTCGACCATGAGGATGAAGATCGCCGCCATCACCGGCCACTTGGCGACGTTCCAGACGTCGACCGCGGTGCTGCTGAGGCCGATCGGGTTGGCGACCGCTTCGACGACCGGCCCGGTGAGGACGAGGCCGATGGCGAGCAGCGCCATCATGACGATCATCGCCAGGGTGACCCCGATCTGCAGCGGCCGCAGCTTCCAGAAGGGGCGCCCCTCGGGGGTCTCGTAGATGATGTTGGAGGCGCGGGTGAAGGCGCCGACGTAGCCGGAGGCCGACCAGAGCGCCGCAGCGAGGCCCACGACGAAGGCGATGCCGGCTGCGCTTTGGTTTTCAACGATCGATTTGATCGGCCCTTCGAAGGTTTCGGCGCCGGATTCGGGACCGATTTCAGTAATGATTTCGGTCAGCTTCGCGGTGGTGGTCGTGGGGTCGCCGAAGATCCCGATCAGCGAGACCATCGCGATCAGCGCCGGGAACAGCGAGAGCAGGCCGTAGTAGGTGAGCGCCGCCGCCCAGTCCGTGAGGTTGTCCTCTTGGAACTCGGTCAGCGTCCGCTTGAAGGTCGACGGCACGCCGGACTTGTGCGCCTCGCCCTCGGGCTTATAGTCGCGGCGGACCTCGTCGCTGACCTTCTCGTGATCGCGGCTGCCGTTCTCGGCCATGCCCTTTCCTGCCCGTTAGAACGGAGTTCCTAACTAGATCGCCGGCAGCTGCTGCTCTTCGCTGAGGAGGGGGGCGAAGAGGTCGCCTTTGGCGGCGACGCGGTCGAGCACGGCGGCGTGGTCGAAGGCGAAGGCGTCGCGGTCACCGGCCGCCAGCGCCGCCTCGACCTCGTCCCATTCCAGCGGCGTCGAGACCGTCGGCCGCTCTTTCGCCCGCAGCGAGTAGACGCAGACGGTGGTCTTGTGGCGGTCGTTCTGGCCCCAGTCGATGAGGACGCGGCCGGGGCGTTTCGCCTTTGACATCTGCGATACGACGCGGTCCCCGAACTTGCGCTCCAGGGTCTCTGCCACCGCTTTCGCGAACGGCTTCGTCTCCGCGTAGGTGACCTCGCTGTTCAGCGGGACGTAGAGCTGCATCCCCTTCGAGCCCGAGGTCTTCGGGTAGCAGTTGAGACCGAGCTGCTCGAACATCCCGCGCAGCCAGACCGCGACCTGGGCGCAGTCGAGGACGTCGGCGGGGGCGCCGGGGTCGAGGTCGAAGACGATCGAGGTCGGCCGCTCCATCTCGGCGCAGCGGGAGAGCGAGGTGTGCATCTCGATGTCCGCGAGGTTGGCGAGCCAGACCAGGGTCGCGGTGTCTTCGACCACGCAGTAGTCGATCTCGCCCTTGTGGCGATCGCTGTAGACGCTCGCCGTGCTCACCCACTCGGGTCGGTGTTTCGGGCAGCGCTTCTCGTAGAAGTGCTTCCCCTCGACTCCTTCGGGATAGCGCTTCAGGGTCAGCGGCCGGCCGCGCAGGTGCGGCAGCAGCACCTCGCTGATTCGCGCGTACCAGTCGATCAGCTGCCCCTTGGTGAAGCCGGTCTTCGGGTAGAGCACCTTATCGAGGTTGGAGAGTTCGAGCTCGCGGTCTTCGACCGTGACCGCGGCTTTGTTGCGCGGGCGTTTCGTCGCGGTGGCGGTCAGGGACACGCCCTCCGGGTCGGTCGCCTGCTCGAGCACGACCTCCTCGGCGGCCTTGTCCTCGCGCAGGCCTTTGAAGGCGCCGTGGCGGACCATCCCCTCCTTCGTCATCTCCCGGAACTCGATCTCGGCGACCAGCCGCGGCTCGACGAAGGTCGCGCTTTTCGGCGGTTTGGCGCCGCCGCCGAAGGGGCTCGTCTTCCGCTCCAGCGGGGCGAGCCGGGCGGCGAGGGAGGTCAGGTCCTGCGCTTTGAATCCGGTCCCGACTTTGCCGCCGTAGCGAAGCACCGGCTTGCCGCCGTCCTGCTCGAAGTACCCGACGAGCAGCGCCCCGAGGTGGTTCCGCCGCCGTCCTTCGCCCGGGGTCCAGCCGCCGACGACCATCTCCTGGCGCGTCGTGTTTTTCACCTTCAGCCAGGTGCCGGTGCGCTTGCCGGGGCAGTAGATCGAGTCGAGCCGCTTCAGCATCACGCCCTCGAGCCCCTGCTCCTTGCTTGCCGCCAGCAGCTCCTTCGCGCGGCCGGCCGAGTAGCCCGGCGTCTGCCAGCTCTCGCCGGAGAGCTCCAGCCCCTCGAGCAGCTCCCGGCGGCGCCTGTAGGGCTCGCCGGTCACGTCCTCGCCGTCGAGGTAAAGGAGGTCGAAAACGACGTAGACGACGGGGTAGGTCTGCATCCGCCGCTTGACCACGTTCGGGTCGGTGTTGTGGATCCGCTGCTGCAGGCGCTCGAAGCTCGGCTTGCCGTTCTCGTCGAAGGCGACAATCTCGCCGTCGAGGACGGTGTCGTGCGAGCCCAAGGCGCGGTGGATCCGGCGCACCTCCGGGTACTGGACGCTGACGTCGTTGAGGTTGCGGGTCTGCAGCGTCACCCGTCCCGGCTGGCAGTAGGCGAGCGCCCGCACCCCGTCCCACTTCACCTCGACCGCCCACTTCCTGTCGTCGCGGGGCAGGGTCGAGAGCCGGGCCAGCATCGGCACCACGTTCTCCGGGAAGGGGTCGCGCTCGCGGGCGGGCGGGTCGATCCGGTGGATCATCCAGTCCTTCTCGGCCTTGCCGGCGCGGAAGAGCGCGTAGCGGCCTTGCAGGCGCTCGCCGTGGAACTCGACCATCACTTTGCCCGGCTCCCACTTCTCCAGCTGGTAGGTGCCGGCGTCCCAGATCTTCATCGTCCCGGCGCCGTACTCGCCATTCGGGATCTCCCCCTCCCAGTCGAGGTACTCGAGCGGGTGGTCCTCGGTGTGGACCGCCTTGCGGTTCTCCTCCGGGGTCTCCGGGATCCCGTTCGGGATCGCCCAGGAGGCAGCGACACCCTCGTGCTCGAGCCGCAGGTCCCAGTGCAGGCGGCGGGCGCTGTGTTCCTGGACGACGAAGCGCGGCGCGCCCTTCTTGCGGCGGCGTTTCTTCGGCGCCGGCTCGGCGGTCTTGCCGAAGTCCCGCTTGCGCTCGTACTCGGTCAGCCCGTCTCTTGCCTGTGCGCTCTTCGTCTTCGCCATAGGATCGGTGCTTGCGCTCTACCCGGCTCAGCCTTCCGATTCTCCTCCTGGTCTGCCTCGGCTGGGTCCTCGCGGGGAGCGCCTCGGCGGAGCAGCAGGAGGAACCGTTCTTTCCCAGGGCCGGTAGCCGCGAGTACGACGTCCTCCATTACCACGTCGCCCTCTCGTTCCTGCCCAAGCAGGGCGGGCGCATCCAGGCCACTGCCAAGCTCACCGGGATCGCCAACCGGTCGACCAACGACTTCACCCTCGACTATTTCGGCCCCAAGGTCGCTCAAGCCAGGGTCGACGGAGAGATCGCCGCTCGCGAGCGCACCGATCTGAAGCTGCACCTCATCGCCGGGCATGAGATTCACACGGGGGAGACCTTCACGATCACCGTCCACTACGCCGGCGTGCCGCCGAAGGTGACCGACCCCGACGGGTCCCAGGAGGGCTGGTACCGGACCGACGACGGCGCGCTGGCGGTCGGCGAGCCGCAGGGGACCGCGGCCTGGATCCCCTGCAACAACGTCCCGGCCGACAAGGCGAGATTCGACTTCGCGATCACGGTGCCGGCGGGCCTGAAGGCGGTCGCGAACGGGCGGCTGCGCGGGGTGGAGCGCCGCGGCGGGCGGACCACCTACCGCTGGACCGAACCGGCGCCGATGAGCACCTACCTGGCGGTCCTCGACGTCGGCCGAGGGCGGATCGTCAGGGCTGAGGCCGTGGGCCGGCCGACCTGGACGCTGGTCGACCCGCGCCTGGCGCAGGGGTCGCGGCACGTCCTCGCGCACCTGCCCGGCGTGGCCCATTTTGAGGCCCGGCTCTTTGGCGGCTACCCGTTCGACTCCGGCGGCTCGATCGTCGACTACGCCCCGGCGCTCGGCTACGCGCTGGAGAGCCAGAGCCGGCCGATCTACGCCTTCGTCCCCGACCTGACGACGCTCGTCCACGAGACCGCGCACCAGTGGTTCGGCGACGCCGTCGGTGTCGAGACCTGGCCGCAGATCTGGCTCAACGAGGGGTTCGCGACCTGGACCGAGTGGTACTACGCTGAGCGCCACGGCGGCCGCAGCGCCCACGCGATCTTCAGGCGCCTGCTGCGGGTGCCGGCGGGCAACGAGCGTTTCTGGGACCCGCCGTCGGGGCGGCCGGCCAGCGCCAAGCAGCTCTTCGACCCCAGCATCTACATCCGCGGCGCGATGGCCCTGCAGGCGCTGCGGGAGAAGATCGGGACGAAGCCGATGCTGCGGCTGCTGCGGCGCTGGGTCGCCGAGCACCGTTACGGCAGCGGCACCACCGAGGAGTTCACCCTCCTCGCCGAACGGGTCTCCCTGCAGGACCTCGAACGGTTCTTCCAGCGCTGGCTGTACCGGCGGGGCAAGCCGTGACGCGACCGGCCGCCTTCTAGAGGTTTCGGGTGAGCCGTCGCTTCCTCGTCGCGCCGGACTCGTTCAAGGGCACCTTCGGAGCCGGGGAGGTGGCGGAGGCGATCGCGAGCGGGCTGGAGGAAGGCGGCGCCGAGGCCGAGCGGTGCCCGGTCGCCGACGGCGGCGAGGGGACGGTGGAGGTGCTGCTCGGCGCGCTGGGCGGGGAACGGCGGCGGGCGGCCGTTCACGATCCGCTGCGGCGGCCGATCGAGGCGAGCTTCGGGTTGATCGGCGACGGGGCGACGGCGATCGTCGAGACCGCGCAGGCCTCGGGCCTGCCGCTGGTCGCCCTGGAGGAGCGGGACGCCGAGCGCGCCGACACCTTCGGCACCGGCGAGCTGATCGCGGCTGCGATCGATGCGGGCGCGCGCCGGATCCTGCTCGCGGTCGGCGGCAGCGCCAGCACCGACGGCGGGGTGGGTGCGATCGAGGCGTTGCGGCGGGCGGAACTGCTGGGCAAGGTTGAGATCGAGGTGCTCTGCGACGTCACCACCGCCTACGAGGAAGCGGCGCGGTTCTTCGCGCCGCAGAAGGGTGCGGACACGGCGGCGGTCGAGCGGCTGACGGCGCGGCTCGAGGCGCTCGCCACCGAGCTGCCCCGCGACCCGCGCGGAATCCCGATGACCGGCTGCGCCGGCGGACTCTCGGGCGGACTCTGGGCCCACGGCGCCCAGCTGCGTCCCGGCGGCGCCTTCGTCCTCGACGCGATCGAGTTCGACGCTCGTCTGTCCCGCGCCAACGCCGTGGTCAGCGGCGAGGGCCGCTTCGATTCGCAGAGCCTGGAAGGGAAGATCGTCGGCGAGATCGCGGGACGCTGCGCCGCCGACGGCAAGCCGCTGCACCTGGTGGTCGGCGAGAACGCCTTCGCGGGGGAACCACCGGCTTCGGTCTCCTCGATCCGCCGGGCGACCACGACGGCGGAGATGCGCGAGGGCGGGCGTGCGCTCGCCGAAGCTCGCGGTCGTCTCTGATCACCGGCATCCCCGTCTTCGGAGCGCCGCAGCCACGTCCTCGGCCGCCACTTCCGGCGCCAGCTGCAACTGCTGTTCGCTGAAGTGGTGAACCGAGTAGCCGAGGCGCCGTAGCCGCAGGTCGCGTTCCCGATCGTTCTCGAAGGCCACCGTGCCGCCGTGCGTCGCGTAGCTGTCGGTTTCAACGACGAGGGAAGCGTCGCGCCAGAGGAAGTCGACGGTCATCCCGTCGATGAGGACGTTGACCTCGGGCAGCGGCAGGCCATAGCGCCGGCAGAGCCGCAGGAATCACCGCTCGAGGTCGCTCCGCGTCCGATCCGTCTTCTCACTCAGAGATAGGTCCTTCGAGCGGTCGCAGCAAGCCCCAATGGACGGCAGCGGCGCCGTGGCTCAGCGCAGCTCCCTGGCCGCACGCGAGAACTGCCGCCATCCACAAAGCCTTGTGGCTTACGCGCCCGGTGCCCTACCGCATAGATGCCGCGATGGACGCGATGAAGGCGGCCGGCTCGGGCACGCTTGGCGATCGCGCTCTTCGTCAATCCACCTCGATGAGCTGCGCCGTCGTAACGATTCCATGCTGCTCGTCAGCGATACGCGCTAACTCCAAATCGATCGAGGCGCTTTGGTGAACCATGAGGACACCAAGGCGCCTCGCCCCAGGTTCTCCCCCCTTAGCTGCTGAGGACGGCCTCCAATGCCGCTAGTTGCGACTCGATGCCGGCGGTGACGCCGTCGCAGAGTTCATGGACGCCGGGGTCGGCGATGCGGTAGAGGGAGCTGGTGCCGCGCTTGCGGCGGGCGACGAAGCCCTCGTTGTGGAGGGCCGAGAGGTGCTTGGAGACGTTCTGCTGGGAGGCGCCGAGGGCGTCGGTGATCTCTCCCACCGACGCCTCCTCGTGGCTGCGGAGGTGATCGAGGATCCGCAGCCGCGTCGGGTCGGCGAGGGCGCGGAAGCGGCGTGCGACCAGCTCCGCCGCCTCGGGGTTGAGGGGAACGCCTTTTTTGCCGGGTCGCGCCATCCGTGTTATTGTACCTTCTACAACTGTTAAGTTGTGTACTTGTGAATCTGTAAATGATAGAAGGAGAAAAGGAGAAGCCTGTGACTGCCAGCACCGTAGCGACCCGCCCACCCGGACCGATCGGCCGCCTGGGGCGACTCGCCGCCACCAACCGCCGCGCCGTCTTCGCCGCCTGGGCGCTGCTCGCCGTCGCTCTCGGCTTCCTCGCCCCCCGCGTCGAGACCGCCCTCTCCGGCGCCGGCTGGGAAGCGACCGGCTCGGAGTCGGTCGCGGTGCGCAAGCAGGTCGACGCGGCCTTCGACGGCGCCGGCGCCTACGGGCTGCAGGTCGCCGTCCACTCGCAGCGGCTGACGGTCGCGGACCCGGCCTTCCAGCGCTCCCTGCGCCGCGTCGAGCGCACCCTCGGCGCCGACGGGGCCGTCGGCCGGGTCGTCCCGCCCGCGCCCGGCGTCTCGATCTCCCGCGACGGCCACACCGCCGTGGTCCGCGCCACTACCGCCGCCGATCCGAACGGGATGGTCGCCGCCGCGGGCGACCTCAAGGGACCGCTGGCTGCCGCGGCTGCGCCCGGCGTCGAGGCCAACCTCACCGGCGCCGCCGGCATGTGGTCGGACTTCAACGAAGCCAACAAAGAGGCGATGCTGAAGTCCGAGCTCTTCTCCTGGCCCGTCACCCTGGCGATCCTCGCGCTCGCCTTCGGCTCCCTGGTCGCCGCCGGCCTGCCGCTGATGCTGACGATCGCCGGCCTCGTCCTCTCCGCCGGGGTCCTCTACCTCGGGACCCTGCTCTCGCCGATCTCGATCTGGGCGATGAACTTCGCGCTGATGTTCGCGCTGGCGCTCGGCATCGACTACGCGCTCTTCGTCGTCATGCGCTTCCGCGGCGCCCTCTTCGGCGAGGGGCTCCCGCCCGGTGACGCGGTCGCCGCGACGATGGACACCGCGGGCAAGGCGGTCCTCTTCTCCGGCCTCACCGTGATCGTCTCCCTCGCCGCGGTGATGCTCGTCCCCAGCCCCGCCTTCCGCTCGGTCTCGCTCGGGATCCTGATCTCGGTCCTCTTCGTCCTCGCCGCGACCCTGACCCTGCTGCCGGCGGTGCTGGCCAAGCTCGGCCCGCGGGTCGACCGGCTCGCGTTCTCCTGGGCTCACTCCGGCGAGCACCGCTCGCCTGGCTTCGCCCGCTGGGGGGAGCTGCTCTGGCGCCGGCCGCTGCTCTTCGGCGGCCTCGGGCTGGCGATCCTCGTCCTCCTCGCGCTGCCGGTCCTCGGCGCCCGCACCGCGATGCCGTCGATCAAGGTCGTGCCGCCGGGCGACCACTCGCGGGTCGGCTACGAACAGCTGAGCGAAGCCTTCGGCCCAGGCGCGCCCGGGCTGCTGCAGGTGACGGTGCCGCGGACGGAAGCGAAGCGTGTCGCCGTGCAGTTGCAGGGCGACGGCGGGGTCGCGATGGCGCTGCCGCCGCAGACGGGACCCGGCAACCTCGCCCTGATCGAAGCGATCCCGGCCGCGCCACCGGCCACCGTCGCCTTCAACCGCACGCTCGACCGCCTCCGCGATGAGCTGCCCCCAAGCGCCCTGGTCGGTGGCCCCGCCGCCGAGAACCGCGACCTCGAGGCGGCGCTGGCGGCGAAGACCCCGCTGGTGATCGGCGTCGTCCTCGGCCTCGGCTTCCTGCTCCTGCTGGTCGCCTTCCAGGCGCCGCTGATCGCCGCCCTCGGCGTCCTCACCAACCTGCTCTCGACCGCCGCCGCCTTCGGCGTCGCCACGCTGATCTTCCAGGACGGCAACCTCAGCGGCCTCCTCGGCTTCGAACCCCAGGGCTTCCTCGACGCCTGGGCCCCGGTCTTCTTCTTCGCGATGGTCTTCGCGATCGCGATGGACTACACCGTCTTCCTCCTCTCCTCCGCCCGCGAGCACTGGGAGCAGACCGGCAGCGCCCGCGCGGCGATGGTCGGCGGCCTCGCCCACTCCGGCCGCGTCATCCTCGCCGCCGGCGGCGTCATGGTCGCCGTCTTCTTCACCTTCGCCCTCTCCGGCCCGCTGCCGCCGAAGGAAATGGGCGCGATCCTCGGCGTCGCCGTACTCCTCGACGCCTTCCTCGTCCGCCTGCTGCTGCTGCCCGTCCTCCTGCGCCTGACCGGCCCAGCCGCCTGGTGGCTGCCGCGCTGGCTCGCCCGCCTACTGCCGGACGTGCGGTTTGGTCATGGCGCAGGTGCGTACGGCCGTCCCGGAGCGGCTGCTGCCATCGACGAAGGTGGAAACGCCGCGGGCGACCAGCTTCCCGTCGGCGCAGGTCGCCGAGAAGATCCGCTTCCCGAGCCGCATTGAGTAGGAGGTGATCGAGCCAGAGCCGCCGGCGAGTTTCGGGATTTCGAAGCGGGCCTTCCAGCCGTAGCGTCCCCCGACGTTCTTCCGCACAGGGAATGAGTGATGGGTTGATCCCACGAATGCGGATGCGAGACTGGGCCTGTGCGAGTGCTCGCGATCGTCCACCAGCGCGACGCCGGGCCGGGCGTTTTCGCCGAGGCGATCGCCGCGGCCGGGGGTGTGCTCGACGAGTGGACGCTGGCGGAGCGGCCGGAGCCGCCGGCAGACCCACTCGGCTACGACGCGGTCTTCGTCCTCGGCGGGGCGATGAACGTGGACGAAGGGGAGCGGCACGGGTGGATCGCCGAGGAGGAGGCGCTGCTGCGGGAGCTGCTCGCGCACGGGGTGCCGCTGCTCGGCCTCTGCCTCGGGGGACAGCTGCTGGCAGCGGCGGCCGGGGCGGAGGCGCGCCACGCCTCGCGCCCGGAGATCGGTTGGCACCGGGTCGAGGTGACGCCGGAGGGAGCGGACGACCCCCTCCTCGGTCCCCTCGCCCCCGGCTTCGAGGCCTTCGGGTGGCACAGCTACGAGTTCCCGCTGCCCGCCGGCGCCGTCCCCCTCGCCCGCAGCGAGGTCTGCCTCCAGGCCGCCCGTCTTGGCGAGCGCGCCTGGGCGCTGCAGTTCCACCCCGAGGTCAGCCGCGCCGACGCCCTGCACTGGGTCGACGACTACGAAGCCGACCCCGACGCCGTCCGCATCGGCATCGACCCGGCGGTGCTGGGACCGGAGACCGAAGCGAAGATCGGAGCGTTCAATGAGCTCGGGCGCGATCTGTGCCGTCGCTGGCTGGCGACGATCTAGTCGACCTGGATCGGGGTCAGGTAGGCGGCGGAGAGGCCGCCGTCCACCAGGAAGGTGCTGGCGGTGACGAAGGTGGAGTCGTCGCTGGCGAGGAAGAGGGCGGCTTTGGCGATCTCCTCGGGCTCGCCGAAGCGGCCCATCGGGATGTGGACGAGACGCTTGGCGGCGCGCTCGGGGTCCTTGGCGAAGAGCTCCTTGAGGAGGGGCGTGTTGACCGGGCCCGGGCAGAGGGCGTTGACGCGGACCCCGCGGTCGGCGAACTCGACGCCGAGCTCCCGCGAGAGGGCGAGGACGCCGCCCTTCGAGGCGGTGTAGGAGATCTGCGAGACCGCGGCGCCCATGGTGGCGACGAAGGAGGCGACGTTGACGACCGAGCCGCCGCCGTTCTCCAGCAGGTGCGGGATCCCGTGCTTGCAGCAGAGGAAGACGCTGCGCAGGTTGACGTCCTGGACCCGCTGCCATGACTCGAGCGAGGTCTCGAGGACCGAGCCATCGTCGGTCGGGTTGATGCCGGCGTTGTTCATAAGCACGTCGATGCGACCGAACTGCCCGGCGGCCTCGGCCAGGGCGGCGCGCACCTGCTCCTCGTCGGCGACGTCAGCGGCGATCGTTAGCGCCCCGGTCGCCTGCTCGGCGTCGAGGTCAATGCCGACCACGGTCGCCCCCTCGGCGGCGAAGAGCCGCGCCGACTCGGCGCCGATCCCGCTCGCGGTCCCCGTGATCACACACACCTTCCCGGCCAGCCTGCCGCTCACGATCAGCCCCCCTGTTCCGTCGCGTAGTAGACGTTCTTGACGTCGGTGTAGTGCTCGAGCGCGTCGGGCCCCAGCTCCCGCCCGACGCCGGACTGCTTGAAGCCGCCGAAGGGGGTGGAGACGCGGACCGAGGTGTTGGAGTTGATCGAAATCACGCCGGTGTCGATCGCCCGCGCCACCCGCAGCGCCCGCGCCCCGTCGCCGGTCCAGATCGAGCCCGAGAGGCCGTAGATCGTCTCGTTGGCGAGGTGGACCGCCTCGGCCTCGTCGTCGAAGGGGATGACGCAGGCGACCGGGCCGAAGATCTCCTCGGCGGCGGCGCGGTCGTCGTTGGCGACCGGCGCCAGCACCGTCGGCGGGAACCAGTAGCCAGGCCCGTCGGGGGCGCTGCCGCGGATCGCCACCGGGGCGCCCTCGGGGACGTAGGAGGCGACGGCGTCGCGCTGGCCGGCGGAGATCAGCGGGCCCATCTGCGTGCCCTCCTCGAGCGGATCGCCGACCGCGATCCCCTCGACCGCCGGCTGCAGCGCCGCGAGGAAGTCGTCGAGGCAGGAGCGCTGGACCAGGATCCGCGAGCGGGCGCAGCAGTCCTGGCCGGCGTTGCCGAAGACCGCCACCGGAGCGGCGGCCGCGGCGGCCTGCAGGTCGGCGTCGGCGAAGACGACGTTGGCCGACTTGCCTCCAAGCTCCAGGGTGACTCGCTTGATCGTCGCCGCGGCACCCTCGGCGATCCCCCGCCCGACTGCGGTCGATCCGGTGAAGGCGATCTTCGCCACCTCCGGGTGCTCGACCAGCCGCTTCCCGACGACGCTCCCGGGCCCGGCGACGACGTTGACGACACCCTCGGGGAGCCCGGCGTCGAGCGCGATCCGTTCCAGCTCGAGGGCGG
>Ga0157378_10000769_pt1 | contig 29750 bp, 22 predicted proteins | sample M65metaG_FD_115309 | JGI IMG/M metagenome (GOLD analysis project Ga0157378, IMG submission 115309) | Miscanthus rhizosphere microbial communities from Kellogg Biological Station, Michigan, USA - M6-5 metaG | ecosystem: Host-associated > Plants > Roots > Rhizosphere > Soil | place: USA: Michigan... | reverse complement strand
GAGAAACTCAAGATAGTCGGCACGGTGCCCCATGAAATGCACGCAATGCGAAACACCACGATCAGCAAGCCGCCGGGCAAGCTGCGCGTATTCAGGCCCACTGTTCTCGCCACCCACCCAAACGAAGTGCACGGGTCGGCCACCCACCGACTTGGCGGTCACCTGCGCTGCCACGTCGATGAACAGGTCGGGGCCCTTGATCGGCCGCGTCGTACCACAGCCAACCAGCAGAACATCATCGAATAGCAAGCCCAGCTCGCGCCGCACTTTGGCTCTCGCCTGGTCCTCGCTAATTTCCTGGCGCTGACCCAGCGGCAGGAAGTTGCGAACCACGTCGATCTTGTCCGCCGGCACGTGGCAATGCGTCATCAGATCGCGCTTGACCGCCTCCGAGACCGCAATGTATCTGCTCGTCAGCCGCAGCGTGTGCGCCAGGCTCCCGTCTTCCTCGCTTCGCTTGATCATGCTCGCCAGCTCATGGACATGCGTGATCACGGGCAGCCGGAGTTCCGACAGCGCCGCCAGCAGATGGCCGTTGGTGATCGTATTCGAGTAAATCAGCGACGTCGCGCGCCCCCGGGCGAATTTGCGCAAACCGACGTATGACAGGCGCCGATGAAGTCGCCAGGACATGCGCCGCGCCAGGGCCAGCAACGCCCGCCATCCCCGAGTGTTTCCCACGTCGACATCGAGAACCGGCGCTAGTCGCCTGAACGCTTCCTCCCGCGGTCCCCCTTTAGCCAATACGACAACCGGCTCCACGGCGCGTTGCCCAACCAGCCATTGGATCAGCGATACGAGTGAATAAGGCGCGCCGGTATTGCTCGCGTCATGTGAAATGAAGAGCACTTCCGGCGGAGACGGCTTGACGACAGTTTTATCTGCCACTGGTATATACGACACAATATCAATCCAATTCGTTGCCGCAACGGGCCAGCCGAGCGCGTTTGATTAGGCTCGCAATTCGCTCATTTTACCAACGGCGCTGACAACAGCATTGCGCCGCTTGCCACAACGGCGCACCTCGAAGTGTCATTGGTCGCAGGTTCGGAATCGCCACTCTAACCGTATATAGCTTGCGATAGCGCGCGCTGCCGCACAGTGCCCACGGTATCCCCAGTGCGTGTCGTCTGGCAAGTAGACGTCGCGATGGCCCCGTGTGATCAAGGAGAGGAGCTCCATGTCGACGTCTGCCATCGGCACGCCGGAACCTCGCAGAACAGGCGAGGTCGGTTCTGGTGCCCTGCCGATGACGTACCGGTGATAAGCGGATAGTTTATTGGGGCTCACGAGAAGGATGAAAGTGGAGCCCGACTCGCGTGCCAACAACCCGGCAAGCCCATGTATCGCGTGCCGCAGACGGTCTACATCGAGAACCTGACTATCGAGGTCCTCATTTACGACCAACAGATCGTCACTGCGCAAATTGGAGAAAAGCGCGCCATTTGACAGCTTGAAAACTTTAACGCTATTGCGAGAATAGCCGGTCGCATTGCTGAGCATCGCCGCCATCCGGCTGAAAAAGGCCGCATAGATCGTATGCCATCCAACTGCAGTGCTGCGCACGTATGGCTCCAATGCCGGGACGGATTTCGGTGCCCACCGATGAGAATGCTCAACGGGCCTGGGACACGGAGCCGTCTCTTTCGCCGCCGACTCGAGATTACGAATGCGAGGTGCGAGGTACCGCTCTGCCGTCTGGTAGACAACGTAACGGGGCGGCGTCGGCAAGGCCGCGAGATCGCAGACAACACGTTCATAGTCGATCTGGGCTTGCGAAATGGTTGCCACCGAGTAGCCGAGCCCGGCCTCAATCCACTGCTGGTAACCGAAGCGGTGCGGGTTTCCCACGCCGGCCTCGGAGAACGAATCGCCGATGACGAGAAAATCGTAGCCCACTCCGGCGCGCGCCAGGGCTGCAATGGACCCGAATCGCGCCGTCGTGAGGCGGTCGAATCGGAGCTGAGGCTCGGTCCAGCCATAGTCGCGCTCGGAGAGGCCGCCGATGCGCGTCAAATCCCCGTCGAGAGGCTGAACGGATCCATCCAAGGCGAAAACCAGCGGCAGCCCAAAACAGACAGCCCAGACAGACAGCAGACCGATGAAAAAAGCGCGCATGTTTGACAATATTAAAACTGGTAGTAGAGGAATGTGCTCACGCCCGTCATGCGAAAGAGGGAGCAAACGAATATGGCGGCAATCACTGCGAGCCACCCGATGCTTGGGCGCCACGCAACGGCTCGCGTCGCCGGGAGATTTCCGGCAGACAGCTCATTGTCCGGCCACAGTGATGCGTTGCGAAAGAGATACTGGGAGTTTGGCAGCAGTATGGCCCCTGCAAGCGCTGCCAGGATGATAGTCCACGCCGTGGTCCAATCCTGGACAATGCCATTTCCAAACGCGCCGCCGAAGGTCACAACGCCGTCCAGCGCACCCAGATATTGTCTGAGTGCGTGCGGAAGGACAATGCCGTTAGTCCCGAACATGCTGCGAATGATATTGGCGGCGCTTGAAAAACTGTCGGCACGAAACAAAACCCAGCCGAGCGCAACCGCCAGCATGGTGAGACTCCACGCCACAGCGCGGCCCGAGGGTCGGGATAACCCCAACGGATCGTAGCCAAGCGACGTCGTGAGCGCGCGATAGCCGTGGTTCATCGCCAGGAAGAACCCATGGAGGCCGCCCCACGCCAAGAAAGTCCAGTTCGCGCCGTGCCAAAGACCACCCAGTAACATCGTCAGCATCATGTTTAGATATTGGCGCCAAACGCCGCGCCGATTGCCGCCGAGCGAAATGTAAAGGTAATCGCGCAGGAACCGCGACAGCGTCATGTGCCAACGGCGCCAGAACTCGATAATTGAGGAAGCCTGATAGGGCGAGTTGAAGTTTAACGGCAGCGAGATGCCCATCATCAGCCCAAGACCAATCGCCATATCGGAATAACCGGAAAAGTCGAAGTAGAGTTGTGCGGAATAGGCTAGCACCCCGCCCCAAGCTTCGAGCAATGTGAGCAAAGTGCCTGCCTTCGCGGCGTCAAAAACGGCGTCTGCATACGGAGCAATGGAGTCAGCGATCAACACCTTCTTGCCGAGCCCGATGCAGAAATACGAGAAGCCGGCGGCTACGTTACCAAGATTCAGTCTAAATGCCGCCCACGTCTGGAATTGCGCCATCATCGGCCGGTGGTGGAGGATAGGACCGGCGATCAGGTGTGGAAAATAGGTTACGAACAGTCCGTAACTGCAGAATTTCGGGTCGTCGATTTTCCCTTCGGATGCGTCGACCAAGAACGCGATCTGCGTGAACGTATAGAAGGAAATGCCGAGCGGCAACACCACGTCCAGCCGGTGCATCTCCACACCCGGAAGGTGGTGCAAGGCGTCAAGCGCAAGGTTTGCGTACTTGAAATACCCGAGTAACAGGAGATCGCCGGCAATCGGCAATACGAGAAGGCGCTTCGCTCGGGCTCGATCGACCGCCGCAACGCGCGAAATCGACTTACCGCACGCGTAGTTGAATACCACCGATCCAAGCAAGAGCGGAACGTGAGAAATGCTCCACCAACCATAGAAGAATAGCGACGCGCCAAGTAAAAACCAAACGGCCGCTGTGCTCGATCGCGCCCTCAGCGCGAAAAGCAGCACGAACGTCAGTGGCATGTACGCAAATACGAATTCGTACGAGTTGAACAACATGTCAACGGTGCAACCGCCAACTATCGTGTTGGAGACGGCCGACTATGGGGCTCGCGAATAGTATGCAATGCCGATGGAGAGCAGAACGCTGCGATGCCTTCACACCCTTTACGGTCCGTTGGTCGCGCAATACCCCGGCCGTCGTAGACGACACGATGTAGCCTATTTCCACGTGATGAAGGTCCCGCCGCACGGCGTCGCGGAGAGCGCGGGGCAACGCGCCGCCAAGCGCATCGAACTGATCGTGGTGGCCCCGATAGACCCTGCGTCGAAGCAGCGCTTCCGGGTGAGTGAAGCGCCGTGCGCGCACTCATTTCCCCATTCCGAGCTTGTTGCCCACGGGAACTGCGCTAAAATTGACAATCGATATGACGCAGTCAATATAACATTGTCCATTTCGCTGATCAGCGGGTCGATTGATTTTGGCGCCCGACTCCCTCCGCAACTCTCAGTAGTCGATGGGTCGAGAGTGGCCAGCCCCGGCTTGGATTTGCGGGCGCGATCACCTGCACAAATCGCAGTGGATGGCGCGCGGGTAGCGCTCGCATGTGGCGCGCCGCGGTTCAGCCGTGGCACAGCTGGCCAGAACGACGCCGCGACATGGCTGTCGATCTGGCGTGAGGACGGGCCGGGCGCTCCAACGAAGGTCAAGGGAACGTTCTGTGTCGTGCTGATTGACACGGCAGCCAGGAATGCGATTCTTGCAACGGACCGTTTTGGGGTTCATCCGATCTGCTACAGTTCCTTCGGGAATCGATTCCGGTTCGCCGACCGAGCCGATTCGGTTCTACCTCGTAAAGAACAAACGATTGATCCACAGGCGATCTACGATTACCTTTACTTTCACGTCATTCCCGCGCCGCGCACCATCTTCAAGGGTGTTCAACGACTGCGCGCCGCGCACACACTCTTCGCCGACGGGACCGCCGCGCGCCAAACGCGCTACTGGTCGCCGAGTTTCATCGAGTGCTCAAGCGAATCGCTGAACGACCTCGCCGTAGAATTTCGCCGGCTGTTGCGGGAGGCGGTGGCACGCGAGTCGACATCTGCGCGCGTCGGGTCTTTTCTCAGCGGCGGCACTGACAGTTCCACCATCGCTGGCGTGCTTCGGGGGGTGGCCGGCACGAGCATTCCTACGTTTTCCATCGGATTCGAGGCTGAAGGCTACGACGAGATTGCGTATGCGCGGATAGCATCCAGTCACTTTGGCACCGACCATCACGAATACTACGTGACCCCGGCCGACCTGATCAGTGGGATTCCATTGGTTGCCGCCGAATACGATCAACCCTTTGGCAACTCCTCGGTTCTTCCCACCTACTACTGCGCGAAGGCGGCGCGAGAGTGCGGCGTCGACGTTCTACTAGCGGGGGACGGCGGTGACGAGCTGTTCGGTGGAAATACACGCTATGCCAAACAGCAATTGTTTGGTTTGTACGAGCGTGTCCCGGCATGGTTGCGGTCTGCCGTGATCGAGCCGCTTCTGTTCCGCTTTCCGGGAGTCGATCGCGTCGCAATTACGCGGAAGGCTGCGAGCTATGTGCGGCAGGCCATGGTTGAGATGCCGGACCGCATGGAGACGTATAACCTTCTCGACCGGTTTGAACCGGCGGCGATGTTCGAGGACGATTTCCTTCGCTCGATTGATGTCCAAGATCCGCTTGCGCACCAGCGTGATACGTTTCGCGAAACGCGCGGCGCCTCCCTGGTGAACCGCATGCTGGCGTACGACTGGAATTTCACCCTCGCGGACAATGACTTGCCCAAAGTCGTTGGAGCAACAGGACTCGCTGGGGTCTCCGCGCGATTTCCTATGCTAGCAGACGAGGTGGTGGATTTTTCACTAGCATTGCCTTCGCACCTCAAAGTCAGGAATCTCCAGCTCAGATATTTTTTCAAGCAAGCGCTCCGTGAATTTCTCCCCCACGAAATCATCAAGAAGAAGAAACACGGATTCGGCTTGCCATTCGGCCTGTGGCTTTCGAGGGACGAGTCGTTGCGAGCCTTTGCCGCTGAGTCACTACAACGACTTCGCGACCAGGGGATTGTGCGGCACAGATTCACGCAGGGCCTGTTGCACGGCCGGGTTGCAGAGCACCCGGCGTACTACGGAGAGATGGTGTGGATACTGATGATGCTGTCAGAGTGGAATAGATCGAGGGCGAGGTCATACGATGACGATGCGGCCCGCCTGGCAACTGCGCGATGATCGTCGTGCTACGCGACGCTGTTCTCATGGAACGCAGCCCGCGGCTTTCACGCGACAAGCGGCCTCCAACAGTCGGCTCATTGTCGATCCAAGGACGCGACTAAACGTGGTTGTCGAAGACTAATCCGGAGGGAAGGGCCATCCGCGACTTGATAGTGCTCGTGCTTGTCGTGGGCTCGATTCCATTCGCGCTCACCCGCCCTTGGCTTGGAGTTCTGTTCTGGGTGGCCGTTAGCATCGCCGCCCCCCAATGGAACGTGTGGGGCTTCATGCGCGAGTTCCCTTTGGCGCAGGTCTACGCCATTGTCGTGTTTACCAGCTTGATTCTCGCGCGCGAGAAACTGCGATTCAAATGGCGCCCCGAGGTCGGGTTCCTGCTTTTGCTGGTTGCATGCGTCAATCTGTCGATGCTCTTCGCGGTGAATCCCGAGGGCGCCTTCCGAAAGTGGTCGATCACGATGAAGATGTTTCTTCTCGTGCTGGCGGCCATCTACGCACTAAACACGAGGAAACATGTTGAGTTGTTGACGGCGTGCCTGGCGATCACGATCGGCCTGTTTGCCGCCAAAGGTGGATTGTTCACCCTTGCCACGGGCGGCGCCTACATCGTTCATGGTCCGAATCCGACTTGGGAGAACAACGGTTGGGCCGCCGCGACCGTGGTCGTCATTCCATTCCTTGTCTATTTCGTCATGTCGGTGAAGGCGCGGTGGCTGAAGTGGTGCCTTGCCGCAACCGTCGTCCTAGCGACCTTCTCCGTATTAGGGAGCTTCTCCAGGGGAGGCTTTCTCGCACTCCTCGCGATGTACCTGTTCCTATGGCGCAAGAGCAAGAAAAAGGTCCTGTCAATCATGCTTCTCTTGCCTCTTGTCGCAGCGACGGTCGTCTTCATGCCTGCCAAATGGGACGAGCGCATGCGAACGATAGAGTCGTACCAGGAGGACAACTCGGCGATGGGCCGGATCAATGCCTGGAAGATGCTGTTCAATGCCGCAAATTCACGACCCCTCTTGGGACTCGGTCCTTATCCCTACACACCAGAGGTATTCGAGCGCTACGCGCCCAATCCCGAAGACATACACTCGGCACATAGCATGTATTTCGAAGTGTTGGGCGAGAACGGCTATCCGGCATTGCTGTTTTTCCTCCTGATGTGGCTGTACACCTGGCGCGACGCCTCCTGGGTCATCCGCACTTCTGTCGGAAGGCACGACCTGAAATGGGCGGCGTCCTTGATGGCGATGGTTCAAGCGAGCTTGATCGGGCACTTCGTTGGCGGTGCGTTTCTAGAAAACGCCTACTTCGAGCCCGTGTACTACCTACTCGTCATTGTCGTGGTGGTTCGTGACATCGTGGAACGCCAGCGCATCACCGAGGGGGCGCCCGTGAAGCTTGCTCCCGGCAGTAGTCCCATGGCCGCTTCCAGAGCAGCTGAATCCAAGCGCAGCGTTTGATCTCCCGCGGTCTGCCGCTTTGATCGCAACAACGCACTGTCGCTACGGCGTCGTTACCCTAGGACAGCCGTCGCAAAGTTTGCTCTCAAGCTCACGCGGGCGATCCTTAGAGCGAATTTCCACTGTGGTCGATCCCATGGAGTAAATCGAGGGATTTGGAACTGATCAGCGCCGTGGCGCGCCGCGCCCCAGGACGTGGACACCGCCCCGTCGAAGCCCAGCTCCTTGACCATTCGTACATGTGCAGACGTGTAGTCTCGTTCCGGAGCGCCGTTGGGATATGCGAAAAGCGACACGCGCGATCCAATGACCCGCTCAAGAAAGAGGCGCCCTTCGGCGATCTCGTTTCGGGCGATTTTCGGATCAATGTTGGAAAGGATTGGATGCGTAACGGTGTGCCCGCCAATTTGCATTCCAGCACGGTGCATGGCAGATACTTGTTCCGAAGTCATCATCAGATCATCCGGCAGATTTGCTTTAGCACGTGCGGCGACTGTTTCAGCTTGAATGGCGCGCGACTCCGTGGACAGATACTTGAGTTTTGCGATGATCGCGGTTGCGGCCTCGACCCGTAGCGCCGCAGTTTTGATCCGATGCGAACCCAATCCAAGATCCAACAAATCCAGTTCGTCACCCCGTGCCTGCCGCACCGCCTCGATTACCGTATCGTTGAACATCCGCCCGCCGTTCAGATAGCCGGTAGCAACAAAGTATGTAGCGGGCAATCCAAGCTGAAGGAGAATCGGCATTGCAACATCATAGTTGTCGCGATATCCGTCATCGAACGTAATGGACATTGCTCTTGACGGTAAGGTACCGGATCGAAGGCGCAATATGCCTTCAGCCAGCGATATCACGTTGAAATTGGACTTGAGCCAACGCATCCGAGATGCAAATTCGTCGGCGGTCGGCTCAGAGGGGCGCATTGGATCTGCCTCGCGCAGCACCCGGTGATATATCAGAACATTCAGGTGCGGAGGCGTGCGCGCAAGCCGAAACGCCGCTTCGGAGACAAAATGGATCATGGTGTGTACGAAGGCCGATGCGCCTCACCGCCGCTGTGTAAACCCCGCAGGGCTGCCGCGAACTTTTCCCCCTTGCCGCGAACAACCACGGACGGCACGCAATGCCTAGGCGACGCTATGCTCGAAAAGATGGCATGCCGTCGCGATGCGGCATCCCCAAAATATTTGACGATCCGGGCAGGCGTTGGATCGAATAGCCGAGGGCGCTCACAAAGTTCGTGGTTTCGTCCGATCCTGTCTCGACGATGAGCACCGGGTGATCGCGCTGGAGAAGGTTGCGCATACCCAAAAGTACCGGCAGCTCGTGCCCCTCAACGTCAATCTTGACCAGCTTTATTCTCGGAAGCCCGAGCGAATCAATCGGAATCGTCACAATCCTTAGCGCCGCTGGATTGGTCGTAAGTTTAGCCTGGTAGTAGTTCGGAAGACCCTCGGAAAAGTTTGGAATCTGCATGCCCACGCACGCCGTGCGATCCGATGCCGCGACGTTCAGCACCGAGATGTTCGCATGAGGGGACATGCGCACGTTGGCCGCCAAGAGGGCGAACGTGTCAGGCACCGGCTCCAGTGCAATGACCCTTCCGTCGGCACCAGCAAGCTCGGCCATGCGCATTGAGTAGTGCCCTACGTTGGCGCCCACATCGAGCGCCCAGTCACCGGGCACCAGCAGTTCAGGTAATAGCGCAAACTCCGCTTCGTCGGTGAAGAAACGGCGCCTCTTGATCTCTCGAGCGAAGTACACGCGGCGCAACTCGTGCTGGGTCGAGCTCGGGAGTATCGCAGCTACACGCTTCAACAGTGACGAGATCATTTGTCACCCGAGACGAGTCTCCGCAGCCCGATCTCAACCTCCTTCCACTCCTCCAGGCGCTCGCGCTTCAACTCTTCGACCTCAGCGCGAAACCGCACGAGATTCGCGCGCATGCGTCGCACTCCCGCGACGAGATCATCCACCGTGTTGTCTACGTGCACGGTGCCTTTGGAGAAATGCCTTCGCAGAAGATCGAAATTTGACGTGATCACAGGTCGCCCCAAGTAGACAGACTCATATGCACCTCGCTGCATCGTGTGATCGAGCGTCGTAAGAGATATGACGGCATCGGATGCGAGAAGGAGGCCAACATACTCCCGGTCCGGCAGAAATCCTGTCAGCGCGACGTTGGGGGGCTTCATGTCGAGCAGGCGGGGCTCGGCACGGTGATAGTTCCCTGTAACATGGAAATTGACCTCCGGTAATCGCGCCGCTGCCGCGAAAAATAACGCGATGGGCTCGTCGCGAGTAAAGGTGGCAACCAAGGTCATGTTGCATCCGGCCGGCAGCACTGGTTGGGTCGGCTCAGCGAAGCGTATCGGAACGTCCCGAACGACAGTTGCATGGGCGTTCCATTCGCGCACGATTCCGCAAAGGTATTCATTGGTAACGATGGTCGTGCGCGCCGCTCGCGAAAACCATTTGTGGATGAATAGAAGCGGTTTCCAGCGTGGATCAAGAAATGCTCCCGTGTGCGCATCAATTACGACGGGGGCGCCGCTGAGTTGCGAATAGATTAAAGCCGGAACACACGCGACTACCGGGGGCGTCATTACAAACACGGCTTGAGGGCGTTCCCGGAACAGGATGCGCAGCGACTTCCACGTTTGCGAAAGGTACTTCAGCGGCACCGTTATGTAGTGGCTTCCGTAGCGGGCCGAGTAGACCATGCACGACTTGCCTCCAAGGTGAGCGGCGATGCTATCGCTGCGACTACAGAACGGCGCCCACGATATGAATATCATTCCCTTTCTGGCGCCTGCCATATATTACCGCTCGAAGTTACGCACGGAGCCCAACTTTCCACGCACGCCGACGTTGCGTCTAAAATCGTCGTGATCGGCGGGCGGCATCACCCTCCAATCGACCACTTGCAGACAGTCGAACCCTGCATCTGTAAACCATCCGGTTACCTCTTCGACCTCGTGGCGATGAGCGTACCTGGGGGTAAACCGGTCGCGTGCGGCGTGAATCCCTCGAGCAAGATTGAGGGGCTGTATTGCGGGATTCACCATGCGACGCAATCGATTGAACGCAACGTACCCACTTCCCATCGCAGTCAGGAACACTCGAGCTGGTAGCGAATTCGGTGCCGCACTCAAGACCGGTCGGACGACGCGCTCTAGACCGTAAACAAGACGACGGAACACCGTCTCCTTGATAGAGCCGACTCCATATACCCACAAGTAAACCGTTCCACCTCGCCGGCAAAGGGGAGCGATCGACTCGAAGGCCTTCTCAGTCGAGATAGTATGGTGCAGCACACCGCGCGAGTAGACTAAATCGAAGGACTCTGGCGCGAACGGCAACGCGAATACCGAAGCCTCCACAAAGTGGAGAAATGGATTCGATCGATAATGTCGACCGGCCTTCCATACGGCCAGACTTAGATCCAAGCCTACCGCGTCCGCGCCCGAGTTCTTGTGCGCTAGATACGTGGTGATCCCCAATCCGCAACCTACCTCGAGAAAGCGCCGAGTTTCGCGGTCCGAAATTGTAGATCCGACTTCTTTGAGAAAGCGCAGCTCATGGTCATGGTAGCTCATCTCCCAGATCACGCCGTCATAGTCGTAGTCCAGCCATTCCTTTGAAAAGGAATCCATGACGGCACGCTCGCCGCTCGCGGGCTCTCCCTCCAGAAAACGGTACGCTGCGTAAGGAGAAAGATCTCTATCAGAGTGGCGCTCCCGGAATAGCGAATGCATCGGCGTCGTATAGCACAGCAGAATCGGCAGGCCATCTACGATGGGAAACATGGCCCGGCAGGCGCTGCAGAGAAGCACTCCGGACTCAACATACTGGCAGAACCTCGCGTCGAAGATGCCAAGTTCGCGCGCGAGCGCCTCATGGTCCGGCGCGATATCCATCGCATTCTCGGCGAATGGAGCGAGATCCAGCCGTCCTTTGCATGACGGGCATCGCAGCGTGTCGACAAATCGTGACCACATCGTCTTAACTCACCGATCGCTCGTCGGAACGTGGCGGCCGACGCCGATGAAGTCCGTAATGTGACTCGCGGCGCTTGCGCTTAACCAGCACTCTTGATGATCGGCAGAATTCTGATGTCCAAGCCATAGCCATCCCGCGAGTCAATGTTTCATTTCTTTCATAGCTCCATGCGGATTGCCATCTCGCAGGGCTCGCCAATGGTCGCTTCACAACGACAGTACTTCTTTGGGCGCGACCCGACCCGCTGGCGGAGTGACCGTCGTCACGCACCTTGTCTACGCACGTCTATCGAAATGCGTGAACGTAATGCTTTCATAGAGCGCACACTGCCGCGCAATCACCTCTTCCCATCCGAACCTAAGAGCGTATTTTCGCAATGCCTCCGGTGCGAACGGTGTTTCCAGTACGTCGCGTATCGCGGAAGCCCACGCTTTCGGCTCGCGTTCCGGTACCAGCCGTCCAGGCGCATCAGGAGGCCCTAGCATTTCCGGAATGCCTCCGACGGGGGACGCAATGACAGGCGTGCCGCACGCGATAGCTTCGAGCACGACATTAGGCCATCCTTCGCGCAGCGACGGCAATCCCAGTGCATTGGACGCAGCATAAGCGAAGCGCAATTCCTTCTGGGACATGTCCTCCCGGAACTCGACTCGACCAGGTGCGGCGTCATGCGCCAATGCTTTCAGCTGCTTTCCAGATGGGCCATTTCCGATCAAGAGAAGTCTGACGTTCGTCAGCATCGCAACGGCCCGAATTAGGAGATCGAATCCTTTACCGGGAACGAGATTACCCACACCGAGGACTAACGTTCCTCGCTCATCGAGGCCGAGGTGCTGGCGTGCGCGCTCACGCGAAAGTGGAGCGAACAGCTCGGTATCCACACCATTTCGCAAGACATGCGTACGGTCGGCGGGCATTCCCATTTCACACATGCGAGTGGCCAAATCCCGCGAGACGGCGATTAGCGCATTTGCCTCACTGGCTGCCATCAACATGCGATGTCGCGCAAAGGGGATCTGGCCGATCACATTGATGTCGCTGCCCCGGGCGGTGATCACAAGCGGTAGGCCCAGTTCGCGCGCCACGCGAGCGGCCGCAACCCCGTCGGGATAGAAGTAATGGGCGTCGATCAAGTCGAAAGCGTCCCCGCTCAAATTGCGCTTCCGTAAGTCCGCAAGGACCGCCTTGGCCAAGGAGTCAGGCTGAATGCGCATTCCAATCGCCGGGATTTGCACGTAGCGCGGATGTCGAATCGCGAATCCGAACTGGGCTTCTGCCAACGGCACGTTGGCCGCCTCTCTGTATGAACCCGGAAACCATGGAACGGCTGCGATGACGCTCGCCTCGACTCGTCCGGTATCCCGCAAGTGTCTGAGGCGGTTCGCTACGAAGATCCCCTGCCGAGGTCTGACCGCATTCGGAAACAACGTCGTTAGTGTCAGTAGGCGAACCGGTCGATCTCGTCTGAGTCTCACAGCAGAGGCGCGCTCTACGCTCACCGGGCTACCAGCATAGCCCTACCACCGTACACGGCCACTCCTTGGAAGAGGGAATGTTGGCGAGGTCGACAACGGTCTGGTGTTCGCCTACCAAGCCTCTTAGCCGCTCGAAAATGGCAGCATCCGACATCCCTACTACGAGCACGTCCGATCCGGTTACGACCTGCTCGATATCGGCGCGGATGAGCGTTCCGATGTGTGGAAGGTGCTGTTCGATGAAGCGCCGGTTGGCCCCAAGCAGCTGTGACAGTTGTACTTCGGGGTCGTAGACGAGTAGTTCGAGCCCCTTGCCGATGAAGTGCTCCGCCAGCAGCACCAGAGGGCTTTCCCGAAGATCGTCCGTGCCGGTCTTGAACGACAGGCCGATCATCCCGATACGCCGCTTGCCAGTCGACATCACCTTCGCAATAGCGTGCTCAATGTGGCTCCTGTTGGACGCCAATATTGCGCCATGCATCGGCACTTCGATATCGTGCCTCTTGGCAAAATGCATCGTCGCCCGCAGATCCTTGGGCAAGCAGGAACCCCCAAACGCGAATCCGGGCTTCAGATATGCAGTTGAGATGTTGAGCTGGCGATCCTTGCACAGAAGGTCCATAACCTCGAAAGGATCGACACCCATTGCCTCGCAGACGCGAGCGGTCTCATTGGCGAAGGTTATCTTCAGCGCATGGAAGTTATTGCAGGAATACTTGACCATCTCAGCGGCGCGAATGGACGTCTGGTAGAAATCGCACGGTAGATGCCCGAACAGCGCTCGCAGATGGTCCGTAGCGGCGGATGTGCGTGCTCCGACAATCGTGAACGGCGGCTTATCGTAGTCGCGTATCGAAGAACCCTCGCGCAAGAACTCAGGCTGGAAGCAGATATTGAAACCGACCCCGTCCTGTTTACCCGAAGCACTCTCTATCAATGGCCGAAGTACGTCATCGATGGTCCCCGGAACCAACGTCGAGCGAAATACGACGGTGTGCGGTGAAGGCTTGTCTTGCAGTGCCTCGCCAATGGCGCCTGCTACCTCAAGTAGCGAGGTCTGGTTTTGACTGCCGTTGGGTGCGGAAGGTGTACCGACGCAGACGAGTGACAGTTCGGAACGTAAAACAGCATCGCGAGTGTCCGTCGTCACAGATACCCGCCCGGTGGCGACGACGTCGCGCATCAATTGCACCATTCCCTCTTCGACTACGGGAGTCTTGCCCGCTGCGATCAAGTCGAGCTTCGCTCGGTCGACATCCACCCCGACTACGGCGTGGCCATCGCGCGACAGGCAAGCAAGCGAAACCGCTCCAACATATCCCAGTCCGAAGATACTGATGTTCAATTTCAAATTCCCTTGCGGTTACCCGCCTTTAGGCTGCTTGCAGCGCATCACGCCGCGCATGCATGGCAACGCAGCGATCAACGATGTCGTCCAACCTGCGCATAGATTTGTCCCACGCGTGATGCGACAGCATTCTCTCTCGGCCAGCAAGGGACAGCCGCCGCCGCAATAGCGCGTCACTGAGGATTGCGTCGACAGCGGCCGCCGTTTCGGCGGCCGTTGACGCCGTCAAGAGGTGCTCCCGATCAATCGCGTCGACGCCACCCGCGGCGCACCGGCTTGCGACGACCGGGACGCCCATCGCCATTGCTTCGAGAATTTTATTCTGGGTGCCCCGGGCAATGCGAAGTGGCGCGACCATGAGCGCAGCTCGCCGCACATAGGGGCGCACGTCCGGGACCGATCCTGTGACCGTGACCCCTTCAATATTCGCCAGGCGCCGGATCGCTCGCGACGGTTCAGCGCCGACGATGAGCAGCCGCACACCCGGTCGACGCGCCCTTATCAAGGGTAGCGTCGTGCTGCAGAACTCCAACATGCACTCTTGATTGGGATAGTAATCCATCCGCCCGACGAAGGCGATCGTGTCCGGCTCATAGGCCTCATCCGAGGGGGTGAAGTAGCCCGCGTCGACGCCGTTGGGAAACCATGCCGTCGGCGCGCCCGTACCGAAACGTTGGAGCGTTTCTAATTCGGCGCGCGTCGTGCATGTACAAAGGTCGAACTGCCGTGCAAGCTGCTTTTCCGCCCGCTCAAGTTTCCATGCTTCCAGCGCATAGCACCTCGAAAGCGGAAACGGCTTGAAACGAGCGTACTCGCGCCATTTTTGAGAATCCATGTCGCCGAAATCCAGAAGCTTAGGTGTGTCCTGCACGTGTTTGACATACTGAGCGACACTGGAGCAATGGACGAAAATCAAATCGAACCGCTCGATCCCCAATGCCCCACGCACATGACGCTCGACCTCTGGCGAATAGAAATAACCCATTGAAGAGGGAGACAACGTGGGTACCCGCGCGACCATCCTGAGCCACTGGACACCATTGCGCACCCTGCCCATCGCGTACTGCGAACAGAATTGCCGCAGCCCTTCACCTTCCCTCGCCTCTTCGGGTGAACGAACCAGCGATACAACGTGCACGTCGTGGCTTCTAGCGAGGTGCCTGATTATGTTGAAAGGTCGAATCTTCCCCCCGCGCTTTGGCGGGTACGGGAAGCGATGGCAGAGAAAGAGTATCTTCACGATGCGACGGCCTTCAGCTCGTCGGCAACGTCGGCCGGATCGCGTCGGTCGAGATAGATGCGCGCCCAGATCTCAAGGTTAACGAGCGCCAGGAGGCGATCCGTTCCATCCACACGATTCGTGCGATGCGCCTCTATGAGGCGCGCGACCTCGGCGTGACGAAAAAATCCGCGTGTCTCGATCGTCCCAGCGGAAAGGGTATCCCGGACTAGCGGCGCGAGGGCGCCCTTGAGCCACGCCCCCATGGGTGTTCCGAAGCCCCGTTTCTTCCGGTCGAGAATCGACGGAGGCAAGAGGTCGCTGATCGCCTCCTTCATCGCGTGCTTCAAACGGCCGCCGCGTATCTTTACCTCCTCCGGCATGGTCGCAGCGAGCTCGACCAACTCATGATCCAGGAACGGCACTCGACACTCGAGCGAAACCGCCATGCTCATCTTGTCCGTGAGAAGCAAGAGATCGTCCGGCAGTTGTGTCTGGGCGTCGATACAGAGCATCCGATGGAGTTCGTCGTCGCTCGTTGCATCTTCGAACGCCGTCGTCAGCGGGTCGAGGTCCCTTGTGCGCGGCTGCCCCACCAGCGCACTCGCAGACTCATCGGAAAAAACTTGCATATAAGATCGATAGCGCTCCTCGAAGGACAATCCCGCGGTCGCGAGAAACCCCTTCGCAAGACGCATCGCATTGAGGACATTCGAATGACGATCGCTGGGCAAGCGCTCTCCGACGGCAAAGGCCGCGCGGCGCAGAGCCTGGGGCAGCCGATCGAAATAGCGCTGGTAGACGCCGCCGAGGTAACGGCGATATCCCCCGAACAGCTCGTCACCGCCGACGCCCGAAAGGATTACCGTCACGTCACGCCGAGCAAACTCCGATACAAGGTATGTCGTGATGAACGCAGTGTCGGCGATGGGCTCGTCCATGTGCCACAACAGCTTCGGGAGCAGCGCCACGACGTCCGGGCGCACCATAATTTCGTGATGATCGGTCTTGAACCGTTCGGCAACTTGCCGCGCATAAGGCAACTCGTTGTAGAACGCTTCGGCGGGCCCGCCATCGAATCCGATCGCGTACGTCTTGACTGGTCGATCACTTACATTTGACATGAACGCGACCACCGCGCTCGAATCGACGCCGCCGGACAGAAATGCGCCGATTGGGACGTCGCTTACCATCTGCATGCGAACGGACTGCTCGAGCTGATCACGAACGCGGCCGATCCACTGCGCCTCCGTCGTCGCTCGGTCGACCTGCGCGGGGATGCTCCAGTAGCAGCGCTCCGTCAATCTGCCGGCCTCGGCTACCAGGGTCGTCGCCGGCGGCAGTTTTCGGATACCGCGAAACATTGTGCGCGGTGCACGAACGAACCCGAGCTCAAGGTATGACTGCAATGCCCCTGAGTCGAGTTCGCGTGTCACACCAGAGACAGCCAGGATAGCCTTGGCCTCGCTGGCGAAAATCAGGCGGCGAGAGTCCTGATGCACGTAGATAGGCTTGATTCCTAGGCGATCTCGCCCGATCAACAATCGCTTCCGAGCCGAATCCCACAATGCAAACGCGAACATGCCGTTCAGACGCCGGACAAGCGAATCTCCCTCCTCTTCGTACAGATGAAGGATAGTCTCGCAGTCTGACGCCGTTCGGAATACGTGGCCACGTGAGGTCAGATCGGCTCGCAATTCGCGGTAGTTATAGATTTCCCCGTTCGCGACCAGCCAGTGCGTTCCATCTTCATTTGAGAGGGGTTGATGACCGCCGTCGACGTCGATGATCGATAAACGTCTCATTCCGAATGCAAGCGGCCCGTCCACGCGCGCGCCTTCGTCGTCTGGCCCCCGGTGCAACGTCAGCTTGGCCATCTCCTGCAATGCCTTACGAGGCGGCACGTCGCCATCGAGCTGAAGGATGCCGTAGATGCCGCACATGTTCAGACGCTCAGCCGGCGCCCTGAGCCGTTCACGCTGCTTTCACCATTGGAGGCGCGCTCGCGGAGCCATCGACTACGTTGCGCAGAAAGGCGTCGAACATCAGAAGACTCCAAATCGGTGCGCTATAGTCGCGGGCCCCCGACTGGTGCGATTCCTGGAGTTGGCGCAGGTATCGAGCGTCGAAGATTCCGGTCCCGAGCAACCGATCGCCCTCCAGCAATTCGCTTACGCGCTCGCGCAGCGGACCGCGCAGCCAACGAGCTAGCGGAACCGCGAAACCCATCTTCGGCCGATAAAGCACTTCCGCTGGCAGCCTGTCGTGCATGGCTCGCTTCAGCATCCACTTCAGCTGTCCGTCTCGCACTTTTAGTGATGACGGTAGCGTGCCGAGCCATTCAACAAGTGGGTGGTCTAGCAGGGGCTCTCGGACCTCCAGCGAATGCGCCATGCTCGCACGGTCCACTTTTGTATTGATGTCCCCGACAAGATACGTTTTGAGATCCAGATATTGGATCAGCGCCAAAGGGTCGTCAGTCTGCGCGCTGGCGGCGTGGCGGTTGAATACCTCAACTGCGTTATAGTCACCGAGTTTCGACTTGAAGGCGCTCGAGAACAGCTGACGGCGCATCTCATCGCGGAAGATCGACATCGTGCTGAAGTAAGCCCCGACCGAATGCCGTGAGAGCGACTCGAGCGTTGTCTTGGCGCGGAGGTATCGCGGGGCCCAATCCGCCTTCGGATACACCTGTCCCAGAAGGCCGAAGACCGAGCGCCGCAACCCGAGAGGCATCGTCCGTCGGATTCGCTCCTCGGTGAGATGCAATCGATAGCGGCGATAACCTCCAAAATTTTCATCGCCTCCGTCACCTGAAAGCGCAACCGTGACATGCTTCCGGGCGAGTTGACATACGCGATAGGTCGGAATTGCAGAGCTGTCGGCGTACGGCTCGTCATAAAGACGCGACAGCTCGTCTATCAGGTTGAAGTCATCGCTTTCGACCGTGTCGACGAAGTGTCGAGTGCCATACCGACTCGCCACCAGCTGTGCAAACCTCGATTCGTCGTATGCAGGATCCTCGAATGCGATCGAACAGGTATTTACCGGCTCAGAGGAGTTCCTTGCCATCGAAGCAACGACGGCGCTCGAATCGACACCACCGGAGAGAAACGCGCCGAGCGGCACCTCCGAGATGAGTCTTATCTTGACGGACTCATCCAACCGAGCCCTCAGCTCCTCTAGTGCCTCCTCTTCGGTAATGGAGGCGTCCAGCGAGAAGCGCGGATCCCAGTAAGGCTTCGGTTGCTCAGGCTTTTCGCCGCGCCGCAGCGTCATCGTATGCGCTGACGGTAACTTGCGCGCTCCCTCAAATATGGTCCTCGGCTCCGGAATGTAGCCCAGCGCAAAATACTCCTCGACGGCGTACGGGTCGATGTCCCGTCTCAGTCCGGAATGGATCAACAGGGACTTGAGTTCAGAGCCAAAAAGGAAGGTCCCGTCCGGGAGCATCGCATAGTGAAGTGGTTTGACGCCAAGGCGGTCACGCGCAAGAAACATCGTCGATCGTGCGCGGTCGTAAATGGCAAACGCAAACATTCCGCGAAACCGTGTCACGCAGCTCTCGCCCCACTCCTCCCACGCGTGAACGATTACCTCGGTATCGCTACGTGTTCTAAATGTGTGTCCGAGCGTTGCGAGCTCGGCCATCAGCTGTCGGTAGTTGTAGATTTCGCCGTTGAAAACCACCACGACACTGTGATCCTCGTTCCAGAGCGGTTGCTGGCCAGTGGAAAGGTCGATGATCGACAATCGACGATGTCCGAGACCGACACCTGGTTCAAGGTGCAGGCCACATTCGTCTGGACCGCGATGATGCTGCGACTCGTTCATCCTCGTGAGCAGTTCACGATTCACCTCGCGGCGCTCACTTGTGTCGAATATGCCCACGATGCCGCACATGATTGACCTCCTCAGCGTCCGTCTTCGCGGACCGCCGTGAGCGCGCGATCGATTGGGGCGGACATATCCTTGGCGAATACGCGGAGAGCTTGGCGCGTCGATGCCTGGTCGCTTTGAACCGGGGCGTACCATACGATCAGTGCAGCGTCATCGTGCCCGGTCAGGCTCGACCACGCTTGCCATGCCTTCGCAACATAGGGGCTCGAGGTCACATGACCGCCGACCCAATAAAGTGCCAGCGCGTCTATCCGATCGCGCTGGGATACGAACGTGCCGCGTTCAGCCGAACTCGAGCTCCCTTTCCAGCTGACCACATCATTGCCGAAGTCGACTCTCCTCCATGACGTGTTGTGGGTATTCGCCAATTCATTGTCCGAAGTGACCAGCTCGCGTCCCTTGACCTGATTTCGGTAGTAGGCGATGTACAGGCCCACCTCACGGCCTCCTTGGGAATACGTTCGTCTCAGTTCCACCTGCGACCCCCGGTAGTCCGGCTTCCAATCGACTACTTCGGCGGTAGATGCGGTCCAGCCGTTTTCGCCGGGAATGTCGGCGAGCACCGGAACACTCTTGACGCTGCGATTGTGGGCCACGTTGTCCAGACCTTGCCAGACTGACGATGCGCCAATCGCTACCGCGGCAATGATGAAAAACGATGCCGGAGGAGCTGAAATGACTGCCTGAAAGCGGCTCGGGCGGAACGCGCCGACATCGACCGCCAGTGAGGCTGCGGGATCGCGCCAAATGGCACCCACCCAGAAAAGCAGCAGCATGACGAGGCCGAAGAAGATCCAGCCGTAGATAACATGGTCAATGCCGGTCGCTAGCTTATTGCTCGACAGATGGCCGATCATCACGATCATGTATGCGCGAAGCCAGTTTGCGATGATTGGAACGACAACCGAAGCTGCAATGAAAATCGCGCGACGGCGACTGCTCCCGTAGCTGATAACCGCGTAGATTATGCCCACCACGAGCGATGCGATGACGTACCGGACTCCGCTGCACGCTTCCACCACGGACCAACGCCCGGATGGAATTACGAAGGAGTTCGCCTCTCGATGGACCGGAACTCCGCTCACCCGCAGCGCCCATACCGTAAAGTCCGCCGTCCACTCCATCAGCGTCGGGATGAGGAACTCGCCTGTCGGCACCGCGAAAAGCAGAAACGCAAGCGGCAGGACCAACGCCCGTGCCTGTTGAGGTCCGATGATCGCGACAATGGCCGCTTGCAGCATGAACGCCAAGGCGAATTGTTGGACTACTCGCGCTCCAGCCATTGCGCCGAGGAACCAAAGCGCTCCGGCGACCAGTACACCCGCCAGCGCCGGCCACCATGGGCGCGCCGGAATCTTCGAAAGCGCATCCCGACGCAGCCACGCAATCCATACACAAATCGGGATGATGATGAAGCCGTGGGCAAACGTCTCGGACCGGGTCCAGATGGCCACGATCGACGCGGCGGTTTCCCAGAAGATTCCCAAGATCCCCACCACGGCGAGGCCCACCGCCCAAAGGGGTGCCGTCCGGTAACGCGCACTCGAATGCGCGTCAGCCAACGGAATTTCCAGATCACGCTTCATCTAGCCCAAGTTCCGGATAATCTTTGGTCCCAGTGCGTTCACCACCGGGCGAGGCAGCCGACGCCACAGCGCTATGAGGGCGGCGTATTTCGGATTCAGCGGATTGTTCTCCGGAACGCTGGACCCCTTCAGGAGGCGGAATTCGTAGTACAGCGGAGAGGGATCGAATCCCCAGTTCGACTTGAAATCATACGAACCGGTCCCGCGCTTGCTCCTGCCAAAGTCGAACACGGCAGCCCCGCGCCCGGTGGCTCGAAGCAACAACTGCCAATATTTGAAATCGTTGGCCGCCAAGTCGCGCGCGGCCAGGGTGTCACCGGCGTAGTACGGTAGTACCTCGTCACGGAAATAGAAGCTGAGTACGCCGCTCACCGGTCGACCGGCTCGATCGACGATCGTCAGGATCTCGCACGCTTCTCCAAATGTGGTCTTGAGATGGGCAAAATAGCTGCGTGAGAACGGTGGGGTGCCATGTCGATGAACGTTATCCGAATAGAGTGCGAAAAAGCGGTCGACAGTCGTGTCGATTTGACAACCCAGGCCCGCTCTTGCGCCTTTGCGAACCATGGCGCGTTGCTTCCGCGGAATGTTCTTCATGTTTACGTCAGGATCGCGGTCGATTCGCTTGCGAAAGGTGACGTAAAGGCTTTGGCGCGGCCAATCAGGGCAGCGCGGCTCGCGATTCCGTAATTCGAGGTGCGAAACGCCGAGTTGCTGGGCTAACTCTTCCGCCGTGGTGATGAGCGCGCGCGCCGATTGCTCGTCGAATGCGGCGGGGCCGCCGTACACTGCGAATGGAAGGGAAACCAGCGAATGTCCGAAAAGCCGGCTGCGGATCTCGCATAACGGCAGTATCCCGGACATCTTGTTGCCTCGCTCGGCGACCATGTAATGACACCGGTGTCCGAAGCTTTCCGAGATAACGGCCCGCCATCCAATGCGGTGAAAGAACGTTGCCTCCGAACACTGCGCCACGAGTTCATCCCAGTTCGCCGCGTCGCCATCCACGAACGGCCGAACCGTAACCCGCCCCGACTCGAGCGACGCGCCGTGTTCGGAGGAGAGGCCGTGCATAATCAGCCCTTGTCCCTGAAAACGTTGTCGACGCGATCCCACTGAAAGTCACCAAGAAGCCGTTTCAACCGCGTGTCCATCTTTCCCAGGTTCAGGTAGTGACGAAAGCGCGACTTCGCCGTCGCTCCTGCTATGCGCGGTTGATCAGGATCCAGTTCCCATGGATGAAAGTAGAAGATCGCAGGCTTCCGGTCGACGGTGTTGATATGTTGTATTGACCAACGCGACAGTGCATATGGCAGCAGACGAAAGTAACCGCCGCCGCCGGCCGGCCAGTTCTTGCCGAGAACGCGAATCGTTGCTACAGGCAGTTCCACGAGGCCTGGCCTGATTTCATGCGCAAAACGCGGTGCGTCGGGCACGCCGTAGTGATCGTGTCTGATTGGATATATGCTGGAGCTGTAGCGATATCCAGCGGTGCCGATGCATTCGAACGCCCAGGCGGTCTCGGGGCCGACCGAGAAGCTCGGAGCGCGATAGCCGGTGACCTCGGTTCCGACGACGTCCTCCAGTACGGCTTTTGCGAGTCGAATATCGGCCAGAAATTCATCGGGCTGCTGCTCGCTGGCGCGCTGATGCGCGAACCCGTGGCTCGCGATCTCGTGTCCGGCAGCAGATATGCGTCTCACGGTTTGCGGATAGCGCTCGGCAATCCAGCCGAGCGTGAAAAAGGTTCCGCGCGCCCCGGCGGCGTCCAGCAGACCAAGAATGCGATCGACGTTGCGTTCGATGCGGCACGGAAAGCGATCCCAGTCGGCGGGATCGATACACCCTGCAAACGCCGAGACCTGAAAATAGTCTTCAACGTCGATCGAAAGCGCGTTCACCACTCTAGCTGGAAGGTCGACAGGATTCATTTTCGCTAGGGGAGAGGTGCCGGCCACGCAGAGCGGTTACAAATGAGACCGAGGCATTGATTGGTGGGTAAGACAGGGACTTCCTGGAAGAATCGTCGCACGGCTGAAGAAATGCTTAACGGCCGTCGCCGCAACGGTAGGTGATGCTCTCTTGCCCCGCGCCGCTGGCGTTGCGCGCGTCGTACTGGGCCGCCACGCAATGATCAGGCGCTTGGCAACGGGAGCAATTGGCATGCCAACAACAAGCCCTCCGCTCCGATGAGACGAAGTCCCACCCTCCTAGCAGCGACTGCTGCCCATTCGATCAGCGCTTCGCCGGGGTGCCGGGCTTTCCAGGTCTGGCGGTAAGCAACGATCGATGAAGAAGATTCACCGCCGAATTGACGAGGTTCTCAAGTCGATCCATCCTCTCTTCGAGTTCGTTGATTCTTTGCCCGACGGCGGAGGCGTCACCGGCCGTCTCGACGAGGTTTATCTTGGCCACCGTCGCATCCGAAGGCGCCAGAGTCGGTGTCATTGCAAGCTGCGTCCGTTCGCTTACCGGCGCCAGCGTGCCGTCGATTCCCATCTCATCGCGGATCTCGCGGCCGATTGCCTCGACGTCTGCGGCCTCCAGAACATGCTTTTCGCCCAGAAATCCCGCGAGCATCAGTCGATTGCATAGGGTGTTCACCCGACGCGGGATACCTCCGGACAGCGAATAGATCAGGTCGAAACAGGCGGGTGCGAACTTCGGGTCTTCATTCCAGCCGACATGGCGGAGGCGGTGCTCCACGTAGGCTTGCGTCTCTGCCTTGTCCAGCGGCCCAAGGTGATATGAAGCGATCACGCGTTGGCGCAGTTGCTGCATCTGCGGACTTTGCATCATGACCCGAAGCTCCGGTTGCCCGACCAAAAAGCTCTGCAGCAGCGCCTGGTCGCCAAGCTGGAAGTTGGACAACATGCGCAATTCTTCAACGGCCCTTGCGGTCAGGTTCTGCGCCTCGTCGACGACGAGCAACGCACGCTTCTTCTCCATGGCAAGTTGGCAAAGAAACGCCTCGAGGGACGCCAGGAGGATCGCCTTGTCGACAGATCGAACCGGCAGACCAAACGCCGTCCCGACCGCACGGAGCATATCGTCGGCGTCCAGCTGGGTGCTGACAAGCTGCACCGCGACCAGCTTGTCGCGATCAATACGCTCGAAGAGATTCCGGACGATCGTGGTCTTTCCGGCTCCGATGTCCCCTGTAATGACGATAAACCCTTCGCTTTGATACACCCCGTACTGAAGATATGCGAAAGCACGCTTGTGACCTCGGCTCGCGAAATAAAACGCCGGATCGGGGTTGAGCTGGAACGGCTTGCCCGTCAGGCCGTAGAAGGATTCGTACACTGCGTCAATTAGTGAAAGAGATAGGACAGACCTACGAAGCCCGCAACTTCGTGATAACCGTTGTCGGGAATATTCGACGTCTGCAATTGATACCGCAGGCCGCCGAAGACGGTCGTTTGAGTAGATATCGGCGCGGAAAGGACGGTTCTGACAGCCCCCTGTTTCGTAACCTGATCGAACGGTGGATTGGCGACGGTGCGACTCCAATCGACGGTCCCGCTAAACGAAAGCAGCGGGGTGAGCTTGTGGGTCAACACAACGTTGGCGCCGGTCTGAGCATTGTTGTTGTTGGCTGTGTTCGACAGTATGGGCGGGAGGGCCTGGCCGGAGCCGGATATCGGAGTGCTCTTGAGGTAGAACGCGCTGACAAACACGCTGTTGCGCGCACCCAGCAAACCTGCAGTAGCGTAAAGCGAATCCTGCAGCGTTACCTGTTGAGAATATAAATTGACCGGACCGCTCAACGTCTCCGGAAGATTTCCTTCCCGGATCAGAGCATCCACGACGTTCTGCCGTTGAGTGGGATCCACGATCCGTGACGCGAACAGGTTGTTCAGCAATGTAGAAATATTTCCAACACCCGTAAGCGATGCTATCTGTTGCGGATAAGTGGTGATGTCCCGCGAGGCGCGAACGGCCCAAACCGACAATGGCGAGCGATAGTCCAAGGACACGCCATACGATGAACCGAAGAACCGATGTTCCCAGAACGTGTCCAGTTTGGCGCGCTCACTTGGATGCCATTTTGCGGAAACCCCGTAAGTTACACCGCTGTACGAGCTCAGCGGAAAGTCATTGCGCTCGTAGCCGACGCTTCCTCCAATCTCTATAGCCGGGTCTGGATTGTAGAGTACGCGAACACGCTCGAGCTCCATGAGCTGTGCGCCTTGATCCGTGAATTGGACATCGTTGCGGTTGTAGTCGAGCTGCCAACCCAATGGCACCGGTTCGCGATGGACGGTCATAATCAGCTGATTTGTATAGGCGTTGTTGGTGCTGACGGGACTGCCGCTCAAGTTCGTCCAGATATTGTCGTCACGCAAAAGGTAGCTGATGTTGCTGCCTGCCTCCCCCTTGACATATGGGGACACGCGATAAGACTGCGTCCGGACCCGATTGTCCGTTCCACTGGCAAGACTGTCTGGCTGAGCACCGAACGGCGTAAGGAACTGCTGTGAAGAGTTCACCGCCGCGTCGATGAACAGTATGCGTTCGACCAATTCGGCAGTCCCGAAGATGTTTGCCTGGACGTAGGTCGTGTTGTTTTCTACCGGCGTCTTGAGGTACAGAAGAACCGGGACGGAGACCGAACCTGTAAGACTTGTGTGTGCCCCCTTCTCGAAGATCGTGAATCCGGGCGTCAACTCCGTGACGAGGTCCCCCCGTCGCTTGTCGGACGGAGTCAAATTGACGTTGTCCGTAACCGTCTCTTGTATGCCGAACGTCGGCTGGATTCGCCAGGTCTCCGCCGAGCTCGTCCAGGAGGCCACGGCCAGCAGTGAGAATGTGACCGCTGCGGCAATCGGGGACCGCCGCGTCGAGACTACCCGGCTCTTGACGGCGCCTGCAACGCGGCTGACTCTACTTAGCGACGTCGTCCCCGTAGTAGCCATAATAGGTGCCGACATCCGTCTGGCTTGCCTTGTTGAGCAACATCAGGACGATGTCGCAATTTTCGATTGTGGCAAGGGCTTGATTCAGGGCGTGATGGGAGGTTGAGTCCGCAGCGACGACCATCACGACCTGCCCCATGTGGGTAGCAAGAACGCGCGCCTCCGTGGTAGCGAGCAGCGGCGGCGAATCAAAAACGATCATGCGATTGGGGTAGCGCGATGCGAGTTCGCGCAATAGAGTCGCCATCTGTTCACTCGCGAGCAGCTCGGTGGAGCGGCGCTGACGTGAACCCGCTGGCAACATCGTGAGCCGCTCCACATTCGTCCTAACCAGCGCGTCCTCGACTTCGATGTCGTCTCGCGTCAGCAAATCGAGCAACCCGGGCGAATGCGGGGTTCCCAAGATCGCAGGCATCGACGGGTGCGCAACGTCGCCATCGACAAGCAGTACGCGGATGTCGTACTCCATCGCAATACTCATCGCCAAGTTGATGGAGGCGAAAGTCTTTCCTTCTCCCGGCAACGCACTGGTCACCATCACCAAGTTGCCGTTGCGAACACGCTCGTCCTGTGTTCCGAACGCGTTCTTGATAATCGGGCGTTTTGCGACCCGGAATTCATCCGCCATCCGCGATGTGGGAACATCCGGCGTTACGAAGCCACGGTTTTTCAGCCTCTCAAGATCCAGCTCGACATAGGGTCCGCGACCCTGCCGCGCCTCATGTAACAAGTTGCGGTTTGACCCGTAGTTGGATCGTGGATTGGCATCGACGGACTGAGTCGATAAATTCGGCGCCGGGCGTCTGTCTAGCGCCTCGATGAACGCCTCCGGCGTGGGCTCTACTGTGCCCCGTCGCGGATCAGCCACAGCTTGACCACCCTCGGGGAGCTCGGCACCGGCGCGACGCAATTCTTCTAGCCGTCGTGCAGCTTGTTCGATCAAACTCACCGGTAGCTCCTTAGGCGGCACGACCGACGACAAGAGCGATCGCGAAGACTGCCGAGAACGAGGCCACCAATCCAGCTAACCCTCCCAGGAATGCATATGCATTGCGCCGTCGTGCGCGCAACCACCCATCATCCGCGGTAAGAGAAACCATGCCGAGAATCGGTCGCTTCGAAACCTCGCGCAGCGTGCGGGCGTCATGGATTACGGGCATGATCTGGCTAGAGAGGAAGCTGGCGGCAAAGCCTGCGGCGAGTGCGGCAACGAACGCGCCGAGGACAAGCCAGATGCGTCGGGGCGGCACGGGTTCGGACGAAACCCGCGGCGGATCAATTACGCGGAACCGGGCTCCGCCCGAGTCCTGAACGTCCTTGCCCATCGCCGCCGATTCGCGCCGGGCCAGCAATGACTCGTACGTTTTTTTCTGAATGTCATAATCGCGATTGAGCTGAGCGAACTCGGCTTCGACCTGCGGCACGAGCTGCGCCTGTGCCCTCAACGCACGATACTGCCCTTCATAGGCCGCCAATTTTGCACGAGCCGACGCAAGCGTGGCTTCCGCGTCAGCAAGGGACATCCTCAATTGCTGAAATACGGGATTGCGGTCTATCGGCGGTATTGCAGATTGTCCCCCCTTGCTAACAGCTTTGCGGCGCGCATCGAGTTCGATCTTCTTTTGTTCCTCCAGCTGCTCGATGAGCCGCAGCGTATTGTTCACGTCCGGATGCTGATCGGTATATTTTCGACGTAACTCGTCCAGGTCCTTTTTCAGCGCGGCGATGCGGATGTCGATTTCCGGCAGCGGCCCAGAGGTCTTCGTTTCTGCATTCTCGAACAGAAGAGTGGGGGACTCGCCTGCAATCTCCTTCTTGTAGGAATCGCGCGCCTGCTCTGCGGCTTGGACGTCCATCCTTGCCCCGTCGATCGCGGTCTTCAGCGCACCGATCCGACCAAAATAATCGGGTCCCTCCCTGTCGGCAACGCCGAGATACTTCAGCTTGAAGTCTTTCAGCCGAGCTTCGGCCGCCAATAGAATTTCTTCGTAACGCTTGATTTGATCATCGAGAAATTTGACTGCTGACTGCGTGTCCTGCTTTTTGTCACCAAGACTGGACTCGACGAATATGCCCAGCAAGGATTGAACGACCTTACGTGCCTGTTCCGGGTCGGGGTCGCGGTACGTGATCACGTAGAGGTTGGCCTGCGCGTTTCCAGTTAGTCCAATCGTCTTGATGACGTTGTCAATCAAATCGTCACGATCAGCCTGCGACTTTATGCGCAGGTCCATGTCAGCCATGCGCACCAGTTTCTCCACATTCGGTCGACTTATCAGAGTACGGCTCATCAGCGCGACCTGCTGATCCAGATTTGGCTGTATGGCAAGTCCGGAAAGAAGCGGCTTCAGCAGGGATTCGGTGTCGACGTAAACGCGGGCGCTCGCCTCGTAGCGCTCGGGGATCTTGAAAACGATCGTCACGCCGATGATCGCCACGACCCACGCGGTGAGCAGACCAATCCAGCGGCGATGCCACATACCGCGCAGATTGGCCAGCAGCTCTCGATACAGTTCGTTCATTGGTCCTCAGCGTGTAGCTGTCTGGCGCACGCGCGCCTTGATGTCATGTTCGCGCAGCATCCCGGCCTCAGAACCAGCTTTGCGGGATGATGACGATGTCGCCCGGCCGCATGTCGACGTTGGCCGAGATGTCGCCTCGTTTCACGAGGTCGCGCAGCCGGACGCTGTAGAGCTTGCCGCCGTCGGCGACCCGGAAGATCTTCGCGCCGTTGCCGTCGGCGAAGTCGGTGAGGCCGCCCACCGCAATCATCACGTCGAGCACGGTCATCTGGCTGCGGAACGGCAGCACCTGCGGCTTGGTGGCCTCGCCGATCACGCGGATTTGCTCGTTCGCCGGCCCTGCGAACGTCGTCACGACGATGGTCACGACCGGGTCGCGGATGTACTTGACGAGCGCCTTCTCCATGTCGCGCTGCAGCTGCGTGGGCGTCTTGCCCAGCGCGGGCAGGTCGTCGACCAGCGGCGTCGTGATCTTGCCGTCCGGCCGGACGGGCACGCTCATCGAAAGCTCCGGATTGCGCCAGACTATGACGTTCACCGTGTCGAGCGGACCGATGTGGTAGTCGTAGTCGGGCGTGGCGGATGCCGTGGGGGCTTCCGGATAGGTCACCGTCTGGCAGCCGGCGACCAGCGCCGCAAGCGCGCCGGCGGCGACGACCATCACGGCGTGGCGCCCCGGCGCGACAGTCATCCCGCGAAACCACTGGACCATTGCATTCATGCGCTCTCCCCCTCTGATCATATCTATCGGGAAACCTGGAATGTTTGATGTTAACACCCGGGAATGCCCCTTCTCGATACGAAACACCTCTTGTAGCACAGTCCGTGCCATAGCGCGGCCGTCGCCATTCTGCGACGCGCCGCCTGTCGGACCAACTGAAAATTCACGCTTTCATGCCGACGAGTCGGGCGGCTGTCGGAGGCCACCGTGCAAAGCATTGATGCGGCTTCCCGAATGCGGCGAAAGCGCCGCGTTCGGGCCGACTCGGGTACCACGACGAGTTTCGGTCATCTCCACGCGTGCCCTCACCCGCGAGACGAACCCTGCAGGCATTGTTGTTTCGTCGACTCTTTGAAGTTGAAGTTCGTACAACACGCAGCCAGTCTTACAAGCCCATGTTTGAAATGGATTTTACATGGCAAACAACACCTACCCGACGGGACCTGCATGACGCGCGCATAACCGTAACCTGCAAACCGCGACGGCCAGCATGTCTCCCTCTCGAGGCAATTCGGGATAAACCTTCGCCGCAGCCTGGTGAAACTTGGACGCGGCCCCGTCGGGGCGGCGGGGCCGCATCGCGAACGCGATATTGCAACTCGGCGAATGGGGAACGTTCCGCGCAAGTCACGGGAACCACGCCCGCGCTGACCCTTTCGGTCAACAATTCAACGGGAAGTTTCGCGGGAAGCCCGTG
>Ga0157378_10000767_pt1 | contig 29825 bp, 23 predicted proteins | sample M65metaG_FD_115309 | JGI IMG/M metagenome (GOLD analysis project Ga0157378, IMG submission 115309) | Miscanthus rhizosphere microbial communities from Kellogg Biological Station, Michigan, USA - M6-5 metaG | ecosystem: Host-associated > Plants > Roots > Rhizosphere > Soil | place: USA: Michigan... | reverse complement strand
CGTGGCAAAGCCCGTATCGGTCGGGTTCACGACCGTGACATTGACTACCAGCGTCGTCGCGTCGGAGGGGATCCCGCAGGATCCGAAGATCGATAGGTTGCGGGTTGTGCCTCCCACGATCGCGCCGCCGCCTCTGGTGTCGAGAACGCGGCAGGGCGAAACCAGGAAGAACGACGCGGCCGGTGCAGCAGCGACGACAGTGACGGTTGCCGTGCTGCTGTCGGCATCGCCGCAGGCGTCGCTGACCCGTACCCAGTAGGACGTCGTAGCTCCCGGGGTGACGGTGACGGACGATGTGGTCGCGCCGGCGATCGGACTGGAGGTGTTGCCGGAGGTGCCGATGAACCACTGGAACACCGGAGACGTCCCGGTCGCCGCGACGGATAGGTTCACCGAGTTACCGGTCCGGATCGAGCCCGACTGCGGCTGGGTGTTGATCGCCGGCCCGGTACAGGCCGTCGTCCCCGTTCCGGTCAGAGCAACACCGGAGGGTATGTCGGCAAGGAGCTCAACGACAGCGCTTTTTGCGCCGACGGTCGAAGGATCGAAGGCGATGTTCGCCGTGGCAGACGCTCCGGCGGGGAGGCTTGCCGGAACATTGTGGGAGACGATGGCGAACTGCGAGCTGTCCGTGCCGGTCAGCGTCACGAAGGGACTGGTCAGCGTGATGGCGGATCCCGAGGTATTGGTGATCGTCACCGCTTTGGTTAGCGTAGGCCCCGCGGGGACGCTCCTTGATCCGAAGGCAAGAGGTCCCGCCGTGAGCGCGTAGGGCCTGACGGTGAGTCCTTCCAGAAACGCGGCGATGTTGTCGATCTCGGGGGCGTTGGTGAACGTCAGACCGCCGATCTGCGAGGCTGCCGGTGAATTCTGGAACGCCGAGCTGGAGTAGAACTCCACCGCCTGATGGACGGTGGCCACTGCTCCGTTGTGGAAGAACGGTGCGTGGTTTTTCACATTGAAGAGAGCGGGCGTGTTGAACTCCCGCAGGCCCGAATCTTCCGTCGGGAGAAGATCGACCGCGGTGTTGATCGGCATGGCGTCGACGCCGGTGTTGAAGTTGGCGTTGCCTGTCTTGCCGGAAATCGATCCGTCGGTAGTGGCCAGGACCGTCCCGGAGTGACACTTCGAGCACTTCGCGCTTCCGAAGAAGGCAGTCCGTCCCGCCATCTGTGCCGTCGTCGTGGCGAATTTGTTGAGATCGAAATTCTCATCCGCCGGAACGCTCCTGGTTTGCTGGAAAGCGTCCAACGCCGCGGTTTCCGCGGCCGTCGGAAGACGGAAGTCGACGGCATTGACGCGATCGATCGTGCGGGGAAAATGCTGCTTCACCGCGCCGGTGGCGAAATCGCCGAGCGTGGCCGCGCCTCCGACCAATCCCGAAAGGCCGAACGGGCTGGTGAATTTTGCGTTGTCCAGCACCGGCGATTTGCGGAAGACGTGGTTGCTGGTGTGCGGGACTGTAAATCCGTCGATGTTCTCGAGGATCAGGCTGCGTCCCTGCGGGAAATTGGTAGTGTCGTTGCTCGTCCGCGTTCGCAGCGGACTCTCGAGCTGATTCGTGCACGTGGCGGTCGGACTCCCGCCGGCGGAACAGGCCAGAGTTCCTGCGGTGATGCTGCTGAACGTGGCCGAGTTACCGTTCGAATCGCTGATGACGCCAGCAAGGGCCGGCGAAAGTCCTCCGTAAACGAGGTAGCGGATGGTCGAGCTTCCCTGCGCGATCAGCTTGGTGAAGACTTTGGCGGTACCGCCGCCGGTGCCCGTGATGATGCCTTCGAAGTCGCGTTTGCCTCGATTTCCCGTCGAAACGGGGCTCGTCACCACCAAGGTGTTGAGGTTCATGGTGGTCTCGCCGAGAAACAGCGGATCGAATGTGGTCGAGAGAGTCGAGAAGCGGCTCTGAATGTTCGCGGGGTTCAGTCCCAGATTGACCGTTGAGACGTGGCACGAGGCGCAGGTGCGTCCGTTTCCACCGAATGTCTCCTTGTTGAAGAGATTTCCGCCGATAACAGCCTGTGTGGCCGCCGGAATGGTGAACGTCGCGCCAAGATGATTCTCCGGCGTTGCCGTTCCCAGCGAGAAGTTCGCGTTCGTCTCCGCGCCACCAGGGAAGTTGAGACTGGTCGTGGCCGTGATCGGAAGCGCAGGCGCGGGGCTGCCCGCGGGTGTGGAAGGGAAACCATCCGCGCTGTTGGTCTCGGTGTTTCCGGTGAAGCTTCCGTACGAGACACAGAAGTTTCGATTGAAGGCGAATGGTGCCTCGGATGTATTTCCCTTGAAGCAGACTTTCCCCGAGACTGGCGAGATCACCGGCGGGATGATGAATTCCGGCGCCGGCGCTCCGGGAAGGTTCGCAAAGCCCTGCGTTGCCAGCAGGACGTTATTGTTCCCGCACGGCGGGTCGTTCGGGAACTTGTAACGGTAGGTCTCGTTGCCCTGAGCGTCGAAGAAGACCAGCATTGCGGCAGAGGCGTTACCGAACGACGGCCCCCACGCATTCTGCCCACAGCCACCAAACTCCATCTCGATGAACTGAACGCTCGAATCGCCGTTTGCGCCGGCCATGAGCTCCACGATCACGGTTCCGATGTGATTGGTCTTGGGGTCCAGATTCCATCGCGACTGGGCTTGTAGTCCTACGAGGTCGACGGAGAGCAGAGCGATGAGTAGTAACGACGACAGCCGGCTGAGAAACGATGGACGATTCATGGGTATCCTCGGAATGGTGGCAGTTGATACTCCCCCGCCGCACCCGCGTTACAACATTAATGACTTCCACGAGCACGGCAACCGCCGGCGCGCGACGCCGCACATACCTATTTCAGTTGTGGATTACTGGACGAATTACCTTAGCGAGCCGGGATTCTAGCGTATTCGGCCGTCAATGCGAAGTGAATATCAAGATAAACATTTGCCAATGGCTAACGCCAGGAGCGCAGCCGCTGGAAATGCGCGCTTGAATACGCTCCGATCGCGTGGCCTTTGACATCGACAAAGACCTTCGCACCTCCAGCGGTCGTCAGGGCGATGTCGCTCTTGCCATCGCCGTCGCCATCGACGATGTCGAGCGATCGGATTGCGGCATGCGGCGAGATGCGGCCGGCCCAGAGGGGCTTTCCGGCAGCGAGTCTCTTCAGATTGAAGACGAGCAGGGTGTCGCCGGACGTCGCCACGATCTTCGCCGCGTGGCGGTTCGTCGGGCGCCAGATCGTGATCCGGTCGAGGCGGTGGTTGGAATCGAGCGCGCCGAGGCGGGAGCCATCGGGGCCGTAGACGACGAGGCGCGACGCAGGCGAGTGCTCGTCGTTCCGCAGCACGACCACTTCCTTCGTGTGCTGACGGAAAAGATCGCCGGTGACGAACTCGGTCAGTTTCATTGGTTCCCGGGCGCACCAGAGCTGATTGCCAGCGTCGTCGAGCGTAGTGATCGCGTCGTGGGTGGCGAAGACGATTTCGTTCCGCCCGTCGGCATCGAGGTCCAACGTCTCGAAGCGCCTTACGGCACCGCCGGCATCGCGTTGCCACAGCACGTCGTTTTTCTCTGAAATGGCGCGGATCGTCGTCCCGCTGGAGTCGACGCGCAACGCGCCGGGCACGACACCCCAGCATTGCGCCAATGCCATGTTCCGCGCCTCGCCATCCAGGCTGGATTGCGTAGCGGAACCGACGGCCGGGTCGCGATTGTCGCGGATCCATTCATGCACGTGCTGTTCGACGTAGCCGGCCAGTGTCTCCGCGGTGACCAGGCCGCCCGACTTCGCCGCACCGCATTTGACGCCGTCGATGACGACTTTCGTGAAGACGCCATTGCGCGCCGCGAAGTCGTCGTATGCCGATTCGCCTGCGGCTGCGGCGTAGAACACCGCCTGTCCATGCGTCCGGCCGAGGCGCCGCTCCAACGGCGGCGCGGTGCTTGCCGCATTGGCGAGCACCGAACGCCTCCCCTTCGCCATCCGATCGCGGCAGGCGTCGACGAAAACGAGCGAACGTTGCGCGGCCGACGCCGCAATGGCCTCGAACACGTCGGCGGTAGGGAGCATCGTCGCCGGATCGCGAACGACCGAGGTCGCGCCGAGGATGTAGCCGTTCCCGTTGTGCAAAAAGCCGTGCGTGGCGATGGAGACGATGAGCATGCCGTCGCGGCCGGCGACCGCCGCCTGTTCGCGCAGCGACGCGAGGATGTTCGCTGCGTCGGCGCGGTAACGCACCTCGGCGCCGGCATCACGCAGTTCGCGCAAGCGCTTTTTCGAATCCTCTTTCTTCGGATGGCCGGAGAGAACCAACATCACACGGCGCGGCGGCACGAGATGAACACGCCGCTCGAACGCGAAGACGTGCGCGAGATCGATGGCATCGTCGACGGCAAACGGCACGTCTTCGACCGAATCGCTGGCGAAGCGCTGCACTCCGACGAACAGCGCCGCCGACTGTTTTCGATCGAACCGCGTGCTGGGGCTGCGCGGGCTCTCGATCAGCATGCGCACCGAACGCGCGCCGCGCGAAGCGAACGGCACCACAACGGTCGCAGTCGCGACGCCGAGGAGTACCACTCCGAGAGCCAGCTGCTTCCAGCTCTTCACCACATGAGGATGACACCAGCGGGCGGGTTTTGTGGGCCACGCCACAAAAGGAACGTCATGGTGTCTTCACTCGGCGAATCCCTAATCTGCTGATGAGGCTCGCGACAAGAGCGCGACCTCCGCCGCAACGCGGCGGCTGAAGTGCCAGAGCAGCCGCCGGCGTCACGGGGAGGTCGCGTCACTAAAAGACACGGTTGCGGCGCGTTTGTGGGTGGGGCGAACCGACTCGATCACGATTCGCTCGATCGACCAGGTGGCGGGCGTGAGGACTGAGGCTCCGCCCCTCGTCGAGCCGGTGAGCGCGAGGAGACGTTCGAGCGCCGTCTTCGCTGCCGGCGTCGGATCGCGGACGCCGTCCCATTGCAGGATCGACGGATCCGCAAGCGGCTCGTCGGTGGTGAGAAGAAGGTAAGTGTCGGCGCCGTACGGCGGCGCGATCGTGAACTTCGCGCCGAGCGCGATTGAAGGTGGCGCGACGGCTCCTGCAAGTGGAAAGTGGTTTTCGACCGAGCCGCTCACCGGAAAAATGAGTGTGCTCTGGCCGTAGCTGTCGATGGTGAAGACGTAGACGTGACGCCGTCCGGCGAAGCGCCGGATCCGACTGAGCTCGGGCGTGTAGGTCTCGCCGCCCACCACCCGGCCGCTGTCTTCGACCAGTTGGTGATCACGCTCTCCTCGCAACGCCAGGCGATACGGCCAGCGCCCCTCGGGCGGCGATTCGAGGAGATTCCACGCCTGGATCTTGTGCAGACGCAAGGCGCGGTTGCGGAGGATGAGCGCCGTGTCGCTCGCGTCGGTGGTCCAGGTCGTACGCAACGGCAACGCCGAGGCACGCAGGTCGCCGCGCCGCGCGTTCGGGCGTAGCCAGGCGTATTCGACGTGATGACCGGTGAAACGGCCGGCCAGGACGTAATCAGCATCCTCTGCGTTTTCGACGACTTCGATCACCGCCGGCCCTGCGATCTCCGCGGCGAGCGCCCTGCTCGCGGGGAGCTGGACGAATACGGAGCCGTCGAGCCGCGCCAGCGCGCGCAAGACTTCGGTGTCGGATGCGAATGCACTGACGAGGCCGGAGGCATCGAGAATCTCCCAGCGCGCGCCGGCGCGGCGCAGGACGTGCGCGGGCGTGCGCATAGTCGGGTCCTTGATCCAGTCGAGTCCTCGCTGCGCCGCAATCGCCGCCGCGCGTCTTGCGAATGCGACGATGTCGCCATCGCCCGTCGCGATTGCCACGCGGAGCGGGCGCGGCGGCGGTGCGGCCCAGCCGGACAGCTCCAGCAGCATCCCGCTGCGGACCTGCGTCTCCTTCGGGACGCGCGCTTCGCAGCGGCCGAGGGCTAGGAGCGCGGTGACGACAAGCGGAGGTTGGGAACGGTTGCCGATGACGCGCAGCTCGCTACCAACAGTGATCCCGTGCGCCCAGCCGCCGGAGATGGACGCGATGCCGTTGCGAACGCGCTCCACGGCGAAGGTCATGCGCGCCGCGCGTAACGGAGCGGCGCTGAGAAACGGCGCCAGTCCATTGCCGGCCAGGACCGGATTCTGGAACGGCTTCTCCGCGCGAAGCCGCGCTTGTGCCCGCGCGAACGTATCCGACGCTGATTCGTCCGCGGCCGCATCGCGCATCGCCCGCATCCAGGCCCAGGTGAATGCGCCGTGCATCATCTGCCGGTCGTCGCGCGCTTCCCTCGCCTCCTCGTCGTCATGCGACGCGGTGATGACCAGCGCGCCTCGGTTCTCCGGCCGCGGGCCGTAGTTGCCGCCGTCGGCGACATCGCGCAGATCGGGGCGGATGCCGCGCCGCCGCGCCAGCGTGAGGAGACCGCGCGCGCCGGAGCCGCTGTGACAGGCATCGATCATGACCGTGAGGCGCGCGCCGCGATCGAGGATGGCGTTGAAGATGCGACGAAGCTCCTTGTCGCGGATGTCCGGCGCGCCGCGGCGCGAGTCGGCGGGGATGATCGACTCGTCGAGCTTGTCCGGCTCGTCGGAGCGCGAATTCTTCACTTGCGAGCCGTGGCCGGAGAAGTAGAAGAAGATGACGTCGTCCTTCGCTGCCGTGGCGGCGATCCGATTCGCGGCGGCGAGGATGGCGTTCCGTGTGGCCGCCTGGTCGTTGAGCGTGACGACGTCGCGCGATTCGAAGCCGTGCAGCAGCATCAGCAGATCGCGCATGGCCACCGTGTCGTTCACCGCGCCCGACAGATCGGGCCAGTCGCGGCCTGGCGCGGGAGTACCAACCACCGGCAGCCCTTTCGCGCTGTAATCGTTGATGCCGATGAGAAGCGCGGATCGATGCGGCGCCGCAGCCGCGAGCGGCGCGAAGAGGATTGCCAGGAAGAAGCAAGCGTAGCGCCGTCGGCTCGACGGCTGGACCGCCAGCGGCTCGCTGGCGGGTTGCGTTCTATTGTCGCCGAGCCGGCGGCGGTACAGCCGTCGAGCCGACGGCGCTACGCGCGCTTCGCTTCTACCTCTCAACGGCATGGCTGCAGATCCTCAGCGTCGCCTTGGAGATTTCCGAACGTGCGGACGTGACCCGTTCGATCGCGATAGGCCACGCCGCGGAATTCGCGCTCGCGCGTGAAGCGCCGCACGCCGCCCTCGACGACCCCATACACTCCCGTGCCGTAGTGAATGGCCTCGGTGAGCGAGTCATCGAGAACCATCGAAGTGTCGACCAGAAGGATGCCGCAGTCCACTCCCGCGGCGGCGCCGCGAATGTTCCATTTCGCCAGGCGCGATGCCGCGCAGTGTTTGGTGAACTGCGAGGCGGCGGCGATGCGGTGCTCGCGTGCGGACGGCTGCTGCCGCGGCGCACACGTGGCGGCGATCAGGCACGCCGCGAATCCGAAGCTTCGGAAGATGTCCATGTCGCTCTCCGCATGTCGAAGAAAGCGAACGGTTCGCCGCACCGTTGCGGCGAACCGTTCAGGGAAAACTACGGCGCGATGTAGCCCGGAGGACAGAGCACGCGCTCGTACGCCGAGCGCCCGATGTCCAGCCGCAGGCTATTCAGGAGCTGGGAGTAGACCGCCGTCGTTGGATGGATATCCGACCAGGCAACTTCGTCGTACGACGGCGCACCGCTGGCCGCGCCGGCGAACGGCACCAGGCGTGTCTCTTTCGCGGGCGGAGTCTCCAGCAGGTCGTAGTACGCCTCGAAGTGCTTGCCGACCTGCGGCGCATTGTTCATGCTCGAAGACGGCGGAACGAACGGCGGAAGGTTCAGCACGGCGATCTCCATCGAGTTGTTGGAATCGGGTGTGAGCGTCATCGAGCGGCCGGGATCACTGTTGAATTTGTTCTCCACGATCTCGATGCCGCTGCCGGAGAACTGCACTTCCGCGCCGACCCACGACGCGATCGCCTGCGTATATCCCGACGCGCTGCCGGAGCCGTCGAGCCGCGCGAAGTGAGCGGGGGTGACGTTCGAGCCGATGCGCGTGACCGAGTAGGTGAACAACTTGCCGGTGCGCAGATGAATCCGCGCCACGACCGTCGATGGCGGCACCGATGCCAGCACCGCCGGGTCGAGCGTGCAGCTCGATCCGCAGATCTGTTTGAGATCGGCGATCCAGCTGACGTCTTCGCGCTCGGCGGACGTCGACGGGATCAGCGAATCGGTGGCGCGCACGTTCGAGGCGAACGTCAGCGCCGGCAGATCGGGATCGCTCGTGCTGGCCTTTTCCAGCGAAATGTCGGAGCCGGAAAGGACCCAGGCGCCGCCGCCGGAGGCCGCCGCTTCGAGCGAATCCTGCGCCGTCGACAGCGTCTGATCGTTGTACAGCGCACGCGCGGCACCGGCGTCGCGCGTCGGGCAGTCGCCGCTGCAGGAGCCGGCGCGGGCGATGATGATCGGATTGTGCCGCTGGAGTGCGCTGCCGTCCGAGAGATGGTGGGTGTGACCGGCAGAGAGGAGGAGGACGGTCACTTCGCTGCCGTCCTGATTGGGGGTAAAGACCATGAGACCGCTGAAAAGAATTTTGAGAATGAAGTTCGTCAAGGTGGTTTCTCCTTTTTGATGTCTCCCACCGACGGGAAGGGCGAAGAGGCGTGGCCGATGACCTGGAACGGCGCCCAGAGTCGCGCCGGTTGTGGCCCAGGGTCGTTGCTCCGCAGCATCTCGAGTTGTGCATCCCGGAGCGCCGTGGCCGCTTTCGCGCCCTGTCGATAGTGACGATGAAAAGACACGAGAAGGCGGTCGGCTGTGGCGTCGTCAATGTCCCAGAGCGCGCCGACGACGCCCGGAACCCCCGCGCCGATGATCGGCCGCACGAGCGGGGCGATGCCTTCGGTACCCACCGGCAGCCCTCCGGCGCTGCTGCACGCGCCGAGAACGACCAGACGCGTCTTGGCGGGATGCAGTTGCTTCATCAGCATCTCGGCGGTGAGCACGCCGTTGAACAGGAGGAACGACTGTGAAGGCGCATCCCCGTTGACTACGCCGTGTGCGGCGATGTGCACGATGGCGTTGCGGCCGGCGAGGCGCAGGAATGCCTCCGGCGTCGCCGCCTCATCCATCAGGACTTCGTGGTGTGGATACGTGAGGCCGATCTTGTCGGCTTCCCGCCGCGCGAATGGGAGGCGGTGAAAGCCCTCTGCCAGTGTGGAACTCGGATCGAATGCCGGATCGGCGACCAGAAGCGCGGAGTCGTCGCCCGTTGCCAGATCGCGGTCGCGCAGGACGGCAAACGCGTAGAGGAGCGCGCTGCCGGACATCGAAAAGGCGTTGTCTTCGATGGCGTACCGCTTCGTGTCCGGATTGCGCAAGGCGGCGAACGGCAGTCCGCGCAGCTCGCGGTCCGGCACGATGACGATGTTCGCGGGGCCGTCAGAATGCACGAGCTCCAACGGCACTTTCAGCAGCGCCTCGTACGGCGCGAAAAGAGCATCATCGAACGCTTTGGAGTCCTTCCTGGCCGCCGCCTCCTGCAGCCCGTCGGCCCAGCGCTTGACGTCGCTGCGGCGCGCCGGCAGCCACTTGCCAATGAAGAGGTCGCGGCCGGCGATCCAGACGTAGGTCTTGTCGTCGAGGACGCGATATTCGATGAGGAAGGTTCCGGGCGGCAGGACCGCGCGCAGGCTCGCGATGTTGAGATTCTCAGGCTGCGCGGCCAGCTGCCGAAACGCTGCCGGCGCGTTCGGCAGTTTGCGCACCAGGTCGAGCGGCTCGAAGGCACGGGCGCGCTCGGCGAGGCGGAATGCCTCATCGCCGCGCCCTTCGTCGATCAACTGGCGGATCAAGAGGTCGTAGGTCTCTTCGAAGCGGGCGAAGTAGAAGTTCCAGAGATCATCCGACTGTCCCGGCTCGCGGCTGGCCAGCATGCGCGTTTCCTCGGCATGCAACCTGCGCAACGCCTCGCGCCTGTCCGCCTCCGCCTGCGAGGGCTTTCCCAAACGGCCGTATGCCTCGGCGCGTTCGGCGAAGAGCACAGCGAGAAACGTCGCGAATTCCGATTTCTTCGCGGCGTCGATCGCCTCCGTGAGCAAGACGACGGCTTTGCCGGGATCGACACGCAATGCCGCCGTGCCCTGGACTTGGGCGAGCCGTGCGTCTAACGCGCGACGAAGATCTGAATCGGGATTCTTCTTGTTGAGATCAGCCGCCTCGTCGAGATGACGCTGTGCGTCGCCATAGCGTTGCAAGCGAAGCTCGATCCAGGCAATGTGGTCGAGCGCACTGACGATATAGATGTTCTGCCCATGCCTGCGTGCGCTCTGTAGGACAACATTCTGATAAAGGAGCGCCGTCTCCCCGTGATCGAGATCGAGCGCGGCGGTGGCAGCTGGGCCGATGAGGAGAGTTTCCGTTCTTAGGCTCACCAGCCGATGCGTATCGCGCAGCGCCACAAATGCCTCGCGCCAAGCCGCCTTCCTGAGTCCCAACACCGACATTGCGGAGATCACCCGGCCGGCGGCCGCGGCGCGGTCTTCCCAGTCATCGATTCGGTCATATGCCGCCACCGCGGCCTTGTACGCGTCGAACAAATCGTTGTAGCGATTGAGAAACTGATACGTGTTAATCCGGTTCAGATTTACACGCGCAACGAGGGATTGATATTGTCGCTGAACAGCTTCTGCCGCGACGGCATCGAGCTCCTTGCGTCCCGTCTCATTGTCCTTGGTCACCAAAGGGATCTGTCCGGCGTGGCCGATGCGTGCGACAAGATATTCAGGGCTGCCAGCTTCCTGAAAAAGCCGGGCCGCTCGTTCGTAAAGCGAGGCTGCGGTCGAATAGTCGACCAGCCGCTCTGCCTCGCGCGCTTCTCCAAGAACGAGGTGCGCCTCTCTCAAGCGACCCGGCGACCGTGTACTCACGATCGCCGCGGCAACGTCCATGAAATAGCGGTCGCGAAAGACTCGCGACAATGCCTCGGCAAGCGTCGTCACGCGCGCGAGTTGCCGCGGCGAAGGCTCCTTCGCCCATTGGGCGAGCACGGTGTCCTCGAAATATCGCTGGGCACTTGCCGGAAACGCTCGAATGAGACGCTCCGCCTCGCCGGTGTTGTGCGCGTCGAGCGCCGCATCGATGCCGGCCCGCACCTCCGCCCACTGCGTCTCGCCATCCCGTGCAGTCTTCTTCGCCAGTGACAACTGGCGCTTGCGGGCCTCCACCGCCCATCCCCCACCCTCGGTTTCGGCCGCGCGCCCCCACGCCTCAGTGGCCTCGGCATTCAATGACAGCGCCTCCAGAATCAGGGCGCGATTGAATTCCGCTCCGGCCGGCCGCGGCGTCATGGCCACAGCGCGTTGCGCGTTGTCGAACGCGCGCAGCAGGTCGGCAGGATCGTCCTTCCGTTGCGCGCGCACGTAATAGGCGCCGGCCAGATCACTCATTGCCGCGGCATCGGCGCGCGCGAAATTCTCCAGCGAAGAAATCGCCTCATCCGTGCATTGGGGACGCGACACCAGCACGCGGTTGGCATCATCACGCGTGTTGAGCACCTCATCGCAACGGCCGGTGTCGACCGGCGCCACTGCACATTGGGCCTCGAAGACGACATGATCCCGCGATAATTTCGACGTGCATGCGTGCCAGGATTGCGTCGTACTCAGGCGCGGCTCGACGATTCGCCCCCACTTCGCGTTCGCGCCGGTGTCTTCCTTAGGGTGACAAGCACCGGCAAACAGCAGCAGAACGGCGCAGGCGGCGATGATGGATTTCAAGATGAGAGGACTATACGCAATGACGGGTGAAAGCGGCCGAACATGAGCGACGATCGTTTCGAGTCCATTTACCGGACGCACTACGCACGCGTATGGCGGTACTTCCGCAAAAACAACATCGCGGACGACGAAGCACACGATCTTTCCCAGGACACCTTCAAACGACTTCTCGAGCGTATGAATCAAATCCGCAACGATGACCCCGGCCCCTTCCTGTCGACGATCGCCAAATCCATCCTCCTCAACCGCATTCGCGCGCGGCAGACGCAGAAACGGAGCGCGCGCATGGTGGACATCGACGATCCCGATTTGATCTTTTCGGAACCGGCTGCGCCGGCCGAGCGCGACTACGCGGACCGGGAGACGGAAGAGGCACAACAAAGGCGCTTGCGGGCGGCGATCGAGTCGCTGCCGCCCGGCCAGCAGGAAGCCCAGCGTCTCCAACTGGAAGGCTTGCAATACGACGAAGTCGCCAAAATCCTCGGCATCTCCATCGATGCCGTCAAATCGAGGCTGCGCGATGCGAAGCGATATCTTCGCGAGCAGCTCGGAGAACAATCATGATCAACCAAACCGACTGGCAGTCCGTCCGCGAGTCCCTCATCGCCGACGACCGGGCCAAACTCGGCGAGCCACCGACGGCCGACGAGCTTCTGGCCTACGAGCGCGGCGAGCTTTCCAGCGACGATGCCGCACGCGTGCAACAACTCCTCGTCGCCTATCCCGAGCTCGCCCGCGCCTACGCGACGCCCTTTCCTTCCGACGATGATGACGGCGATCTCCCTGCCGAGGTGATCGACCGGCAGTGGAACGCCTTCCGTGGCGCGAACAAAGATGAGTCGGGCGCGCGGGTGCTGCAGTTCTGGCGCGGACTGGCGGCGATTGCTGCAACCGTGGCCATCGCACTCGGCGCGCTGCTGTGGCAGACCCGCATGGCGCAGCTGACCCCACGCGTCCTGCCCGATCTTCCCGTCCTCACGCCCGACGGCGGCCGCGGCGTCGGACATCCCGATTCGACGATCACACCCTCCGGCGACAGAGTCCTGATCGTGTTGTCCTTGATGGATGCGACCGACTACGAAACGTATCGCCTCGAGCTGATCCGCAACGATTCGCACGAGCGCATCTGGTCGAGCGACCCGCTGCCCGCACCCAAAAACAACAGCTTCAACGTCGAGATCCCCTCGCGCGCTCTCCGCAACGGAACGTACCAGATGATCGCCTACGGCCTGCGCGGCAACGCCCGGGAACAGATCGCCACGTACACGATCGAGGTGCGGGGTCCGGCGGCTCCGTAACCAGCAAAGCATCGATCTACCTCCCCTATAGATGGCAGAGTTCTCGCTCCAGAGGCGTATCGATGAACCCAGTAGCCCTCATCACCGGCTCGAGCCGAGGCATCGGACTGGAAGTGGCGCGGCAACTTGCCGCGCGCGACTTCACCGTGATCGTCACCAGCCGGTCGCAGAACGCGGCGGATGCAGCGGCGAAGAAAATCGGCAAGTCCGCGGTCGCGCACGTTCTCGACATGTCGGAGGAAGCATCGATCCGCGACCTCGGGGCGTGGATCACCAGCGAGATCGGCCGGCTGGACGTCCTGGTCAACAACGCGGCCATCCTGATCGATGAAGGCGGCAAGATTCTCTCCACCTCGGCGGAGACGTTCGAGACCACCATGCGCACGAACGCGTTAGGCCCGCTGCTGATGACGCAGGCGGTCGCGCCGCTTCTTCGCCGCAGCAAGACCGCGCGGGTGGTGAATGTCTCGTCGGGCGCGGGCCAGATCTCGTCGATGACTTCCTACGCGCCCGCCTACTCGATCTCGAAGGCGACACTGAACGCGATCACGGTGATGCTCGCCTCGGCATTGCCGTCCGCGCGCGTGAACTGCGTCGATCCGGGATGGGTTCGCACCGACATGGGCGGCCCGAATGCGTCACGCAGCGTCGAAGAGGGAGCGGAGACGATCGTCTGGCTGGCAACGCTGCCAACCGACGGCCCGAGCGGCGGCTTCTTTCACGACCGCAAGCGGATCGCGTGGTAGCGAATCCTGTTGTTGTGTTCCCCAATCCCATCCACTAACCTCCCCCGCTCGTGCCGAACGTCTATACATTCAAGGATTTCGAGGGGAGCAGTCATCGGATTCTGATCGAGCTGATCCGGCGATTCGCGCCGCGTGGAGGAACGCTGCTCGACCTCGGCGCTGCCGGCGGCGAGCTTGGCGAGGCCGTGCGCGATCAATTCGACTCGACGATCGGATTCGAATACGACGCTGATCGCCTCGGCCAATTGCGCAGCCGCTTCGATCAGGTGGTCATCGCCGATCTCGAAACCGTCCGCACGCTGCCCTCGAACGTCAGCGCCATCGTCCTGGCCGACATCATCGAGCACCTGCGCAACTCCACCAACCTCCTGAGCATGGTCAAGCGCTCGCTGAACAGCGACGGCGTGCTCTTCCTCTCCGTTCCCAACATCGCCAACATCACCGTCCGCCTCGGGTTGCTCTTCGGTGTCTTCGAATATCGCGACCGCGGGATTCTCGACTTCACGCATCTCCGCTTCTTCACCATGCGCACGATCAAACGCGAGATCGAGAAAGCCGGCTTTCGCATCATCGCTATCCGCGGCTCTTCGGTGCCGATCCGACTGATCCTCACCTGGATGCCTGACTTCATCCTGCGCCTGGGCGAGCGCGTGATGACATGGATCACGCGCATCTGGCGGGGACTGTTCGCGTATCAGATCATCCTGGTTGCGGTACCGAAGTAACCCGGCGACGCGCGTCGAACATCGACAATGCCACCAGCAGCACCAGCGCGACTCCCGCGATCCACCACCACCCCCGCCCGAGCCGGCGCGTGAAGACGACGCGGTGATCGCCGGCCGGAATCGGCACGCCGGCGAAGAGGACGTTGATCTGGACCGGCTCGACGACGCGGCCGTCGACGGTCACGCGAAGCTCCGGGGTCAATTTCTCTGACGATGCCAGCAGCGTCTTCGCCGGCGCGGAGACGTCGATGACCTGCTCGTTATCCGCATAGCTTCGCAACGCGACCACCGAATCGGATGCATCGACCGGCAGCGGACGAGGATCGGTGATGATGGCTTCGTCCGCGAAGTCGATGTTCTTCGTCGCCAGCAGTTCGTCCGCGGTCATCCGGCGCACGCGGGTCACGGAATGGAACCGCGGCACCTCGGCGACGTTGCGGAAAATGCGGCCGTCCGGCAGATCGCGCTCGAAGATGACAGGCGTCATCACCCGGCCGTAGAAGATCGGCGCATCGCCGGCGACCTCGGTGGCACCGGTCAGGAGCCGCACTCGCATTCCGCTCAAAGCGACACGCATCACGATCGATTCGCCGAGGCGCGCGTAGGGACGGAGAGGGATGTAGATCTTGCCCAACGCGTTGAGATCGCCGGACGTGAATGCGCGCGTGTAGACGACGCTCGTTCCCTTCACCAGCGTCACGTCGAGATGCGGCGCACGCCCCACCTCGGCCTGCAGTTCAACGGGTAGTTCGATGGCGTAGAACGGCTCGGCATCGACGCGTACGTGCCGCGCAATCGTCGAACCTGGTTCGAGCACCATCGCCGAGATCTCTTTCACGCCCGCTGTCGTGTTCTTGAAGATCGTCCACTTCATGACGTCGATCGTTCGCTGCTCCAGCAGGTAGCGGATGTTGAGCATCCCCACCAGCGGGTCGTTGAAGTCGAATTTCAGGCTGTTGAAGTTGATGACCGTAGATGACGTCAATGCGGCGCTCGGATCGATCCGTTCGAGCAATCGCCGGTAGCTCCCCTCGGAGGAAAAATGGCTGCGCACGTCTTCCAATCGATAGAGCTCGGAGCTGTTCGGCCAGAGATAGTCGAAGAACGGCGCGACGCGAAACGGTTTCGGCTGCGATTGCAGGAACGCGATCGTCGGCGTGGTTGGCGGCGAAACCAGCGCGGGATCGAGATAGGGATAGAACCTGCCGGCGAACACGGCAAGATCGGCGGCGCAGGCGACGGCGAGCAGCGTGCCGAGGGCGATGCGAAAACGGCCGCGGGCGAGGAAGGCGGCGCCGGCGGCGGCAAGATACGCGGCGGCGATCGGCAGCATCAGCTCGATGCGGGTCAGCGGCGAGTATTTGAATCCGGGCAGACTGCCGACGATTTTCGCCACCGGTCTGAAGCCGAACATCGCCGCCAGCATCACCGCCAGCATCGCCAGCCAGAACCAGCGCGAGCGCGCACGGCGGTTGGCGATGGCGAAAAAAATCAGCGGCAGCGCGATGACGCCGACGTAGACGGTGGCCTCGACATAGTTGTTGAGCGTGCCGAGATCGCGATCGCCGCGCCAGTCGCGCAGGGCGCGATTGCCGAGGTGATCGGGATTGATGAAGAGCGCGAAATGATGGAGCGGGAAGACATGCTCTGCCGCCGCGCTGGCGCGCGATTCGAGATAACCGCTGCGCTTGACCAGCTGCGCGAGCGGGATGAACGACGGCGCGGCGATCATCACGCCGAGGAGGGTGGCCAGTGCGGCGGTAACGAACACGCGTACGCCGAGGCGCCGCTCGCGAATGGCCACGTACACAAAGTACGCAGCCGCCGCATACGCGCCGTACGCCATCGTCGCCGGAAAGGCGGAGAGCGCGTAGCAGAGTGCGATCAGTCCGATGGCCCAGGCCGGCGTCCGTTTTCCGCGCGCGGTGCGCAGCGCGATCCAGAGCAGCGCCGGATAGAGCGGCGCGGCGTTGGTCACGTGCCACCACCATCGCACGGCAATCGGTCCCGCCGCGGCGAACAGAATCGCTCCAACCGCAGCGCCGCGTTTTCCGAGCCGCTCCTCGCGCAGCCAGAGATACGCCAGCCAGAAAGCGACGTTGAGCTTCAGCAGGATGATGCCGGTGTAGATCCACGGCAGCGGCAGCAGCAGCGCCGGAAAAAAACTGAAGGGAGCGAGCAGCGTCGATCCGAATCCCGGCACGCCGGAGCCGATGAACGGATTCCAGTGAAAGGCGCGCCAGTCGGTCCGGATCAGCGAGAGGACGGTGTAGTACGCCGTCGGCGGATCGTTGATGAGCGAGTTCTGCACCTCGACCTGCCGCACGCTCTTCCACGGTTCGTAGTTGTAGAACGCGTCGTTCGGCGAGGAGATGCGCCCTATGAAGAGCGTGGGGAAGAAGAAGACGAAGTGATAAACGGCAAGCGCGATGAGGGCGATGCGGTGTTTTTTGAGGAAGCGCAAGATCGATCAAAGTCTATCCTCACGCGGAGGCGCGGAGACGCGAAGGTTTGATTTTGCAGCTTCGCGTCTTTGCGTCTTCGCGTGAGAAACTTCAAATCGTGAAACGCCTCCTCATCGCCGCCGACGTCGATCGCTCGCTGCTCACCCGCGCGCACGCCGACGGCCGCTTCGAGATCGTCGATCGTCCGGTCAAATCGGAAGATGAGCTGGCGGCGATCGTTGGCGATTGCGAAATCCTCGTGACCCGCTCCTACAACCGCGTCACGAAGCACGTCATCGATGCCGCGCACAAACTGGAGCTGATCGCGCAGGGGACCAGCGGCACCGACAACATCGACATGCTGGCCGCGCGCGCTCGCGGCATCACCGTCATCAACATGCCCGGCGAGAATGCGAACGCCGTTGCCGAGCTGGTCATCGGTTTCATGATCGCCCTGACGCGAACGGTCCCCGCCTATAACCGTTCGATGCGCGGCGGGATCTGGGACCGCGACGATTGCGCCACCCGCCACGAGCTTCGCCACTACCGCCTCGGCATCATCGGACTTGGCCAGGTCGGCATGCGCGTGGCACGACTCGCGGGCGCATTCGGGATGGGAGTCGCCGCAGTCGATCCCTACATCAGCGATCACGACTTCATCGACCAAGGCGCGGTCCGCGTGGCCTCGCTCGATGCGCTGCTGCGAAATAGCGACATCCTCACGCTGCACGTTCCCTTCACCGAGGAGACGCGGTCGATGATCGGCGCCGGCCAGCTGGCGATGCTTCCGCCCGGCGCGATCGTGATCAACGCCGCACGAGGCGAAGTGCTCGACGTCGATGCCGCACTCTCAGCCCTCGCCGAAAACAGACTCGGCGGCCTGGCCCTCGACGTTTACGATCCCGAACCGCCGGCGCGCACCTGGCCCGACGATCCGCGGCTCATTCTCACACCCCATGTCGCCGGCTGCACCACCGAGGCAAAGAGCGCGATTGGGGCGAAGCTGTACGAGAAGATCTGCGCCTTTTACGGGTGACGGGCTCGCGGACATGGACGCTGGAATCATGTCCGCCGTACCTGCTGCGTGAACGCTACAGCCTTCGTTCTCGCTCTCGTTCTCGCCGCGCTGCAGCCGTTCGTGACAGCATCAACGAATGACAACCCGGCGGTGGCCGCGTCCGACGACAACTTCCTGGCGATCTGGAGCAGCCGTTCGGCGTCCTCCGATCCGTCGCTTGTTCTGGCCGCACCGTTCGATCGCGGCGGTGCGCCGCAACGCGGCGCCATGGTCATTGGGAGCTCACTCAGCGCACCGGCGCTCGTATCGACCGGCCACGGCTATCTGGCCGCATTCCGTACGGCCGAAGGCGTCCAGGTTCGCCATCTGGACAACGACGGCACGCCCCTGGCGCCCGCAACGACTGCAATCGCATCGACCGCATTGATCGAGTCTGATTCGCAACGGCGCATACGCATCGTCTGGAACGGCGTCCACGCGATCGTTGCGAGCAGCGAGTCCGCCGGCGTCGCCGGCGCGATCGTGGAGGGCGACGGCAACGTGGTTCGCAATGTGACGATCGCGGAGGGCGCATCGCTGGCCGACCTCGTGTCGATGGCCACCCTCTCACTCGCAGTGGTCACCAACGAGAACCGTTCGCTGAGCGCGCGTCTCATCGATGACAGCGGCAACGTCTCAGCTCCGCTTCCGATCGCGAGCGAGCCCATCGTCGGGGCAGCGGCCGCCAGCGATGGCGGACGATTTCTCGTCGTTTGGGTCAACGACTCTCGTCAGCTTCGCGCATCCAGCATCGACGCTGGTGGCAATGTCAGCGCGCCGGTAACGCTGTTCACGATCGGTGACTTCGCCGCTCTCGTTCCGCCCGCGCTGGCCTGGGACGGCCATCGTTTCATGGTCGCCTGGGGGAATCCGGTCCCCGGCACATTCGGCAGCAAACCGGCTGCGTTCTTCCTCGCCGAGGTCACGGCGACAGGAATCGGCGAGATCGACATCCCGCACGGCGGGCTCGGTGCAACAGCGCTGGCGGGAGCGGAAGATTCTGTCGCCGTGGTGTTCATTGATGCGGACGGTCAGGTGCGCGAGAGGGTTCATCGCGGCCGGCTCGACAACGCGCCGGCGATCCTTTCTTCGCCCTCGCTGACGCGACGGCGGCCCGTGCATCCCTGAACGAGGCTGTGAGAAGATCGCCTCAGCATGTTCTGCCCAAATTGTGAGAGCGAATACCGCGACGGCATCACTCACTGTTCCGATTGCGATGTGGCGCTCGTGTCCGAGCTTCATCCGGCCATCGAGCACCTCGGCAATCTCATGCCGCTGGCCGAGGAGAGGTCGGCGGAGCTCGTCGGAGACCTGCTCGACCGGCTGGAAAAAGCCGGCGTCCCCTACGTCATCGAGGCCGGAACCGCGCTGGCCATGCTCGGCAACGAAGAGGTCATTCTCGACGCTCCACAACCGTGGGAAGCGCGCGTCTGGATCCCGGAGGCATTCGCCGAGCGCGCGACGCGCATTCTGGTTCAGATCGACGAGCAATACGGCCGGCGCCGGGTCGGCGCTGCGATCGCTAGGTGATCCACGCACCGTCGCGCATCGCGCGCGAAACCAGATTCACCCCCAAGTGGTAAACGAGGTGCAGGTAATTCGGGGCGTCGAGAAGAACGAGATCGGCGCGTTTGCCCACTTCGATCGAGCCGGTTTCGTGGGCGATCTGCAGCGAGGCGGCGCCGTTGAGCGTGGCCGCGGTCAGCGACTCCTCCACCGTCATCTTCATCTGCAGCGTGGCCAGCTGCATCACCATCGGCATCGACTCGGTCATCGATGTGCCGGGGTTGCAATCGGTGGAGAGCGAGACGATGGCGCCGGCGTCGATCAGCTGGCGCGCGGGGGCGTAGCGGGCGGACATGAGGAAGAAGCTCGTGGCGGGCAGCAGGTTGGCCACGGTAGTCGATGCCGCCAGCGCCGCGATGCCGGAGTCGGAAATCTGCATCAGATGATCGGCCGACGCGCAGCCGAGCGTTGCCGCCAGCGCGGCGCCATCGGTGTCGGAAAGCTCGTCGGCGTGCATGCGCGGGACGAGGCCGAGGGCTGCGCCAGCGCGGAGGACAGCATCGCCTTCTTCGTTGGTGAAAACGCCGCGCTCGACGAAGACGTCGCAGAAGACGGCCAGTTTCTCCTCGGCGACAGCCGGCAGGATCTCGCCGATGATCGTCGAGACGTAACCGCGCCGCGCCGCTGCGCTGCCGCGGCTCTCCGGCGGAAAATCGTGCGCGGCCAGGCAGGTGGGAATCAGCCGGACCGGCGAGGATTGATTGGCATCGCGGATGGCCCGCAGCTGTTTCAACTCCCCTTCGACGCTCAATCCGTATCCGCTCTTGGCCTCGGCAGTCGTGGTTCCGTAGCGCGCCATCGTGCGCGTGCGCGTGAGGATGTTGCCGGTCAGTTCCTCCTGCGACGCCCGCCGCGTTGCATGCACCGAGGAGGCGATCCCGCCGCCGGATGCGGCGATCTGTTCGTACGTCTCCCCCTGCAAGCGGCGATTGAATTCCGTCTCGCGATAGCCGGCGAACGGGATGTGGGTGTGCGAATCGACGAAGCCGGGAACCGCGGTGGCACCGCGGGCATCGAAATCGTCATCGATCGATGCTCGCAGATCGGCGGGCATCTCCGACTCGCGGCCGACGAAGGCGAAGCGTCCATCGCGGATCACGATGACCGCGCCATCGAACACTGCGAGCGCTCGCATTGCGCCGCCGCGCAACGGGCCACGACCGAGGGGCGTGGCGATCTGGGAGAGATTGCGGAGAAGCAGTGCCAGTGCTACGTCTCCCGCGCCCGGAACATCGCCGTGATCGGCTGCTCGTTCGCTTCCTGTTCGGCGTCGAGCATCACCATCTGCTGCATCGTGTCCAGCATCGACTGCAGCTTGTTGCGGGCGCTGCGGCGCTCGATCTTCAGATCCTGGATGGCCCGCTCCAGATCGCCGACGCGGGACATGGCCTGCGACGTCAGCCGGTCGGAGAGCAGCTCGGCATCCTTCACGATCAGCTCCGCCTCTTTGTGGGCGTTGGCTCGCACGTCCTCGGAGACCTTCTGCGCGGAGAGCAGCGTGTCCTTGAGGATGCGTTCGCGAGCGTTGTGCTCGTCCAGCTCCTCGCGCAGCATGCCGTTTTCGCGCGAGAGGCGGTCGACGTCGCGGATCAGCCGTTCCATCTCCTCGGCGATCAGGTGAAGGTAGCCGCGCACTTCGTCGGCATTGAAGCCCTTGAGCACGCGCGCAAACGTTTGTTTCTGAATCTCGAGCGGCGTTAGACCTTGCATCGACACCCTCCCATCACAGTTGAGGGTGAGTATACGCGTCAAATAAAACTGGCCAAATATGTTTTAACAGCATAAATTGCTCCTCCAAGCACAAAGGAGAGGGTAATGAGAAAACTGCTGGCGATCGCCCTAGTCTCGATCATGGCCACCGGCTACGCGTCCGCGGGGACGCGCGATAACGATGACTCCTGCGACGTGAAGGTTACCCCGGCGGCCACGTTGTTGCTGCCGTACTTCGAGGTCGACGTCAACCCTTTGGTTCCCGGCCGGACGACTCTCTTCACGATCACGAACGTCACGCGCTATCCCCAGATCGCGCACGTCACGCTCTGGACGGACTGGGCCTATCCGGTGCTGAACTTCAACGTGTTTCTCACCGGCTACGACGTTCAATCCATCAATCTCTACGACGTCCTGGTCAATGGGATCGTGGCGCCACCCAGCGGCACCACGTCCGCGACGACGCCCGGCGCGATGTCGGCGAGCAACAACACCGGGAACCCGAACCTTCGCTCCCCTCTCGACTGCGGCGGCGTTCCGGGAAATGTGCCGCAGGCCATCATGGGTCCGGTCCGCAACGCGCTGACGATCGGCGTATTCAAGCCGACAAGCGGGCCGACGTGCAGCACGGCGGGCGGCGTTCATTCGAACGCGATCGGCTATGCGACCATCGATCTCGTGGCCAGTTGCACCAGCCGCATGCCGATCGATCCTCTCTACTACACGGCCGATCTGCTCTATGACAACGTGTTGATCGGCGATTATCAGCACCTCGGCGTCAGCCCTGCCGGAACCGGCGCCGGTCCCTACGAAGCCGGCGGCAACCCGATGGTTCACATCCGCGCGGTGCCGGAAGGCGGCGGAGCGGGGAGCGTCGTCGGGACGTCGTTGCCGTTCACGTTCTATGACCTTTACACACCGGCCACGAATCGCGTGATCGATCGCCGGCAGCCGTTGCCGGCGACGTACGCCGCCCGTTTCATCCAGGGAGGACCCAGCAAGCTGGCCACAAACATTACGATGTGGCGCGAGGCGGAGACGCGGCCCGGCGCCTCGTGCGCGTCCTATGTCAACAATGCAGTCATGGTCATCGGGGAAATCGTCCGCTTCGACGAACACGAGAATCCCACCACCATGAACTGCTTCGGTTTCTTCGGCTGCGGCGGACCACCGACCTTTCCGGCGACGGCGGCCTTGAACACGGCCAGCGCCAACTTTCCCAACATTGCTTTCGGTCCGGACGTTGCCGGATGGATCTATTTCAACGCCAGTAACTGCGGCAACACGAACTACTCGGTCACCACCGACATCGGCGGCGCCCAGGGGCCGTCGAACAAACCGGGCAGCCTCGCGCCGAAAGGCGGGACGACCGTCTACGGTCCGCGTCCCAGCCAAGGCTGGATCACGGTCTCGATGTTCGGAAAAGTGGGCACGAGCAGCCTGACCGCCGAGTTCGACGCCGCATCGCTCGGCAACGGCTGCTCGCCCGCCGCGTTCCTGACTTCATCAAAACCAATCGGCCCGGCCGGCGGCGCATTCGTCTGCCCGCCCGGCACGACACTCACTGACGGCACCACGACACTGTGCACCGGCACGAACGGGAACCCGACACCATGAAAGCACTCCGACTGGTCCTGGCCTCCCTCCTTTTCTGCAGCGCCGCGTTTGCGGATTCACCGGCGTCGATCAACAACGACGACACGTGTGATGTGAGAGTCGGTCCCGCGGCCACACTGTTGCTGCCGTATTTCGAAGTCGACGTCAGCGGCAACAGCGGGCAGACCACGCTCTTCACGGTTACGAACGTCACCCGCTATCCGCAGATCGCGCACGTGACGCTCTGGACCGACTACGGCTTTCCGGTGATGGCGTTCAACATCTTTCTCACCGGCTACGACGTGCAGGGCATCAACCTGGCGGACCTCCTGATCCGCGGCTCCATCGCCCCTCCGAGCGGAACCACTCCCGCCACGACGCCGGGCTCGCTCTCGGCGGCCAACACCAGTAACCCGAATCTCCGCTCGCCTCTCGACTGCTCGTTGAACCCGTCGCAAATCCCCCAGACCATTGCCGCAGCGTTGCGAACCACGTTGACGACAGGCGTCTCCACCGCCGACTCGTGCACCGGCGTCGGAGGCACGCACGCGAACGCAATCGGATACGCCACCATCGACCTCGTGGCCAGCTGCACGCTCCGCAGCCCAACCGATCCGCTCTACTACACGACCGATCTCCTCTTCGACAACGTCCTGATCGGCGACTACCAGCAGATCGGGCCGCACCCGGCAGGCTTTCCAGCCAGCTCGTTCGACGCCGGCGGCAATCCTATGGTGCACATCCGCGCGGTCCCCGAGGGCGGTGGCGCGGGATCGAATGTCGGGACGTCGCTGCCGTACACCTTCTACGATCGCTACACGCCCGCTACGAGACGGACCTTTGATCGACGCCAACCGCTCCCCGCCACCTACGCCACGCGCTTCATCCAGGGCGGACCGAGCGGCTTCAGCACCAATCTCACCGTCTGGCGCGAAGGGTTCGGCAAGGGGAGCTGCACGGATGCAAGAGGGTCGGCCTCAATGCCGGTGGCCGAGGTCATTCGATTCGACGAGCATGAAAACCCGTTTTCAATCGCACCTCCCCCCTGCACCTGCACAACTCAACCCGCGATCTTGCCGGCAACCTCGTCGACATCCTCGGCCAGCGGGCAGTTCCCATCGCTGGCAACGGCCGACGTCGGCGGCTGGCTCTACCTGAATCTCAACAACGGCGGCAGCACCACCTACTCGGTGACGAAGGACATCGGCGGCGCGCCGGGACCGACCAATGCCCGGACGGCGCTGGCGCCTCAAGGGTCGACCACGGTCTTTGGTCCGCGCCCGAGCCAGAACTGGGTGACCGTGACGATGTTCGGCTCCCTCGGCCCGAACCGCATGACCGCGGAGTTCGACGCCGCCTCGCTCGGCAACGGCTGTTCGCCGGCGGGATTCTCGAGCGACATCGTGCCGATCGGTCCGGCCGGCGGCGCGCTGGTCTGCCCGCCCAACACCACGCTGACGAACGGTACGACCACGCAGTGCACCGGCACGAACGTCAATCCGATTCCATGACGTTACTGCGGCTGTTCGTCGCCTCGCTCCTCCTCAGCACCGCCGCCTCGGCGGCGGTGCCGGCGTCGATCAACAACGACGATAGTTGCGACATCAAGGTCGGTCCCGCGGCGACGCTGCTGCTTCCGTACTTTGAAGTCGATGTAAGCGGCACCTCGGGGCAGACGACGCTCTTCACGATCACGAACGTCTCGCGCTACCCCGAGATCGCGCACGTCACGCTCTGGACTGATTGGGCCTTCCCGGTCCTCACCTTCAACCTGTTTCTCACCGGGTACGACGTGCAGGCCATCAACCTTGCGGATGTCCTCGTAAACAGGGTTATCGCGCCACCGAACGGAACGACCTCGGCGGCAACGCCGGGAACACTGTCGACAGGCACAAACCCGAATTTTCGCGCGACGTCTGGCTGCGGCGCCAGTCCGGGACTCGTTCCTGCCTCGATCATGACCGCCGTGCGGGAAGCGCTGACGATCGGCGTCTTCCATCCGCCCGGCACATCCTCGTGCCGCCCGATCGGGGGCACACACGCGAACGCCATCGGATACGCGACCATCGACCTCGTGGCGAGTTGCAGCGATCGCATGCCGCTCGACGCGACCTACTACACGGCCGATCTGCTATTCGACAACATTCTGATCGGCGATTACCAACAGATCGGCGCGAACCCCGCTGGCACCAACGTACGACGCGCGTTTGACGCCGCCGGCAACCCCATGGTCCACATCCGCGCGATCCCCGAAGGCGGCGGAGCCGGCTCGATCGTCGCCACTGCGCTTCCGTACACGTTCTACGATCGCTACACGCCTTCCGCAATGCGGACGATCGATCGCCGCCAGCCGCTTCCGTCCACCTTCGCCGCGCGCTACATCCAGGGCGGCAGCAGCCTGTTCGAGACGAACCAGACCATCTGGCGGGAAGGCACTACCGGACCCGGCGCGTCGTGCGACTCGTACCACGACAACGAGCCTCTGAACATCGGCGAAATCATCCGCTTCGACGAGCACGAGAACCCGACGACCCTCGGTACCTGTTTCATCGAGGCATGCTCTCCACCGACGCTGCCGGCAACCTCTTCGTCGAACACGAGGGACTCACAGTACCCGTTCCTGCTCGGTACCGACGTTGGAGGATGGCTCTACATGAATCTCAACAATGGTGGCAGTTCGAAGTACTCGGTAACGCGCGACCTGGGCGGTGTATCAGCACCGACGAACGAGCGCACCGCGCTGGCCCCCGCCGGTTCGACGACGATTGCCGGTCCCCGGCCAAGCCAGAACTGGGTCACGACCTCGCTGTTCGGCACCGTCGCCGGAAACCATCTGACCGCGGAGCTCGACGCGGCGCCGCTCGGCAACGGCTGCACGCCCGCATCGTTTCTCTCCGTTCGCTGGATCGACACCGCCCCACCCGGCGCGCCACCCATCGGGCCCGCCGGCGGCGTCTTCGTCTGCCCACCAGGAACGACGCTCACCAATGGCACCACCACGCTGTGCACCGGCACGAATGGAAACCCAAAGCCATGAAGACTCTGCTCATCGCCTCTCTCCTTTTCTGCAACGCTGCCTTTGCCGCCGGACCGCCGTCGATCAACAACGACGACAGCTGTGACATCAAAGTCGGTCCGGCGGCTACGCTGCTGCTCCCCTACTTCGAGGTCGACACCGACGGCACTTCGGGGCACACCACGCTCTTCACGATCACGAACGTCTCGCGCTATCCGCAGATCGCGCATGTCACGCTGTGGACGGACGGGGCGTATCCGATACTGAACTTCAACCTCTACCTGACCGGCTACGACGTGCAGGCCATCAATCTCGCCGACGTTCTGGTCCGCGATGTGATTGCGCCCCCGAGCGGCACCACCTCCGCGACGACGCCCGGCGCGCTGTCCGCGAGCAGCAACGGCAACCTTCGCACGCCATCGGACTGCATCGGCATTACCGGCCTGGTACCGGAGGCAATCATGTCCGCCGTGCGCTTTGCGCTGCGAACGGGAATCGTCCGATTTCCAGGCGTCTCGTGCAACGCCGCCGGCGGCGTGCACTTCAACGCCATCGGTTACGCCACCATCGACGTCGTCGCCGGCTGCACTACGCGCATGCCGTCCGATCCGCTCTACTACACGAACGATCTCCTCTTCGACAACGTGCTGATCGGCGACTACCAGCAGATCGGCGCGGCCCCGGCGGGCACATCGCTCGCGGCGTTCGATGCGGCCGGCAATCCGATGGTTCACATTCGTGCTGTCCCCGAGGGTGGCGGAGCGGGCGCTGATGTCGGGACCGCGTTGCCGTACACCTTCTACGATCGCTACACGCCGGCAGGCAGACGAACACTCGACCGCCGGCAACCGCTGCCGTCGACGTTTGCCACACGATTCGTTCAGGGAGGAGCGGCGAACTTTTCCACGAATCTGTCGATCTGGCGCGAGGGCATCGGCACGGGGACGTGCGCCACGTCGCTGGCAACCGGGCAGATGGTCTTGTCTGACGTCATCCGCTTCGATGAACATGAGAATCCCTACGCATTTGGCTCGTGCTCCGACATAGAGGCCCTCTGCCCGGTCCGTCTGCCGTCAACTTCGACGACCAACACCAAAGGTGCACAGTACCCGTCGTTCTTCGGGCCGGACGTTGCCGGATGGATCTATGTGAACGCCAACAACGGCGGCAGCACGACCTACTCGGTGACGCAGAACCTCGGCGGCGCATCGGTGCCCACGAACGTGCGCACGGCCCTGGCCCCTGCCGGATCGACGACGACCTCCGGTCCACGCCCGAGTCAGAACTGGATCACGACATCGATGTTCGGCGTCATCGGCGGCAACCACATCACCGCGGAGCTCGACGCCACGCCGCTCGGCAACGGCTGCTCACCGGCGGCATTCCTAAGCACTGGACGCTTTGCTCCGCCCGGCGCCCCGCCGATTGCTCCCTCCGGCGGCGCTTTCGTCTGCCCGCCCGGCACGACGCTCACGAACGGGACGACCGCGCTGTGCACCGGCACGAACGTGAATCCGCCGCCTTGATCAGCCGCGGAAGACGAATGACCGGAACAGGTACTCCGCCACGCCGCGGATGATGTAGATCGCCAGCAGGAGCAGCAGCGGCGACCAGTCGATGCCGGCGGTCTTGTGCGGCGGAAGGATGCGCCGGAACGGGCGCAGGAAGGGATACGTCATCCGCGAGAAGATGTCGTTCAGTTGATTGAGGATCGAGTAGGCGCCTTTGTAGCGCCAGCGGAACGACGTCTGGGAGGCGAAGAAGAGAAGCCACGAGATGATCACCCAGACCAGGACGATCCACTGGATCACCTCGAGGATGATCATGAAGGCGTTGAAGAACGGCACCACGATTCCCATCTAGCCTCGGCTCCCGAAGATGGCGCGGCCGACGCGGACGATGGTCGATCCTTCCTCGATCGCGGCCTCGAAATCTTCGCTCATCCCCATCGACAGATGCTCCAGCCCGAGCGAGTCGCGCATCGACCGGAGCTCCCGGAAGTATGGACGCGTCGCATCCGGAGTGCCAATCGGCGGGATGGCCATCAGCCCGATGACGTGCAACGACGCCAGCGCCGCGGCCTGCTTCGCCACCGCATCAATCTCGGAGCGGGCGATCCCACTCTTCTGCGGCTCGTCGCCGATGTTGACCTGGAGCATGATCTCCTGCCGCTTGCCGTGAGCCTCCGCAGCGCGTGCAAGCTTCTGCGCGAGATCGAGCGAATCGACCGCCTGGATGACGTCGAACAACTTGACCGCATCCTTCGCTTTATTCGTCTGCAGATGCCCGATGAGATGCCAGCGAGCCATCCCTCGAACGAGCGGCTTCTTCTCGCGCGCTTCCTGCACTCGATTCTCCCCAACCTCGGCGATGCCCGCGTCGATCGCTTCGTCGACGAACGAGGCCGGAAACGTCTTCGAGACCGCAACAAGCGTCACGTCATCGCGCTTGCGGCCCGCGCGTTCGCAGATGCGTGCGATGCGCGCTTCCACGTCGGCGACGTTGTCACGAATCGACACGGCGACGCTCGATCCATCGGTCATTCGGAGTGCGCGCGGCACGGTCGAGCGCGGCGTTGGCCAGGCGGTCGGCGTCCTTGTTCCCCGCGCGCAGTGTGTGGCGGATCTTGAACTTCGGGAAGTGGCGCGTCATCGATTTCGCGCGCTCGTACAGCGGAATCAGGTTCGGATGCTTGACGCGGTACTTGCCGAGCATCTGCTGCACGAGCAGCAGCGAGTCGGAGACGATCTCGACGTCCGTCGCTCCCTCCGACTTCGCCGTCGCCAGTGCTTCCAGCAGGCCGGCGTACTCGGCGACGTTGTTCGTGGTCGTGCCGAGGAAGCCGGAGATCTCGAGGATCTCGCCGTCTTCCTTTTGCATGAAGACGCCGTAGGAGGCCGGTCCGGGATTGCCGCGGCATGCGCCGTCGACGAAGGCAATGATCTTCAGGATGGGGGCGTCTCCAGGTAAAGGATGCGGCTGCAGCCTTCGCAGTGAACGAGATCGCCGCGCTTGAGCTGCTGCAGCACGGCAGGGCGGACGCGGGTGCGGCAGCCATTGCACGAATCGGCCACGACGCGGGCGATGGCCACGTTCTGCCGCTGCTTGAAAATGCGATGGAACTCGCGGCGCAGACGCTCGGGAATCGTCGACTCGATGTTGGCCGCGCGGACCTTGAGCCCTTCCACCTCGGTGCGCAGATCGCCGAGGGAGTGTTGCCAGGCGGCGTGCTCGGTATCCCAGCGCGACTTCAGATCGGCGCTGCCTGCGGCCAGATCGTCGTGCTGCTTCTGCAGAGCATCGACGTCGGTCATCGTCTTGAGCGTCGAGTCCTCGAGCTCCTTGACGTGCTTGCGCGTGGCGTCGATCTCTTTCCAGGCTGCCGCGTACTGCTGCTGGTTTTTCACCTGCATGAGCTGTCCCTGGTACTTCTTCAGGAGCTCCTGCTGGTCTGTCAGTTCGCCGTCGACGCGCCGCCGTTCCTTCGAGTGCTGTTCGATCTGTGCGTTCAGCCTCTCCATCTCAGCATTGACGTTCTGCCACTCGCGGTCGACCGCTGCAAACGACTCCGGCTTGTTCGTCAGTTGTTTTTCGCGATCTCCGAGCTGCGACAGGACTGTTTGCAACTCCCAAAGCTTTTCAACGTCCTGATTCAACAATTCCTCCAAAAACGAAAAAGGCGTTCCGGGTATTGGAACGCCTGTGCGGTGTGAGAGTGCTGCCCCGGTCGATTGAGCATCGCCCCGGGCGCGGCGAACGACGCTCCTGCCGGTTCGCACCGGCAGCAGACTCGATCGTTCGTCATGTTCGGGATCGTGCGCATCGTTTCCTGGTGGGTCCACCAGGATTCGAACCTGGGACCTGCCGGTTATGAGCCGGTAGCTCTAACCGCTGAGCTATGGACCCGGACGGGCGAT